>PPYF01267587.1_pt1 | contig 24796 bp, 24 predicted proteins | sample 1559871 | NCBI WGS metagenome assembly PPYF01 (sample SAMN08240021, study PRJNA423297) | Human gut metagenome, whole genome shotgun sequencing project. | reverse complement strand
GAGAAGGAGAAGTCGTCGTCCCCCCGTGCCAGAAAGCCGTCCATGTCCCGCCCGGCCAGCCCATAGATGGCCCGCAGCAGCTCCTCCGTCTTGGGGGGCAGCAGCCGTTCATCGTCCAGGGGCATGATCTGCCCCTCGACCTTGGCGCTGGCCGAGCCGCCGGCCACAAAAAACAGATCGGATGCCCGGCGCTCCACCGCCTGGGTCAGATAGTCCATCAGCTCCGCCATGGTTCTCTCCTCCTTGGATCGTTTTATAAAGTCATGTGCTCCCGTCCCACAGGTCCAGGTCGTCGTCCGCCTGCCAGTCCGCCGTAAATTCCGCCTGCCAGCAGAGAATTTCATAGCTCTCCCCCGCCAGACGCACCCGGACCTGCAGCGTCTGGGTATCGGAGATGGGGCAGGCATAGGAGAACGTACTCTCCCCCTCTTCCGTCACGCCCTGGGGGCGCTCCCCCGCCCGCAGCCGGGAGAGAATTTCTTGTGCCTGGCAGTCGGCCCGGTAATAGCCGGTGACTGCGCTCCAGCTGCTCTGGGCCAGCCGCCGGTCCGCCTGGCCCTGGGCCAGGGACAGCACGGCGAACACGGTGAGACACAGCACGGCGAAGATGACCAGCAGGGAGATTCCCCCCACCACAGTCGGGGCGCGCTTTCCCTCTCTCATGTTTTTGCCTCCTGCCAGCAGACCTCCAGGGAGAACAGGCGCTCCCCGTTTTTCTGCACTACGTCGATCTGGGCTTTTCCAAGCAGGGGCCGGCCGGTCTGGACGGGCCGGGCGGTGAGGGTATAGGCGGGCTCCCCCGCCGTCTCCTGCCAGTTTTCGTCCAGGAGGATGGTCCAGCGCTGGCCGTCCACCTCGCCGCCCAGCTCCGCTGCGGCCCGGGATAGGTCGCCGTTCCGGGCCTTTAACGTGTCGGCGGCGCTCTCTGCCCACAGCACCGCCCGGTCCGTGAACTCCACCCGGCGGGAGATGCCGTCGGCCAGGGCAAAGGCCCTTAGACACAGGGCGGCGGCCAGGGCAAAGATCAGAACCATCACCGTCTGCTCCATCAGCGCCAGGGGCGCACGGCTTCTCATGGCCTCCCCTCCCCGCTCAGGGGCAGATACAGGGCCAGGTCGGCCCGCTCCCCCCCGTCATAGCACAGGGCGGCCCGCAGCAGGCTGCCCTCCCGGGACAGCTCCAGCTGTTCAGCGGGCAGTATCTGCGCCCCGTCCTCCGGGCCCAGGCCGCTGTCCGGCTGGGCGTACAGCTCCATCAGCCAGCCGTCGTGGCAATAGACCCAGGTAGTGTACACCTCTCCGCCCTCCTCCTGGGAGAAGGCCAGGGCGGGCGTGCCCTGCAGATCGGTGACCGTCACCGGGCCCCGGGCCTGACGCACCCGGGTGGCCAGATACTGGGCCCCGGTGCGCCGCTGATAGCTGTCCCGGTCCCGCTGGGTCAGGCGCTGATACACGTTGGCCCCCGTCAGCAGCACGGACAGTACACAGACCGCAAACAGGGCGAACACCACCAGGGGCAGCAGCGCGGACATATGCAGTTTTGTGTTTTGCTCTCTCATGTCTCCCGCTCCAGCACAGTGATGTCTGGCATCAGATTTGACCCCTCCACCTGGTAGAACACCGCATAGCGGGACCGGTCGATCTGCACGCCCCAGTGCTCCTCGATGTAGGATAAGTCCGGGGGATAGGCCCCCTGGGCGGCGTAGCAGGCCACCGCCGCCCGGCGGAGGGTCTCCTCCAGCTGGCGGCGGCTGCGCTCGCCGCTATTCTGATCCAAATTCCCCACGCCTTCAAAAAAGATGGCCAGGGCACAGCACGCCGCGGCCAGCCCCCCAAGCAGGGACAGCACCGCCCGGTGTCTCTCTCGTCTCGTTCCCATGGCCGCTCACCCGATGGCGGACATGATGTGCATCAGGGGCAGCATCACCGACAGGAGGATGACCCCCACCAGCACAGAGGTCACGCCAACTAAGGCGGGCTCCACCCGGCTGACCCGGTCCTCCAGGGCGTCCTCCCCGGCCTGACCTAAGCGGCGGGCGATGTCCTCCATCACCCGGTCGCCGGAGCCGCTGCGCAGCCCCAGGGCCAGCAATCGGCACTCCGCCGGGGGCAGCACTTCGGACTGGCGCACCGCCTGGGCCAGCTCCTCCCCCCGGTCCAGCCGCTCCAAGCAGTCCCGGCACCGGGCCTGGGCGCTTGGGGAGTCCTCCAGCAGCCCGGCGGCCTGGGTGAGGGCGTCCTCCAGGGGCAGTCCGCTGGCCATGCCCATGGACAGGGCCTGGGCAAAGCGGCCGTCGTCGATCTTCCGGGACACGCCCCGGTCTCCAAAGCGCCGCCGCCACCCAGATACCAAGCGCTGACGGAACCCCTCGGACAGGGAGAACAGGACCAGAAATATCCCGGCGGCGGCCAGCAGGGCACACAGCACGGGCATTCCCCCATCCAGCACCCGGCCCAGGGCCAGCAGTCCCCCGGCCACGCCGGTGAGGCTCCCCCCCAGCCCGGCATATACCTGGTCGAACACCGGCAGTACCTTCGTAAGCAATACCACGATGACCCCCAGCATAATAAGCATCAGGATACAGGGGTACAGCAGGGCCGAGCGCAGACGGCGGTCCAGGCTCATGCGGCTCTCGTAGTGGCGCTCCAGGGCGGCAAGGGCCTCCTCCGTCCGTCCGGCCGCCTCCCCCACCTCTATTAGGGCGCACAGATAGTGGGGAAAGCGCCCGCTGTCCTCCAGGGCCTGAGCCAGGGAGGCCCCGTCGTCCACCCGGCGGGCCAGGTCGGTCAGCAGCTTGACCAGGGCGGGCTCTTCTTGCTGCTGGCCCAGCAGGTCCAGGCCGTCCGCCGTGCCCACCCCCGCGTGGAGCAGCAGGGCCAGCCCGCCGCACAGGTCCATCAATGTTTGGTTGGAAAGGGGCTTCTCCCTCATAGCGGTCTCCTTCGCACTTCCCCGGCTGCCCGGGTGAAAAATCGGTTGCAATCGGAATGATTATACCACATTCCGCCTGTTTCAACAATAGGCCCCATGGAACTGACAGAAAAATCGGGCCTGGCTTTTCCCGCAGGCCCGATTTCAATTCGTTATGTTTAATAAAAATATTTCGCTGAGTAGTGGCTTCCGTCCCCGATATAGGCCATGATGGACGCGCTCTGCTTGCCGGAGGAGGCGAAGGTGGGGTCCATCCGCTGCCAAGCGGAGCCGTCGAAGTAGATGGCCCCGTCCACCCAGCCGTTTTCTTTCGTCCACACGCTGATCCAGGCGTGATAGGCCGTTCCGGCGTAACCCACCACCAGCTTGCAGGGGACGCCCTGGCTGCGGAGCATCCCGGTCATCAGGGCGGCATAGTCAAAGCAGATGCCCGTCTTTTTGGATAGCACCGTGTCCAGTACGGGGAGATAGCCGCTCTTCACGCTGGCGGCCAGCTGCTTGTCATAGGTGATGTTCTGCACCACATAGTTATACACCAGCTCCACCTTTTTCAGGGGATCGGTGACGCCCTTCGTCAGCTCCGCCGCCTTGGCCACGGTGTTGGGGGCCTTGGCATAGTTCACATACTGGTTGGGGTGGGTGAAGGGGGCAAACTCGTCGGTCATCGCCGCATCGAAGGCGGCGGAGACCACGGCGGCATACTTGCTGCCCTCGGTATTCTGATACACCGTCACCTGATAGCGGCCGTTGCCGTCGGACAGGGGGAAGGTGGCCCAGCTGCCCGCCGTCAGGTTGTATGTATAGGTGGTGGTGGGACCCTTCACCTGGGCCTTCAGCCGCTTGTCCGTCTTGGCGGTGTACTGGACCATCACATAGCCGTCCTTGGTGTTGGAATAGTCCACCACCGCCTTGTCGTTCTTCTTGACCAGGGTCCCGGGCGCGGAGGTGGTCAGACTGGGGTCAATGGCCCCCGGTCCGGCGGCCAGGGCCACCATCTCGTCCTCCAGGGTGATCTCCCCCAGAGATATGTCTCCGCTCCGGTCAGCCACGGACCCGTCGGCCATGGTCTGCATCCCATCTCCGGCGGTATTCCGGGCACAGCCGGACAGCATCATGGCCGCCAGAGCCAGGGCCAGCACTCGCTTCCACATATTACGCATCGCATATTCCCTTCTTTGTCTCTCGTTGGATGTTGTAAATCGATAGATTCTGCCTTTCTTTTATACTATACTATAGCTGCGCCAAAATGAAAAGAGGGCTTCCGCATTTTTGTTACATTTTTTATTTTTCCCTCTTTTTCCGTGCTTTTTTATATTCCCAGTTGTATCTTCCAACCTTCTATAGTATAATAAGGTAAATTGTGAATTATTTTCTACTCCTGCGGTCAACCCTGACCGTTTTCTTTTGTGGAGGGACGGGACCATGTGCATCACCTCGCTAAAAGTGAACATGCTGGGCGGACTCTCCATCCGGTCCGGCGATGTGGAGATCAACGACGGCGACAACCGCTCCCGCAAGGTGTGGCTGCTGCTGGCCTATATGATCTACTGCAGAAAGCGCCCCATAACCCAGGAGGAGCTGGTCCGACTGCTGTGGGACGACGCGGATAGCGTGACCAATCCGGCCAATGCTCTGAAGACCATGTTCCACCGGGTGCGCACCACCCTGGACCGGCTGGGGGACTCCGCCGGACACGTCCTCATCGTCCGCCAGGGGGGCAGCTACGCCTGGAACTGTAAGGTCCCCCTCACCCTGGATGTGGAGGTGTTTGACGAGCTGTGCCAGTCGGCCTCTGATGCTACCCGCCCCAAGGACCGGCTGGAGCGCTGTCTCAAGGCACTGGAGCTGTATGGCGGGGACTTTTTGGAGCACTTCTCCTCCGACCCCTGGGTGGTGCCCGTGGCGGCCTATTACCACAACGTCTATCTCCAGGTGACCCACGAGGTACTGCCCATGCTGGAGGAGGCAGACCGCCGGGAGGAGGCCGCCCTGCTCTGCCGCCAGGCCATCCAGCTGGACCCCTACTGCGAGGAGCTCTATTGGCACCTGATGCGCAATCTGCTGGACCTGGAGCGGCAGAAAGAGGCCATCGTGGTCTATGAAGAGGTCACCCAGCTGCTCTATGACAACTTCGGCGTGAACCCCTCTGACGAGCTGCGTGCCCTATACCGGGAGGCCATGAGCTCCGTCAGCGACCTTCCCCTTCCCCTGCAGGAAATTCAGGAACGGCTCACCGAAATAGACCCTGACCGGGGAGCTATGGTCTGCCAGTTCGATTTTTTCCGCACCCTGTACCAGATGCAATCCCGGTTGGTGGCCCGCAGCGGCGACGCGGTCCACATCGCCCTCATTTCCGTCCAGGGGGAGAACAATGAGCCCCTTCCCAAGCGCAGTCTGGACCGGGCCATGAAAAATCTGCTGGACCAGATCCGCTACAGCCTGCGCCGGGGGGACGTGGTGGCCCCCTGCAGCGTATCCCAGTACATCATGATGCTGCCCCAGGCCAACTATGAAAACAGCTGTATGGTCTGCCAGCGCATCCTCCTCTCCTTCGCCCGCCGCTACCCCCACTCCCCCGCCAAGCTGCACTACAGCGTCCAGCCCCTGATCCCGCTGGTGTGAGATTTTGATTTCAAATCGTTTTGCTTTAGATTTATAATACACACAGTATTGTATTTCAGACGGACCGCTGACTATGGCGGTCCGTTTTTTGTGGAGAACGGATTGCCACGTCGCTGCGCAGCCGTTGGCAGCTCTGCTGCCTTACGGATGCGGCGTACCCCTTGCGGGTGCTTCGCTCCTCGCAATGACGGCTGTCGTTCTTGTCATTGCGAGGAGGGCCGTGCCCGACGTGGCAATCCGTCCCCCTTCCCGCAACCATCTGTTGCTTGTCTCTTTCCCCAATCTCTGTTATCCTGTGGAAAAGGAGGCGGATAACCATGGAACCGAAGGATATGATCGCCGCACTGCGGCAGAAGCACGGATTTTCTCAGCAGAACCTGGCGGATCAGGTGTTTGTTACCCGGCAGGCGGTATCTCGGTGGGAGAGCGGGGAGACGATACCCGGCCCGGACACGCTGAAGCTGCTCTCCCGGCTGTTCAATGTGTCCATCAACACCCTGCTGGGCTCTCCCCAGAATCTGATCTGCCAGTGCTGTGGAATGCCTCTGGAGGACGGCATCCTCAGCCACGAGCCGGACGGGACCCCCAACCAGGACTACTGCCAGTGGTGCTATACGGACGGAGTTTTCATCTATACAGACCTGAACACCCTCATCGATGTCTGCGTCGGGCACATGGCCGGCCCCGCCTGGCCGGAGGAGCAGGTCCGGGCCTATTTACAGGCCACCTTACCCACCCTGAAGTATTGGAAGCATCCCGAATAAGAACGAAAGCAGCACCCGCCAAAGCGGATGCTGCTTAGACTGTCAAAAAAGCCTGTAATTGCGAGGAGGGGCAACGCCCCGACGTGGCAATCCGTTCTCAAAACCCATGATTATCAGCACATTTCTGGTTTTTGAGTTACGGATTCCCACGTCGCTTCGCTCCTCGGAATGACAGAAACGGTTTTATCGACACGCTGAGCAGCACCCGCCAAAGCGGATGCTGCTTTTGCTGTCTTTTGCAAGAAGTTTTATTCAGCCCTTGACCTCGGTCTCGAAGGGCTCGCCCAGGGTGACGGGGCCGCCGATGTAGGTCTTGACCACTTTGCCGCCCTCCCGCACTGCGGTGGCGGTGACGGTTCCAGCGGGCTGGATGTAGCTGCGGCTGAAGGTGCCGTCGGTCAGGTCCCGGCTCTGGGCCAGGGCGGAGGCCAGGGAGCCGGAGCCGCAGCTGCCCTCCCACACCAGGGTGTTGGTGGCGGGCACCTTCACCAGGGGGGTCATGTGCAGGGTGTTGGTGTCCAGGAAGATGACACCATAGGCATCCAGACCGGGGATGTCCCGGAACAGGGGCTCGGCCTGGTCAAAGATGGCCTGGCTGGGCTCCACGTTCTCCAGCACCAGGTGGGCGATGCCCCCCAGGTGGACCAGGGTACCCTGGTGCTCCCCGAACTGCACGGTGCGCAGCCACTGGGGCAGGGGCATCTCCGCCCGGGAGGTCCCGGCGGCCAGGTCGGTGTCCACGGTGACGATGTGGTCACAGCCGCTGGTCTCGATGTGCACCTGGGCGGGGGCGCCCAGTTTTTTGGCCGTCAGCAGGCCGAAGGCCCGGGTGGCGTTGCCGCAGAACTCGCCGCCCATCATCTCCATGCGGCCGTCACCCCCCTCCTGCGGGGTGCAGACAAAACCAACCTGTTCAGCCTGATACTCAGGCACAGCCATCAGCTGGGCAGCGACATCCGCCCGGCGGCTCTTTTCCACAGGGTCCAGCACAAATAGGGTGATATTGCCCGCCGGGTCGGCGCGCAGTACGTTCAGCTTCATAGGGACACACGCTCCTTCTCTGAAATAAAAAACGGGGGCAAGGGCAAAGCCCTTGCCCCCGAGGGGAAAACAAGTGTAAGGGGAGGATTACTGGAAGTCGGGGATATACTCCTTGATCAGCTCCAGCAGCTCGCCGCTGTAGATCATTTCCTTCACAGCCTGGATGTCGGGCCAGATCTCACGGTCGATCTCGAAGAAGGCGACCTTCTCACGGACCTTGTTGTAGATGGCCTGGTGCAGGGGGGTGATGCCCTGGCCATGGCTGTTCAGGCGGCGGCGGATGTCGATGGCCTGGCAGGAGGTCATCAGCTCCAGAGCCAGACAATCCAGGGTGTTCTTCACGATCATGCCGGCCTTACGACCCGCAGTGGTACCCATGGACACGATGTCCTCCTGGTTGGCGGAGGAGGGGATGGAGTCCACGGAAGCGGGGTGGGCATAGATCTTGTTCTCGGACACCATGGAAGCGGCGGCGTACTGAACGATCATATAGCCGGAGTTCACGCCGCCCTCGACGGTCAGGAAGGGGGTCAGGCCGTTGGACAGAGCGGCGTTGACCATACGCTCCAGACGGCGCTCGGAGGCGTCAGCCAGCTCGGAAGCGGCAATGCCCAGAGTGTCGAAGGGGATGGCCATGGGCTCGCCATGGAAGTTGCCGCCGGAGATAACAGCCTCGTCCTCCAGGAACATCAGGGGGTTATCGGTCACGGCGTTCAGCTCGATCTCCACCTTGTCCAGGACATAGTCCAGGGCGTCACGGACAGCGCCGTGCAGCTGGGGGATGCAGCGCAGGGCATAGGCGTCCTGCACACGGTCGTTCTGGCAGTTGTCGATGATCTCGGAACCATCCAGCAGCTTGGCCATGTTCTCGGCGACCAGCATCTGGCCCTTCTGGCCACGGACAGCGTGGATGCGGGGATCGAAAGCGTTGCGCAGACCGGTCAGGCCCTCGAAGTCCATGGAGCCGATGATGTCGCCCAACTGAGCGGCGCAGATGGTGTCATACAGAGCCAGAGAGCCCACAGAGGTCATGGCGCAGGTACCGTTGGTCAGGCCCAGGCCCTCCTTGCTGACCAGGGTGTCCAGGGTCTTGATGCCGGCCTTGGCCATAGCCTCGGCACCGGACATCTCCACGCCGTCGAACTTGGCGCGGCCACGGCCCAGCAGGGGCAGGGACATGTGAGCCAGAGGAGCCAGGTCGCCGGAGGAACCCAGGGAGCCCTTCTGGGGGATGACGGGGGTGACGCCCTTGTTCAGCATCTCGATCATCATCTCGACCAGCAGAGGACGCACACCGGACACGCCCACGCACAGAGCGTTGGCACGCAGCAGCAGCATGCCGCGGGAGACCTCGTCGGCATAGGGCTCGCCCATGGCGGTACAGTGGCTGAGGATCAGGTTGGTGGACAGCTGGTTGCTCATCTCGGCGCTGACGGCCACCTTCTGGAAGTCGCCGAAGCCGGTGGTGATACCATAGGCCACGCGCTTCTCAGCGGCGATCTTCTCGGCCAGGGCGCGGGACTTCTTCATGGCCTCCATGGCGGAGGGAGCCAGTTCCACGATGGCGCCGAAACGGGCGACAGCGACGAAGCTCTCCAGGGTCAGGCTGTGGCCGTCCAGGACCACGTTCTTAATGGCTTTGGGATTGTACAGCATTCTAAAATTACTCCTTCCAAATTGGGGCGGCATTTTTCTTCTGCGCCGCCTTCGTCTGCAGTAACTAGCTTTGGTATCCCGCCCGGAAAATATCCGGGCGGGATACCTGCGCATTTTAAGGAATTACACGAACTGGGACAGGACGATGGCGCCGATCATCAGGGGGATGTTATAGTGCAGGAAGGTAGGCACGCAGGTGTCCCAGATGTGGTTGTGCTGGCCGTCGGCGTTCAGACCGGCGGTGGGGCCCAGGGTGGTGTCGGAAGCGGGGGAACCGGCATCGCCCAGAGCGGCGGCAGCGGACATCAGGATGATGGTAGCGGGGACGGAGAAGCCCATCCGCTGGCACAGAGGAACGTACAGGATGGCAACGACAGGCACGGTGCTGAAGGAGGAGCCGATACCCATGGTGACCAGCAGGCCGATCAGGGTGATCACGGTGGCGGCGATCCACTTGTTGCCGCCCATGACGGCGATAGCGGCCTCGACCAGCTCGTTAACAGCGCCGGTGGCCTTCATGACCTCGGCATAGCCGCCGGCAACCAGCATGATGAAGCCGATCAGGCCCATGATGCGGACGCCGCCGTCAAACTGCTCGTCGATCTTGTTCCACTTAACAGCGCCGCCGACGATCATGATGGCAACGCCGGTCAGAGCGGCCAGAGCCAGGGAGTCGGCCAGGACCTGGACCACGACCACGCCCAGGATGGCGACCAGGGTCACGGCGTGAGCAGCGGTAAAGCGGTCAGAGGCGGCATCGGAAGCGGCAGTGTCGGCATCGACCATCTTGTACTCACGGGGCTTGCGATAGGTGACGAACACGGCGATCAGCAGGCCGACCAGCATGCAGCAGCCCAGCATCCAGTTGTAGTGGGAAACTTCGCTGACAGAGGTCTCCATGCCGTTGGCGGTCATGTTGTCGGCGATGATGCCCATGAAGATGGCACCGAAGCCGAAGGGGATGGAGATGTAGGGGGCCTTCAGGCCGAAGGACAGAGCGCAGGCCACGCCGCGGCGGTCGATCTTCATCTTATTGAACATGGCCAGCATGGGGGGGATCAGGATGGGGATGAAAGCGATGTGCACGGGGATCAGGTTCTGAGACAGGCAGGCCACGGCAGCCAGGATCAGCAGCAGCACAGAGGCGCTCTTGCCGCCCATGATCTGGGACAGCTTCTTGGAGGCCATGTCGGCCAGACCGGTGGAGGCGATGGCGGTGGCGAAGGTGCCCAGCAGCACGTAAGCCAGAGCGGTGTTGGCGTTGCCGGAGAAGCCGTCGCACAGGATGCCCATCGCATCGGGGATGGAGATGCCGCCCAGAACAGCGCCGGTCATAGCGGCGATGATCAGGGACATCAGCACGTTCAGCTTGAGCAGACACAGGACGCAAAGGACAACGACGGATACCAGAACGGGATTCGTTAATAATGACATGTTATTACCCCTCTTTTCAATTCGTTCTTTTCCCTTCTTCTAAAAACAGCGGTTTCATGCGTTTTCTGATTTGACCTGTCAGACCAGCCTTTTCGCTCGCGTGGGCTAGCACCACCGGGCTTTTCTGGGCTTAAAATCTATCGGGTCTCCTCTCCTCTGTTCTTAACGATTTTTATTATAACCCATGTTTTAGATAAATTCAATAAAAACTTTTCGATTCTTATTTTATTCTTTATGCAATATCGCACCAATTAGGTGATTCACTAGCACGCTACATTGCGATATCGTCTCTACAAGAACAGGCTGGCAGAAGGGAGAACTCTGCCAGCCTGTTAGAAAACCTTGTTCTGTATTTATATTCACCCGTTCGCTGTCTGACACAGAACGGTCAGCAGCTCCTGTGTCACAGCCCCGTTGGTGCCCAGGATGCCGCTGCCCGTTTTCAGGGAGGGAGCCCCTCCGTCCATGGTCACAACGGCTCCGCCGGCCTCCTGAACGATGAGAAGGCCCGCCGCATAGTCCCAGGGCTTCAGTCCGATCTCCATGTAGGCATCCAGCCGCCCCGCCGCCACATAGCACAGATCCACGGAGGCCGCCCCCACCCGGCGGATGTCGTGGCAGCGGTCATACACCGCCCGCAGCCACCGGAAGGTCCGGTCTGCCATCTCCCGCTCGCTGGGGTTGGTGCCCACGTCCACCAGGCAGTCGGCCAGGCATTTCGCTTCGCTGACGTGGATGGGCTCCCCGTTTACAAAGGCCCCGCAGCCCCGCCGGGCGGAGAACAACTCCCCGGCATAGGGGTCGTACACCAGGCCCAGCTCCACCTGCCCCCTGTCCGCCAGGGCCAGGGACACGGCGCTGTGGCGGAAGCCGTGGACCAGGTTCATGGTCCCGTCCACCGGGTCCAAGATCCACATGGGCTTTTCAAAGTCCAGGCCGCTGTTGTCCTTCTCCTCCCCCATCAGCTGCACCTCCGGGGCGAGCTGAGCCAGCCGCTCCTTTAAAAAGGTCTGCACCGACAGGTCCACCTCGGTCACAAAGTCTGTGACCCCCTTGTGCTTCATATGGCTGACCTTAGTCCGGTCATAGAAGATCTGCCCGGCCTCCCGCACCGCCTGCTCCACCTGTGCCAAAAACTTAGGGTCCTGAATGTTCATATGGATTGCCTCCTATATAAAATGCTTCTCTTTATCTCTTTTTCTTTAACAGAAACAGGATAAACAACGGGATGAGATTTAGCAGCAGCAGCGACGGGATCTCTATGGTCAGCCTGTGATATATTTTAGGAAGCATTTCCAACTCCACCACTTCTCCAAATTCGTACCACACATTCACCATCTTGAGTTCCGTTAAAACTGCCAGCGCTCCAAACATCAAACTGGAAAACGTAAGCGCATGGGACATCATTTGCTTTTGCTTTATCGACGCAAAAACATTGATGCAGGCCAGGGAAAATGCTATCCACACGTAAATTCTCCAAGTGAGATTCCACATAAAACCATCCCGCTTTTTATTTTTTATCCTCCTGGATCAGCAGCTTCAGGGCCTCCACGCCCACGTCGATGGCGGCGGAGGTGTCCATAGACTCCTTCTGATCCAGTCCGGCGGCCTCCCGCTCCTGGTTCCAGATAACGTGGAACACCGCCCCGCAGCGCACATGGCGGGCGGCGGCCACAGTGAACAGGGCGGCCCCCTCCATCTCCGAGGCCAGCACCCCCAGCCGCTTCCACGCCTGCCACTTCTGCTCCAGGTCATAGGACACGGGCATCCGGCCCGGGGAGTGCTGGCCATAGAAGGAGTCCTTGCTCTGCACCACCCCGGCGTGCCAGGGCTTGCCCAGGGCCTTGCAGGCCCGGACCAGGGCATCCACCGCCTGATAGTCGGCCACGGCGGGCCACTCGATGGGGGCATACTCCCGGCTGGTGCCCTCCATGCGCACCGCCCCGGTGGCCACCACCACGTCGTCGCTCTGGACGGACAGCTCGATGCCGCCGCAGGTGCCCACCCGGATAAAAGTGTGGGCGCCCAGATTGGCCAGCTCCTCCATGGCGATGGCGGCGGAGGGCCCGCCGATGCCGGTGGACACCACGCTCACCCGCTCCCCCAGCAGCTCCCCCGTCCAGGTCTCAAATTCCCGGTTGGTCTTTACATGCACCGCCCCGTCAAAGCGCTGGGCGATGGCCTTGCACCGGCCCGGGTCGCCGGGGAGGATGCAGTATTTGCCCACGTCCCCCTGGCTGCACTGGATATGAAACTGTACAGAGCGTTCCTTTTCGTTCATGGCGGTGGCCTCCTTGCGTTTTTTTCCATGCTATCATATCCGGGGGCGGTTTTCAACGGCGCTTTTCAGGCTTCTCCCTCTTTACGGCGATTTTGATTGCTGATATAATAAAGGAAATAGTCCCGGCCCCGGGCCGGGACCTCTGTGATTTTTCATCCCATCAGGAGGTGTCCGCCGTGTCTATTCCCAACTGGGCAAAACAGGTCTATCGTGTGGTCCAGGACCAGTTCCTGCGCATCCCGGAGATGCCCCGCAGTCTCCTCATCTCCGGCCTGTTCCTGTGCGGAGCCTATCTGACCAGCGGCATTCTGATCAACCACACCGGGGGTGAAAATAACTCCGCCCTGGTGTTCGTGCTGGCGGTGGTGATGATCTCTCTGCTCACCGAGGGATACGTTTACGGCATCGCCTCCTCCATCATCGGCGGCTTTTGCATCAACTACTTCTTTATGGTGCCATACGCCGCCTTCTCCCTGAGCTATACCGGCTATCCGGTGGCCATGATCTCTATGATCGCCATCTCCTGCGTGGTGTGCGCCCTGACCACCCGAGTGAAAAACCAGCGGGCAGAGGCCATCCGCCGGGAAAAGCGCACCAAATCCCTGTACGAGCTCAACGAGCGGCTCAATGCCGAAAAGACGGCCATCCAGCTGGAGTCCGCCCGGGAGACCATCCGGGGCAATATCCTCCGGGCGGTGTCCCACGACCTGCGCACCCCCCTCACCTCCATCTCCGGTGCGGCCTCGGTACTGCTGAGCAGCCCGGAGGTCTCTCCTCAGAATGTGGCCATGCTGCGGGACATCAAAAACGATGCCGACTCCCTTATCATCATGGTGGAAAACCTGCTATCCATCACCCGCATCCAGGACGGAAATATCCCTCTGAAAAAGCATGAGGAGATGCTGGAGGAGGTGGCCGGGGATGCCATTCTCACCACCCGCCGCCGCTTTCCCGAGTGCCATGTGGAGCTGGACATGTCCGAGGACATCCTGTTCTTCCCCATGGAGCCCATGCTGGTCAAGCAGGTGATGGTGAATCTGCTGGAAAACGCCATCCGCCACTCCGGCGACACCCAGCACATCACCCTGCACCTGTTCCGCCAGGACGACTGGGCGGTGGTGGAGGTCCGGGACCGGGGCAAGGGTCTGTCCCCCGATATCTGCCAGGCCGTGCAGGCCGGCAAACAGCTGGAGAAAAAGCTCTCCGGCGACAAATCCCGGGGTATGGGCATCGGCCTGTCCGTCTGTCAAAGCATCATCAAGGCCCACGGCGGCTTCTTTGTCGCCGGCAACAACCCGGAGGGCGGGGCGGTGTTCCGTTTCGGTCTCCCTATGGAGGAAACAAACCATGCCTGAAAAACGCACCATTCTGGTCATAGAGGATGACCACGCCATCAGCAACTTCATCTGCCGCGCCCTCACCGCCAACGACTATAAGGCCATCCCCGCCGCCAGCGGCAAGGAGGGCCTGTCCCTGTTCTTTTCCCACAGCCCTGCTCTGGTCCTGCTGGACTTAGGGCTGCCCGACATGGATGGGCTGGAGGTGCTGGAGCAGTTCAGCGACCTGCCCCAGGAGGTGCCCACCATCATCATCTCCGCCCGTGACCGGGAGTCGGAGAAGGTAAAGGCCCTGGACATGGGGGCGGACGACTATGTAGTCAAGCCCTTCGGCGTGTCCGAGCTGCTGGCCCGCATCCGCACCACCCTCCGCCGGGCCGACCGCATCAAGGTCAGCCAGGGCATCCAGCGGGACGTGTATCAGGTGAAGGACCTGGCGGTGGACATCGCCAAGCACCAGGTCACCCTGGGCGGTCAGCTGATCCACTTCACCCAGAACGAATTTAAAATTCTGGAGCTGCTGGCCATCCACGCCGGGAAGGTCTTGACCTATGACTTCATTCTGCAGCATGTGTGGGGCCCCTACAGCGGCAACAGCAGCAACCAGATCCTGCGGGTGAACATGGCCAACATCCGCCGCAAGCTGGGGGAGAACCCCTCCGAGCCAAAGTACATATACACCGAGCTGGGCATCGGCTATCGGATGCTGGAGGATTAAACGGTTTATGTTTCAAGCCGCGAAGCACACGCTTCGCGGCTTTTTGTGAAGACCCTCTCCGCCCAGTGTGCGCACTGGGCACCTCCCCCACAGGGGGAGGCAAGCTGGGGACAGGAGAAACGGATCGCCACGTCAGGGCTGCGCCCTTCCTCGCAATGACAGCAAGACCAACCTGGATCTGTCATTGCCAGGAGCGAAGCGACGTGGCAATCCGCATCCCCCAACTCCTAACTCCTAACTCCTAACTCCTAACTCCTAACTCCTAACTCCTAACTCATCACTTCCCTCAGTTTCCCCAGCGCCCTGCGTTCCAGCCGGGACACCTGGACCTGGGACACGCCGACGATCCGGGCGGTCTGCACCTGGGTCATCCCCCGGTAATAGCGCAGCAGCAGCACCTCCCGCTCCCGCTCCGGCAGGGTGTCCAAGGCCGAGCGGAGGGCCAGGCATTCGATGAGACTCTCCTCCTCATTTCCGGCGGTGAGCATCCCCTCCAGGGTCAGCCCGCCCTCCCCCGTCTCGCTCTGGAGGGACAGCACAGGCTCTGCCGCCGTCTCCGCCGCGGCGATGTCCTCCGGCTCCAGTCCCGTCTCCGCCGACAGCTCGCTAATGGTTGGCTCCCGGCCCAGCCGGGCGGCCAGGCGGCTCTGGGCCCCCCGCACAGCGGCGGAGCGCTCCTTCAGCCCCCGGCTCACCTTCACCGGCCCGTCGTCCCGGAGAAACCGGCGGATCTCCCCGGCGATCTTGGGCACGGCATAGGTGGAAAACTGGGTGCCATAGTCCGGGTCAAAGCCCCGCACCGCCTTTAAAAAGCCCAGACAGCCCAGCTGATACAGGTCGTCCGGCTCCACCCCCCGGCCATAATACCGCCGGACCACGCTCCAAATGAGTCCATTGTTCTCCCGCAGCACCTGCTCGCAGGCCTGGCTGTCCCCCGCCCGGGCCGCCGCCAGCAGTTCTCCTGCGGGCAAGGCCGGGGCGTTCATCTCCCTGCCCGGCGGGCGATCCTCCGCCGCATGGTGACCGTGGTCCCCTTGCCCGGGGTGGAGCGCACCCGCACCGTGTCCATAAAGCTCTCCATAATGGTAAAGCCCATGCCGGAGCGCTCCTGGCTGCCGGTGGTAAACAGGGGCGTTCTGGCCTGTTCAATATCCGCGATGCCCACGCCCCAGTCCCGCACCACGACTTCCAGAACGTTGTCCCGGAGGATGCGCAGCTTCAGGACGATCTTGCCCAGGGTGTCCGGGTAGGCGTGGACGATGGCGTTGGTCACTGCCTCGCTCACGGCGGTCTTTACGTCGTTCACCTCCTCCAGGGTGGGGTCCAGCTGGGCGGCAAAGCAGGCCGCCGCCGCCCGGGCAAAGCCCTCGTTGGCCGAGCGGCTGGGAAACTCTAAAAACGTATGGTTCTCCTCTTTCATATATGTACCTCCTCTCTGCCGCCCCGGTCACTGGAACCGGAGCATTCGCTGCAGGCCCGCCGCCCGGAACACCCGGGCCGCCTGGTCCGGGGTGTTCACGATCTTCATGCCTCCCCGGATGCGCAGCATGGCCTTCCAGGCCCGCAGCAGCACCGCAATGCCCGAGCTGTCTGTAAAGGTCAGCCCCGCCAGATCCAGCACCAGCTCCCGGGGCAGGGCCAGGTCGATCTGCCGGTCCAGCTCCTCCATCACCGCCCGGGCCCTGTGGTGGTCCAGCTCGCCGGACAGCTCCGCACACAGCACCCGGCCCTCCTCTTTGCACACCACCGACACAGCGCTCCCTCCTTTTTCGATGGCGGCCTGCGCCGCCTGTTTTCCCGCCCATTATAGGACAGGCCCCCTGTCCGAATCTGCTATTTTCTGTCTATTTTTCTCTCCGGCTTTACAAAATTTTCATTCTGCTCTATTATGGATAGGAAAGGGGGACGCCCTCCGTGTCCAAAGAGCTCCATCTCACCTCCGGTCCCATTCTGCCCCAGCTGCTTCAGCTGTGCCTGCCCCTGCTGTGCGCCAACGTGCTCCAGCAGCTGTATAACATCATCAATTCTCTGGTGGTCACCCGCTATATCGGCGACAGTGCCTTTGCCGCCCTGGGCGTGGCCGAGAGTGTGATGAACCTGTTCATCTATGTCATCACCGGGGCCTGTATGGGGGCCTCCGTCCTCATCGCCCAGTTTTACGGGGAACAGAACCTGCCCCGTCTGCGCCAGCAGCTGTACGTCTCCGCCGTTCTCATCGGCGGGTGTACCCTGGCGGCGGTGACCATAGCCCAGCTGTTCCTGCCCCAGCTGCTCTCCCTGATCCAAACGCCGAAGGAGCTGATGGGGGACGTGGCCCTCTATCTCCGGGTCATCCTGGTCGGGATGCTGTTCACCTTCACCTATAACTATCTGGCCGCCACCCTTCGGGCAGTGGGGGACACCAAGTCCGCTCTATATTTTCTGCTGCTCTCTCTGGGCTATAACCTGGCGGCGGCCTGGCTGCTGGTGGCCGTGCTGAATATGGGCATTGTGGGCACCGCCCTGGCCACCGCCTCGGCCCAGCTGCTGTCCTCCGGGCTGTGCTTTGTCTATATCCGTAAAAAACGGCCCTTTCTGGCCGTCCACCGGGCCGACATGCACATGGACCCCGTCCTCATCCACCGCACCAGCAGCTATGCCGCCGTGGCCGCCCTGCAGCAGTCCAGCCTGTATCTGGGCAAGCTGATGATCCAGAGTGCGGTGAACGGCATCAGCCTTGCCTCCACCGCCCCCATCTCCGCCTTTACCGCCGCCACCCGGGTGGAGAACTTCACCCAGGCCTTCGGCATCAGCGGCTGCGAGTCCATCGCCATCTTTGTGGCCCAGAACCAGGGGGCCGGAAAGCTCCGCCGGGCGCTAAGCGGCTTTCTCCGGGGCGGGGCCCTGGTCATCTCAACCGGCCTTATCTTCTCTGCCCTGCTCCACCTGTTCGCCCCCGCCTTCTCCGCCGTCTTTCTGGAGGCGGGCAGCGGGGCGCTGGCGCTGTGCAGCTCCTATCTGCGGCTGATGGGCTGGTTCTACTGGCTGTCCTTCACCGGACACACCTTTGTGGGCTGGTATCGGGGCACCGGCCGGATGAACATCACCTTTTGGGGCACCACCATCCAGATCATCGTCCGGGTGGCGGGGACCTATCTGCTGGTGAGCCGCCTGGGGCTGGATGCCGTGGCCCTGGCCACCGGCCTGGGCTGGATGGTCATCGTCCTGTTCCAGCTGACCGTATTTGCCCGGGAGCGGAGAGCCGCCGGCACCGCCGACAACTGAAACAGACATAAAAAATCAGCGTGACGCACCATCGCCACGCTGATTTTTTGATCCTATCCTGCAATTTCTTTCACAGGCTCACGGTATTTCCGGGCAGGGCATACTCCTCCTCCCGGGTGCGGAAGCGCTGGGAGTGGATCATATCCTCCTGCAAAAAGTCCCGCACATAGTCCACAAAGGCCTCCATCAATGGGGACAGCCGGTGCTCCCGCTCCCACACCAGCATATATTCCGCCTTGCGGGCGGGCTGAGTAATGACCTTGGACACCAGCAGGTCGTTGGGGGTATAGGTGGTCTGGGGGAAGATGCTCAGCCCCACCCCCTGCTCCACCAGGGCCACTGCATCCATATAGTTGGACAGTTCGCACAGGATGTCCGGCTCCGCCCCGATCTCCCCGAACCACTCCCGGATGGCCTCCACCCGGGACTTTCGGCTGGGCACGATGAGGGGACAGCCCACCAGGCGCTTCAGGGGCAGCTCGTTCCCCTCCAGTTTGGCCAATGGGTGATTCTTGGGGATCATGGTCACCCACGGCTCCTGCCCCACCGGAATGCCCTCCAGATGCTCCGAGTCATAGGGGGCGGCGATCACCGCCAGGTCGGCCAGCCCCCGGCGCAGCCGGTCCAGCACATCGTCGCTGCTGCCGTTCCACAGGCTGTAGCGCACCCGGGGGAACTCCTCCCGGAACCCGGCGATCCACCGGGCGCACAGATAGGGGGTCCGGCCCTCCACCATCCCCAAACACAGCGTGCCCGAGATGCCGTCCTTCATGGTGGTCAGCTCCTGCCGGGTCTTGTCCTCCAGGTCCAGCAGCTGGGCCGCCCGCTGAAGGAGAAAGCTGCCCTCCTCCGTCAGGGTCAGCCGCCGCTTGCCCCGGACAAACAGCGTCACCCCCAGCTCCTCCTCCAGCGCCCTGATCTGGTTGCTCAGGGGCGGCTGGCTCATATTCAGCCGCTCCGCCGCCCGGGTGATATTCAGCTCCTGTGCCACAGCCAAAAAGTAACGCAGCTGCCGCAGTTCCATCTGCCTCATCTCCTCCGGTTTATTATATCGAAAAGATATGATAAACACAATGTAATATGTATTTTATTTTTTATCAAAGTGGTGCTATGATAAGACCATCAAAAGGGAATACAAAAATTTCAAAACAAAAGTCACATGAAACAAAGGAAATAGGAGGTCTTGATTCATGAAACGGAACATTTGGAACGAGCTCACTGAGATGCTGCGGATGTATTATCAGACTTTCGCCGAGAATTTCTGATGTTTCATTTCCGCCATTCACTTCAAACAGAAAGGGAGTCTTGATATGAAAAAACTGGCTGAATTCCTGAAGGATTATTACCGTACCTTCGCAAAATAAGAAACCCGCTCCCCTCAAATCCATCTTCTTCAACAGAAAGGAAGTTTCCAATATGAAAAAGCTGTCTGAGTTCCTGAAGGATTATTACCGCACCTTCGCCAAGTAAGAAACAGGCATTCTCCTCCGGCCATCTGGCCGAACTGCTTTTGCAGGTTCCATCCAAACCTATCAAAAGCCATATAAAAATACGGACCCGCGGTTCTCTCCTGCCGCAGGTCCGTGTTTTTATGCCCTTCTCTTGACAAATCCGGTCAAACTCCATACAATTAAATTATTATTGTACTGTTCAAAACGTCCCCGGAATGCGGGGGGAAAGAGAGACCCTATGGGAAAATTTGATGGTGTGCTGCTGGTCAGCGACTTTGACGACACCCTTTACGACTCCCACCACCGGGTGCCGGAGCGCAACCGACGGGCCCTGGACTATTTCCGCAGCCAGGGCGGGCGCTTCACCGTAGCCACCGGACGGGCCAGACGGACCTTTGCCCCCTTCCACGACCTGGTGCCCCTGGACGCCCCGGTGGTGCTGTCCAACGGCTCTGCCATCTACGACTTCTCTAAAAACGAGATGCTGGAGCAGACCTTTCTGCCCCCCTCCGCCCCGGCGGACTTTGCCGCTATTCTGGACCGGTTCCCTTCGGTGGGTGCAGAGGTCTATCACGCTGAGGACATCTACGCCTGGAATCCCAACGATATCACCCAGGCCCACATGAAGAAGGTGGGCGGGGGCTACACCGTCCTCCCCTTCCACCGGATGCCCACCCCCTGGACCAAGGCCATTCTGCAGCAGGAGCGGGACGTGCTCCGCCCGGTGCAGCAGTGGCTGCTGGAGCGGTGGGGGGACCGGTATGAGGCCATCTTCTCCAACAACTACTATCTGGAGATCACCGCCAAGGGCAGCACCAAGGGGGACTTTGTAGCCAAGGTGGCGGACATGCTGGACATCCGGCCGGAGAACCTGTACTGCGTGGGAGACAATCAGAACGACCTGTCCATGCTCCGCCGCTCTTCCATCCCCTTCGCCCCCGCCAACTGCGCCCAGGAGGTGAAGGACTGGGGGGCCACCGTCCTCTGCCACTGTGACGAGGGTGTCATCGGGGACATTGTGGACATTCTGGACCGGCGCTATTCTTAAAACAAAAAAGGACCCCTGCCTTCCGGGCCGCTGCTGCGGCTGTAGGGCAGGGGTTTCTTTTTACTTTTTTCCTGATTTTTTGGGCTTTGCCTTGGCCCAGCCCGCCTTTTTCACAGGCTTTTGGGCCGTGGAGCGGGAGACGGCGTGGCGGCCGTCTGGCTTGCCCTGAGCGGGTCTGCCGCCCTGAGGCCCCTTGGTGTATTTGCCGTTCTGCCCCGGTCTGCCATTCTGGTCCGGCTTGCCGGCCTTGCCGTATCTGCCGCTCTGGCCGGGCTTGTTCTGGTCCGGACGGCGGGCACTGGAGTTCTGGCGCTGGTCCTGGCCGTGGCCATAGCGGTCGGCGCCGGGACCCTTGCCCGGACGGATGAGACAGTGCTTGCCATAGCCGATCAGGTCCTCCCGGCCCGTCTTGTGCAGGGCCTCCAGCACCAGCGCCCGGTTCTGGGGCTTGCGCCACTGCATCAGCGCCCGCTGAAGGGCCTTGTCGTGGGGCGTTTTGGGGACGAATACCGGCTGCATGGTCCTGGGGTCAATGCCCGTATACCACATGCAGGTGGCCAGGGTGCCCGGGGTGGGATAGAAGTCCTGCACCTGCTCGGGCATGTGGCCCTCCTTGTTCAGCCACTCGGCCAGCTGCACCGCATCCTCCAGGGTGCAGCCGGGGTGGGAGGAGATGAGGTAGGGCACCAGATACTGGTCCTTGCCATAGCGGCGGTTGAGCTTATAGTACTTATCCCGGAACTTCTCATACACCTCCACATGGGGCTTGCCCATGTAGTCCAGCGTGTGGTCCACGCAGTGCTCCGGGGCCACCTTCAGCTGGCCGGAGATGTGATGCTGCACCAGGTCGGTGAAAAATTCCCCGCTGGGGTCCTTCATCAAAAAGTCGAACCGGATGCCCGAACGGATGAAGACTTTCTTGATGCCGGGCAGGGCCCGGACCTTCCGCAGCAGCATCATATAGTCGGTGTGATCCGCATCCAGATTGGGGCAGGCCTCCGGGGCCAGACAGGCACGGTTTTTGCACATGCCATGCTTCAGCTGCTTCTGGCAGCTGGGGCGGCGGAAGGTGGCGGCGGGGCCGCCGATGTCGTGGATATAGCCCTTAAAGCCGGGGTGCTGGATGAGCAGCTTGGCCTCCCGGATGACGCTCTCGTGGCTGCGGGAGGTGACGGTGCGCCCCTGGTGGAAGGCCAGGGAGCAGAAGTTGCAGGCCCCGAAGCAGCCCCGGTTGTGGGTGATGGAGAAGCGGACCTCCTCGATGGCGGGCACGCCGCCCATGTCGTCATACATGGGGTGTGGCTCCCGCACATAGGGCAGCTCGGCCACCCGGTCCAGCTCCTCGGTGGGCAGGGGATAGGCGGGGGGATTGACGATGAGAAAGCGCTTGCCGTGCCGCTGGATGATGGCCTTGCCCACGGCGGCGTCGTGCTCCTGATACTCCACCATATTGGCCTGGGCATAGGCCCGCTTGGAGGAGGACACCTCTTCAAAGGAGGGAACCTCCACCCGGGGATAGGCGCACACCCCGGGGTAGTCGGCGGCCACGCAGGTGCCCCGCACGTCGGTGATCTCGCTCACCGGGGTGCCGGAGTTTAAGCGGGCGGCGATGTCCAGGGTGGCCGTCTCCCCCATGCCATAGGTGAGGATATCCGCCTGGGCATCGAAGAGGATGGAGCGGCGGACCTTGTCCTCCCAATAGTCATAGTGGGCGAAGCGGCGCAAAGATGCCTCCAGCCCGCCGATGATGATGGGGATGTCCCCAAAGGCCTCCCGCACCCGGTTGGAATAGACCACGGTGGCGTGGTCGGGGCGCAGCCCGGCTTTCCGTCCGGGAGAATAGGCGTCGTCGTGGCGGCGCTTGCGGGCGGCGGTGTAGTGGGCCACCATAGAGTCGATGTTCCCCGCGGAGATGAGCACCCCCAGCCGGGGGCGGCCCATGGAACGAAACGCCTCCGGTCCCCGCCAGTCCGGCTGGGCCAGAATGGCCACCCGATAGCCCTCCGCCTCCAGCAGCCGCCCGATGATGGTGGGGCCGAAGGACGGGTGATCCACATAGGCATCCCCGGTGATGAGCAGAAAGTCATAGTCCTCCCACCCCCGGCGCTGCATGTCTGCCAGGCTGACGGGAAGAAATAGGTCGCGGTCAAACTCCATGATGTGCCTCTCTTTTTCCGGCGGACAGCTTATCTGTCATAGCCGATGTATTTTTCCAGAATATCCAGGGGGACCCGGCTGCCCTGCTCCTCGCCCACCTTCACAAAGCCGTACTTCTGATAGAAGTGCTGGGCCCGGTCGTTATAGGGGGCGCAGCGCAGGCGCAGCTTGTCCCGGCCCAGGGGACGGAAGAAGGACACCGCCTGTCCGATGAGCTGCACGCCCAGGTTCTGGTCCCGGCGGCTGGGTGCGATGTAGCAGAAGGGGATGTATCCGGCGTTCAGCTCCTGATAGCGCCGGGTGTCCAGCTGGAGCAGCCCGGCAAACTCGTCCCCGGACATGGCCACCGTCACCCCCCAGGGGGAGCGGGACAGGTGTTCCTGGGCATCCCGCAGGAAGCCCTCCCCGTCAAAGGCCAGCTCCGGTCCGTGGGTAGAGCGCCAGGCCTCCGCCCGGGCGGCCAGATAGACAGACTCTTTTTCCTTCTCCCAGTCCAGGGGGCGGTACCACAGGTTTACGTCCCGGACGGAGCGGTCCTTCCGCCACCAGTTCTGCCGGGCCATGGTGCGGATCTCCTCCGGCAGATGGGAGGCGTCCAGCTCCAGATCGGGGTCCAGGGTCAGGCGGCCCCCGTCGTAGAACAGCCGGGTCACAGCGGTGTTCTCGCTGTGACCCATCTTGTGCCAGTCCTGGGGAGCCACGCCCTTCACCATGGCCAGCAGCTGGCGGATAGCCGTGCCGTGGCAGAAGACGGCGATGGTCTTGTCGGGATAGCCGCCGGCGATGCGGCACAGGGCGGCGTGGACCCGCTCTCCCACCTGGGCCAGGCTGTCCCCGTTGGGGGCCTGCCAGCTGGGGTCGCTGCGGTTGAAGAGGGCGATGCGGTCTGCGTCAAAGCGGTACACCTCGCCCCAGGGCTTGTCCTCCCAGTCCCCCATGTGGACCTCCCGCAGGCCGGGGTCGGTGTGCAGCTCCAGCCCCTTTGGGACATAGACCGCCCGGGCGGTGGTCATGGTGCGATAGAGGTCGCTGGACCACACCGCATCGATGGGGATATCCTGAAAGCGGCGCTGGAGGGCGGCGATCTGGGCAAAGCCGTTGTCGGTGATGAGCGCGTCATACCAGCCGTGGATGCGGCGGTACAGATTCCCCTCGGCCTCGGCGTGACGGATGAGATAAATGGTGGTCATTGGCAAACAGTCCTTTGTTCCTGGAATGTGGGTCGTTGGGGGGCGGATCGCCGCATCAATTCGTTCCTCGCAATGACAAAGACCGTAGTCGTTCTGTCATTGCGAGGAACCCCGGAGGGGTGACGCGGCGATCCGTTCTTACCAGGGCTTTACTTGCCCGGTGAGTTCCTTCACGGCGGTCAGGCCCTGGCGCTGGGCGATCTGGCCCAGCTCGTCCCGGACCTTGATGGGGGCGTAGGGGTCGGCGAACAGGGCGGTGCCCACGGCCACGGCAGAAGCGCCGGCCAGCATCAGCTGGGCTGCGTCCTCGCCCCGGCTCACGCCGCCCATGCCCAGGATGGGGATCTTGACCGCCTGGGCCACCTCCCACACCATGCGCACCGCCACGGGCAGCACGGCGGGGCCGGACAGACCGCCGGTGTTCATCTTTAAGATGGGCCGGCGGGTGTTCACGTCGATGCGCATCCCCCGCAGGGTGTTGATGAGGGACACGGCGTCTGCGCCGGCCTCCTCCACCGCCCGGGCGATGAGGGTGATATCGGTGACGTTGGGGGACAGCTTGACCATCACGGGTACCTTGCCCGCATGGGACTTGGCCATCTGGGTGACCTCGGCGGCCAGCTCAGGCCGGGTGCCGTAGGCCAGACCGCCCGCCTTTACGTTGGGGCAGGAGATGTTCACCTCGATCATGTCCACCCCGGCCCCGGCCAGCTTCTCGCACATGATGCCATACTCCTCCGGGGTGTTGCCGGAGATGTTGGCGATGACCTTTACATCGAAGTTGCGCAGGAAGGGCAGCTCGTGGGCAATAAAGGCATCCACGCCGGGGTTCTGCAGCCCCACGGAGTTGAGAATGCCCATGGGGGTCTCGGCGATGCGGGGGGCGGGGTTGCCCTCACGGG
>PPYF01370456.1_pt1 | contig 24800 bp, 24 predicted proteins | sample 1559871 | NCBI WGS metagenome assembly PPYF01 (sample SAMN08240021, study PRJNA423297) | Human gut metagenome, whole genome shotgun sequencing project. | reverse complement strand
CACTTACATTGCAGTGGCAGGATGTCACGCAGCGTTTAGCCATTTCACTTCAGCCCGCCGACGATATTGGCCGCTGGCTCGCCGAACAGGACGACGCCGAACAGCAGCGCTATCAGCATAGCCAGCGCCAGGCGCTTGAGGGCCAAATCCGGGAACTTCAGGCGCAGAAAACGCACCTGACTGAAGAGCTGACGCAGCGCGACGAGGCGTTAATTCACGCGCTCACGGCGTGGGGATTGACGCGACCAGCAACCGGGGAAGAAGCCGCGTGGCTTGCCGCGCGTGAAGCGCAAACCGAGGCCTGGCAGCAGCAGCAAAAAGAGAGTCAGCAAACGCAGCAACAGTTGGCCCACATCCAGCCGCTGCTGGAGACGCTGCCACCGACACAGCATGCCGATGATGGCAGTCACGCCAACCTTGACGGCTGGCAGCAGGTACACCACGACTGCGTCGCGCTGGAGAGCCAGTTGCATACGCTGCAACAGCAAGAAACCCAGGAGCAGCAGCGCCTGCAGCAGGCCGAGCAGCAATTTAATCAAGCGCTTGCCGACTCACACTTCACCGATCGCGATGATTTCCTTGCCGCACTGCTCGACGCCGATGAGCGTCAACGCCTGGAACACCTGAAAAAGACGCTGGAAACCCAACACCAGCAGCATCAGACGCGAGTAACCCAGGTGCAAGAAGCTCTGCAAAAACACCTGACGCTACGCCCGGAAACGCTGACGCCGGAGATCACCCTTTCCGATACCCAGACCAAACTGCAACAGCTTGCTCAGCAACTGCGCGAAAACAGCCAGCGCCAGGGCGAACTCCGTCAGCAGTTGAAGCAGGATGAAAGCAACCGCCAGCAGCAACAGTCTTTGTTCCTTGAGATTGAAAAGGCCAACGCCACTTTGGAAGATTGGGCGCATCTTAATGCGCTGATTGGTTCAAAAGAGGGCGATAAATTCCGCAAATTCGCCCAAGGGCTGACGCTGGATAATCTGGTATGGCTGGCAAACGAGCAATTGAGTCGCCTGCACGGCCGCTATTTACTCCAGCGTAAGGCCAGCGATGCGCTGGAGCTGGAAGTGGTTGATACCTGGCAGGCCGATGCGGTGCGCGATACCCGCACCCTCTCCGGTGGCGAAAGCTTCCTCGTCAGCCTTGCGCTGGCGCTGGCGCTTTCGGATCTGGTCAGCCATAAAACCCGCATCGACTCACTGTTCCTTGATGAAGGTTTTGGCACCCTGGACAGCGAAACGCTGGATACCGCGCTCGATGCGCTGGATACGCTCAACGCCAGCGGTAAAATCATCGGCGTGATAAGCCACGTTGAAGCCATGAAAGAGCGCATTCCGGTGCAGATCAAGGTTAAGAAGATCAACGGGCTGGGGTATAGCCGCCTGGATAAAATGTTTGCCATCGAGTAAAGCCAACCTCCGGTGAGCGCCGGAGGTTTTCCCCCGTCTGTCCGCGGGGGATAGATACTATGATATTACTGCGGCCACAGCCATGCTGCCCCGCGCACGCCGCTGGAGTCGCCGTGCAGCGCCTTGCGAATCGGCGTCTCACATTCACCGCCGAACACCCACTCTTTCACCAGTGACGGTACCGTCCTATAGAGACGCTCAACATTACTCATCCCGCCGCCCAGCACAATCACGTCCGGGTCGAGAATATTGACGACATGCGCCAGCGACTTCGCTAGCCGCTGTTCATAGTGGGCCAGCGCTTGCTCTGCCAGCGCATCGCCTGCTTCAACTAACCGCATAATCTCACTGCCTTTGAGCGGATTGCCGCTTAAACGCTGGTAATCGGTGGCAAAACCGGTGCCGGAGATAAACGTCTCAATACATCCCTGTTTTCCGCAGTAGCACGGCACTTCAGCGCGGTAGCGCAGCTCGTCGTCATTCATCCACTGCAGCGGGTTATGCCCCCACTCGCCCGCCGTACCGTTCCCGCCAATATGTACGCGCCCGTTCATCGCTACGCCCGCACCGCAGCCGGTCCCAATAATGACGGCAAATACCGTCTGTGCGCCAGCTGCCGCCCCATCGATCGCTTCGGATACGGCCAGGCAGTTGGCGTCGTTCGCCAGACGCACTTCACGATTGAGGCGTTGGCTCAAATCTTTATCAAACGGTTGGCCGTTAAGCCAGGTCGAATTAGCGTTTTTGACGACCCCGGTATAGGGTGAAATCGAGCCAGGGATCCCGATGCCAACCGTGCCAATTTTGCCGGTAGCTTCTTCAGCCAAAGCAACAAGATGCGCAATATTCTCAATGGTTTGCTGATAGTCTCGCGGCGTCGGCAGGCGGTGACGATACAGCTGCTCGCCCTGGTCACCGAGCGCGATAACCTCTGTTTTCGTACCCCCCAAATCAATCCCAATTCGCATTCGTCGCTCCTGTTTAAAACAATGCAAGGCCGTGGACAATTCGTTATCATTGCCCGCCTATATAACGATAACACCGTGGAAATTATCATGCTGTGGTTCAAAAATTTAATGGTTTATCGTCTTAGCCGCGACATCTCGCTGCGCGCGGAAGAGATGGAAAAGCAGCTCGCTGAGATGACCTTCACCCCCTGCGGCAGCCAGGATATGGCAAAAACCGGCTGGGTACCGCCGATGGGCTCACACAGCGACGCACTGACGCACTCTGTCAACGGGCAGATCATCATCTGCGCGCGTAAAGAAGAGAAGATCCTGCCTTCGCCTGTGATTAAGCAAGCGCTGGAAGCCAAGATCCAGAAGCTGGAAGCCGATCAGGGCCGCAAGCTGAAGAAAACGGAAAAAGATTCCCTGAAGGACGAAGTCCTGCACTCCCTGCTGCCGCGCGCCTTTAGCCGCTTCAGCCAGACGATGATGTGGATCGATACCGTCAACGATCTGATCATGGTTGATTGTGCCAGCGCCAAAAAAGCGGAAGATACGCTGGCGCTGCTGCGTAAAAGCCTGGGTTCTCTGCCAGTCGTACCGCTGACGCTGGAAAATCCAATCGAGCTGACGCTCACCGAATGGGTGCGTTCCGGAAGCGCCGCGCAAAGTTTCCAGATTCTGGATGAAGCCGAGCTGAAAGCGATCCTCGAAGACGGCGGCGTGATCCGCGCCAAGAAACAAGATCTGATCTGCGATGAAATTGCGGCGCATATTGAGGCCGGTAAGCTGGTGACCAAACTGGCGCTGGACTGGCAGCAGCGTATTCAGTTCGTGATGTGCGACGACGGTTCGATTAAGCGCCTGAAGTTCTGCGACGAACTGCGCGATCAAAACGAAGATATCGACAGGGACGATTACGCTCAGCGTTTCGACGCCGACTTTATTCTGATGACCGGCGAACTGGCGGCATTGATTAAAAGTCTGGTAGAAGGCTTAGGCGGTGAGGCTCAGCGCTAAGCGGTAAATTCCCTTCCTGCCTTAGCAGGAAGGGAAAATATTACAGATAGCGACACAGATAAGACGTCGGCTCAACGATCTGCAGATTAAATTCGCTGTTGCCCGGCACGTTAAACACTTCCCCTGCGGTATACACTTTCCATTCGATTTCACCCGGTAACAGCACATTCATCTCGCCGCTAACCACGGTCATCTCTTCTGGCTGCGCGGTGCCAAAGGTGTATTCGCCTTCAACCATCACGCCCACGCTGGCACGACCGGTGCTGCTGCTGGTAAAGCCAATGGATTTCACTTTCCCTTCGAAGTACTCGTTGCTTTGAAGCATAAACAGGCCCTTATTGTCTTAGCGTAAAAAACCAATATAGGGTTGCGAACAGAAGCCTGTCACGCAAATTCATACGCTTAACATAATAATTCTGCCGCCAGTCGGGCGACCAGCACATTCGATAACAGAACCGGCACATCCAGCGCCTTTTGTAATAGGTCGCGATGGCGCTGGTGATAGCTCAGCGAGTCAAGAACCAGTACGTCAGCGCCCTGCTCCAGCAGCGAAGTGCCGGCTGAAATCAGGTGCTGATCGCTGTCGCGAACGGGATTTGCCAGCGCGTAGTAAGGTAACGTCGGCAGCATCTGCCATTTTTCTTTCTGGGCTTTAAGAATGGCCTCAATAGGCACCAACACGCCGACCTGATGTCCCTCAACGATAGAGGCTACCAGCGGTGGGATAATTCGCTGCGGCTCCAGCAGTATCGCATTGCGCGCCGTCATACTGCGAAGTTTGAACGTATTCAGCAACAGAATGACGTCATAGGACTGATTGTCCAGTACTTCAATCACCGCCTGTAGGGCATGCTCGACTTTCAGACGTGAAATCTCAACAAATTGGTTGTCGTTTAACAGAACTAACAGACGCTCTTCACCGGGCTCAGGCCCATATTCTTCCATAACGTCCGCACGACTCATGTTGCCCAGTAGAGTAATGTGGGTAATTTGATCTTCCCTGATGTGCTCGGTTAAAAGCGGCAATACTTCACTGATGGGCACCACCCCAATCGTAAGAATCGCCATGGTTGCACTCATGTTATCTACCTTCTGCTTCTCAATTGCTTACTTTACAAATAGCCACCTGGATGGATGAAAAACACCGCTCAGAAGCGTAGCAGTTCATCCCGATGCTGGAATGTAAAGATTCCGGTAATTTCCAGTACTCTCCTGATATGGTTTAATTTTAACTTCTCTATAACATTAAAGATAAACGATAAATGTGATTTACGCCCACCATAACCATGAAATAAAGAGGGTTATAGACTGCGTTTTATGTCAGCCATCGTCACGTTAGCGGCGCTCATTCAGCCGAATCAATGAACCAAGCCAGCAGCACGAGAATCCCTCTCTTACCGCTGCAGCGTATCGACAATGAGTCATCTACAGCGGCGAGGAACGCAGAGAATCAGGCGTATTCGTAAATAAGGAAGAGGAAGTAAAGAGACCCGCCCTGCTAGATGGCGGTTGCCAGGTGCAGAGCGTTCTGGATGAGGGCGACAACCTGATCCGGCGTGGAGGAAGCATCAACAATATAGTGGGCCGTTTCGCGGTACAGCGCATCGCGCTGGGCTAACACATCGGCAACCTCTTCGCTGATAGGCTTGCCGGTGAGGGTCGGGCGCTGTTCCGCTTCTGGAAACGCTTCCAGGCGGCTTGCCAGAACAGAAACCGGGGCATTGAGATAAATCACCACGCCGTGCTGGCGCATAAACTCGCGGTTTTCAGCGGCCAGAATAATTCCACCGCCGGTGGCTACCACCGTATTCGGTTGCGTTACCGAGATAAGCGTCTGCGTTTCCCGTGCACGGAATCCGGCCCAGCCTTCGGCCGCCACAATGTCGGCAACGGTCATACCGGAACGCTGTTGTAACGCCAAATCAGTATCAACAAAGTGGAAATCGCAGGCGTGAGTCAGCGCTTGGCCTATTGTTGTTTTTCCGCAGCCCCTGGCTCCGATAAGAAAAATAGGCTGTGTCATTGCCTGGAGTTCCCCTTGATGACGCAAAATTGCGGGATGTGCATATGAAGCGTAAATAATACCACCAAACTAGTACACAAGTAAGTGTAAACTTTAAGTTACGACAAGAGCTTTACTGAAGGACCCATAGCCTTCATAGGCTGATAGAGTGGCATTTTCAGGCGTAAAAAAAAGATGCCACAAAGCGTTGCGCTAACAGTACATGAAAGAGGCTTGTTTTGACAAGCCGGATAATGCGGCAAAGGTAGCACATTCTGATGACAGAAATCCTGTCAGCCGCGCTTTACCGCCAGCAGCCACTTATCAAGTTCAGCGGCAAACTGCTGGCGATCGCGCTGCGAAAGCGCGCTCGGACCGCCGGTTTGAATACCGCTGGAGCGCATGGTATCCATAAAATCACGCAGCGTTAGGCGCTCACGAATAGTGGCATGACTATAGCGCTCCCCGCGAGGATTCAGCGCCGCACCGCCCTTTTCCAGTACTTCAGCCGCCAGCGGAATATCCGCCGTCACCACCAGATCGCCCGGCTGACACAGGCGGACGATTTCGTTATCGGCCACATCAAAGCCCTGCGGCACGACCATGGCGCGGATAAAACGCGACGGAGGGACGCGCAAATACTGGTTTGCCACCAGCACCAGCTCAATCTGCGTACGGTCTGCGGCGCGGTACAGCACCTCTTTAATCACATTAGGACACGCGTCCGCATCAACCCAAATCGTCATTATTATTCCTGCCTGCGCTCATTCTTAAAGGGCGATTATACGGTAAGGTAATAAAGTCGTAAAAGTACGTTACCCATCGCCGGGAATCGCCTATAACAGTACACTACGAAAAAAAACAGACAGAGGGAGAGACATGATGGAGAAGAAAATTGGCTTCATTGGCTGCGGTAATATGGGAAAAGCCATTCTTGGCGGCCTGATTGCGAGCGGACAGGTACTTCCTGGGCAGATTTGGGTGTATACCCCATCACCGGATAAAGTCGCCGCGCTGCGCGATGAGTTCGGTATCAATGCTTCGCAGAGCGCGCAGGAAGTGGCGCAGGTTGCTGATATCGTCTTCGGCGCGGTGAAGCCGGGCATTATGGTGAAGGTGCTGAGTGAAATCGCCTCCAGCCTCAATAAAGACTCGCTGGTGGTTTCTATCGCCGCCGGGATTACTCTGGAGCAACTGGCGCGCGCGCTGGGCCACGATCGTAAAATCGTGCGGGCGATGCCAAATACGCCATCCCTGGTCAACGCGGGGATGACCTCGGTCACGCCAAACGCGCTGGTAACGCCAGAAGACATCGCCGATGTGCTGAATATTTTCCGCTGTTTCGGCGCGGCCGAAGAGATTGCCGAGCCGATGATCCACCCGGTCGTTGGCGTCAGCGGTTCCGCACCGGCCTACGTCTTCATGTTTATTGAAGCCATGGCCGACGCCGCCGTGCTCGGCGGTATGCCGCGCGCACAGGCCTATAAATTTGCCGCTCAGGCGGTGATGGGCTCCGCGAAAATGGTGCTGGAAACCGGGAAACATCCGGGTGAATTGAAGGATATGGTCTGCTCGCCGGGCGGTACCACGATTGAAGCCGTGCGGGTTCTGGAAGAGAAAGGCTTCCGCTCTGCCGTCATCGAAGCGATGGCAAAATGCATGGAAAAATCCGAGAAAATGAGCAAATCTTAAGCATTACGGCCCGGCAATCACTGTCGGGCCTCACTCGCTTGCCACAGAAAATCAATTAACCTTTTTTCAGACAGGTACTCATAAAGGTTTTGCGCTCATCGCCTTTTAAGGTCTTCTGAGCCGCCTGCGCGTTACAATCCTTCATTTTCTGCTGCTGAGGCGTTAGCGTTTTACCGTCAGCACCGGCCCCTGCGCCTTTCAGACAGGTGCTCATATAGGTTTTACGCTCATCGCCCTTCAGGGTTTTGGCGGTTGCCTGTTGATTACAGCTGCTCATACGCTGCTGCTGCGGAGTCAGGGTTTTCTCCGCCGCCGTGGCCGCGGTGGTCGCCGCAGAAGCCGCGGACGCCGCAAACAAACCGCACAGCAAAGTGACCATTAATGTTGTTTTCATAACACCATCCTTTTGTGAGAGATCACGGTAAGTCTGGTCGCTGGCAGGGATTTTACCAACCCGACGGCAAAAAAATGCCATCGGGTGGTGAATGATTACAGCCCGAGAGCCGCCTTCATGGTGTAGTAGAGATCGGTCTGATCAGTCAGCCCCACCACGTTCGCCGCATGTGGACCGTAAGCCGCAATACGCAGTTGAGTGCCGGTGTGTTCCATCGACTCTTCTTCCGAGTTGCCATAGCTCATCACCATCACCGCGCCATCTTTGGTGTTCAGCGCTTGCGTTAGCCCAGGAGCCTTGGTTTCCGGTGGGATAATCTGGCTAGAGTGAGCATGGTCGGCGGTGACGATGACCAGGGTGTTGCCCTCTTTCTTGGCAAACTCCAGCGCTTTTTGTACCGCTTCATCCAGATCAACCGTTTCACCAATCTGGCCGCATGGGTTTGCCGCGTGATCCTGTTTGTCGATGGATGCCCCTTCAACCTGCAGGAAGAAACCTTTCTCGTTGCTGCTCAGCAGTGAAATGGCTTTATCCGTCATTTGCGCCAGCGTCGGCACGCTGGAATCACGCTTTGGATTAGGCGTACAGGTGACGGCGGCTTTATCGATGTTACCGTGGTACGTGGCTTTTGGCCCTTCCCAGCGCACCGGCATGTTACCTTCAGAGAACAAGCCCAGCAGCGGTTTATCCTGGTTCGCCTGAGAAATAGCAGCCAGTGAAGTCGCGTCGTTCACCAGTTGGTAGCCGCGCGCCCGCGCCTGTTCGCGCAGGGTTTTCCCCTGCCATTCGCCTGCGGTTGCTGTTTCAGCAAAGGTTTTTGCCCCGCCGCCCAGCGTCACATCTGCCCGCGCGTTCAGGAGTTGTTCGGTAATGGATCCTTTACCGCCTTTTTCCAGCGCATTAGTTGGGCATTTTTCCGCGGTCACGCTTGGGCCATAGCATTTTCGCGAGGTCACGTGCGAAATCAGCGCAGCGGGAGTCGCATCCTGCAGTTCAGCTGTCGAAACGTTGCCGGTCGCCAGCCCAGCGGATTTTGCCAGCTCAAGGATTGTTTGATGGTCTTTTTCATGGATATCGACGCCAAGCGCGCCGTTATAGGTTTTCACCCCGGTGCTCCAGGCAGTGGCCGACGCCGCAGAGTCGGTGACATAATCAGGCTTACCGGTTTTTTTATTCAGCGCGTAGTGGGTGTATTGGCCGGTCAACGGCAATGCATCGATCCCCTTAAAGAAACCGCCCGCACCTTCGGCGTAGTTACGTGCCGCGGTAATTTCGGAATCGCCCATTCCATCGCCAATCAGCAAAATAACGTTTTTCGCCTGTTTATTATTTAACGAAGCGCGAATGGCATCCGTTTGATCGGCGGATAAACGGCGGGCACCGCCCGGCTGGGTAATATCCCCGTGCGCGGCGCGGTTATCTAACACGCTAGCAGAAGTTTCTGCCTGAGCGGCAGGTAGGCATAACAGAGGTAATAATGCGGCAAAGATTGCGCTGTATTTCACGTTAGTTTCTCCATGTACAAATACTTAAAAAATGAAACACGGAGACTGTAAGAAAAGAGCGTGACAGTTTAATGACAGCGCTAAAAAACGTAATACCTACTAATCTTTGGGGGATAAAAATAACCGCTTTACATGATTATATAATAATTCGTTATTATCATCGGGCGCATGATCTGAGGGTTTCAGCTTATTCAGCGTGGCTGCTATATCACTGTCCAGCGCCGACGTAGGGTTGTGTTTCATATGCTGTAATAGCGTGGTAACCACCACTTCCAGCGCATCGACCTGAATACGCAATGCGTTTGCTTCATCTTCCTTTTCAGCCAGCTTCACCAGCAGTTCTGCAATGAAATTTTTCATCGCGCGTTTTCCTTGTATGACAGCGATGGGCAGGACGCAGGCCCTGAAATTAAATAGACCGATAAAACATACGGTTCCATTCCCCTGTAGCAACCAGGAATAGAATTACAATATCCAGACAATTCTGCAAGAGAAACAGATAAAAATATAATCCTTATTGATATCATGGAATTACTTGCAAAAATCGCCAGCGAAACGTTTTGCTCGCATAATATTACATTAAATTATAGATAATACCGCCAGCCAGAGGGAATAAACACGACGGTATTTATTCCCTTGCTGGCTGGATATTACTGGCGTACCGGTTGAGTCCGCCGCAGCATCACCGCCAATTGCCAAAGGTTAATCAGGACAATCACCGCAGTCACAATAAACACCCAGCGGAATCCGGCCATTGCCGAGACTGAAGCACCAATTAATGGTCCAACCACGTTGCCGAGATACATAAACGACTGGTTATAGCCAAAAATGCGCCCGGTGACGCGCTCACTAATATATTTTAGCAGCAGCGTCTGTACCGCCGGCAGCATTGCGCCGTCAGCGAAGCCAAGAATAAATCGCAGAATACCGAGTTGCAGCGGCGTGGTGACAAATGACATGGCAAAAAAGAGCACGACTGCAAAAATCAGCGTCGCTAATAAAATGCGCGCGGTACCAATACGATCGCCAAGTTTGCCCAAACGGGGCGCCGAAATGAGCGCCGACACGCCCGGCACGGCGGCAATCATACCGCTTAAAAACGCAATATTACCGCTGTCCGGCGACATCGATTTAATAAACAGCGCGAGGATTGGGCTAATTGAGCCATTGCACAGCTGAATAACCATAGTGGTAACAAACAGGCTGATCACCAATCCCGGATACGGTAGAGAGGCAAATACGGCTTTACCGCTGAGTTTTTCGCCTTTATTGAACGATGGGCGCGGCCCCTCTTTAATCAGAAAAAGCGTGATCAGGAAGCTTACCAGCAGCAAGAATGCGGTGATATAAAAGACCATGCGCAGGCCGACATGATCGGCGAGAAAACCACCGAGCAGCGGCCCACCAATCACCCCGGTGATTTGCGCCGTCGATAGCGTACTCAGCGCCCAACCGCTGCGCTCACGCGGTACCTGTGAAGCCACCAGCGCCATCGCATTGGGGATATAACCGGAAGTTAAGCCCATCACCGCGCGCAGGATAAACAGTTGCCAGACGTTGGTCGCAAAAGCCTGAAGCAAAATGGCAATCGCCATCCCTAAAGAGGCACGGAGCAGCATCAGCTTGCGCCCTTTACGGTCCGCCAGGCTCCCCCACATCGGCGAAACAATCGCCGATACCAGAAAGGTCACGCTAAAGGTTAACCCAGACCACATCGAGAGCGACTCATGCGATGTCACCCCCAGCTGTGCAACGTACAGCGGTAAAAACGGCAAAATTTGGCTGATCGCCAGGCCGGTAAAAAAGCAACCGAGCCAAACCGAAATAAGATTAACCTTCCAGGATTCCATCACTACGCGCATTCATTCAGTTTACGGGAACAGGTAGACAGGTTAGCAAGATGCCTTTCTCTCAGTATTGTCAGAGATGCTTAATCGATTATTTCAGAATTTTATAAGCCAGCTAAGCGATTTGTGTGACATATATCACGATAAAAAAGCCATCTTGCGGTGAGTTATGCTTACACTCTACGGGTTATTCACGTCATACGGGATGGAAAAGGCAGATGCCCTATCATGCCCGTGGTATGTTATGTGCTTTGCGTTTGGAACGGATGGAAATAGAAATGGCGAAGTTGCGGGTGGGCATTGTTTTTGGTGGTAAATCAGCGGAGCACGAAGTCTCCCTACAGTCGGCTAAGAATATCGTCGAAGCGATCGATAAAACGCGCTTCGATGTTGTGCTGTTGGGTATCGATAAGCAAGGGCAATGGCACATCAGCGATGCGCAGAACTATCTGTTAAACGCACAGGATCCTGCCCGTATCGCCCTGCGCCCTTCAGACACGACGCTGGCCCATATTCCGGGCAAAGAACATCATCAAATGATCGACGCCGCCAGCGGACAACCGCTGGACGCCATTGACGTCATTTTCCCGATTGTTCACGGTACGCTAGGCGAAGATGGCTCCCTGCAGGGCATGCTGCGCATGGCTAACCTGCCGTTTGTCGGGTCTGACGTGTTAGGTTCCGCCGCCTGTATGGATAAAGACGTGACCAAGCGTCTGCTGCGCGACGCGGGACTTGCCATCGCCCCGTTCGTCACCCTGACGCGCCGCAACCGCGACAGCTTCACCTTTGATGAATTAAAAGCAAAACTCGGCCTGCCGCTGTTTGTGAAACCGGCAAACCAGGGTTCTTCCGTTGGCGTCAGCAAAGTCAACGATGCCGCACAGTACCAAAAAGCGGTGGCGCTGGCCTTCGAGTTTGACCATAAAGTCGTGGTGGAACAGGGGATTAAAGGCCGTGAAATCGAGTGCGCGGTGCTGGGTAATGATTTCCCTGAAGCCAGTACCTGCGGTGAAATTGTGTTGAACAGCGAGTTCTACGCTTACGACACCAAATACATTGACGACAATGGGGCCAAAGTCGTGGTTCCTGCGGCGATCGCCGCCGATGTGAACGATAAAATTCGCCAGGTTGCAATTGACGCTTATCAGACGCTGGGCTGTAGCGGGATGGCACGCGTTGATGTATTCCTCACCGCTGAAAACGAGGTGGTGATTAATGAAATCAACACCCTGCCAGGCTTTACCAACATCAGCATGTATCCAAAACTGTGGCAGGCCAGCGGGCTGGACTACACCTCACTGATTACCCGACTGATTGAACTGGCGCTGGAGCGTCATCAGGCTGATAAAGCGCTGAAAACATCGATGAACGGGTAAATAACCTCAGCCTGGTTCGCATTTGGCGACCAGGCTGAACCGGACCGCGACCCGGCATCGTATGACGTTACCGGGTCGTTTCGTAAAAGCATTAATCCTCTTCCCGACGGCGAATGATAAAGCCCGCCAACCAAAAACTGATGACCCAAGTCACTAGCCCTACCGCATAGGTTTGCCAACCTTTTGCTTCGAAGCCAAGCAGGCCCACAATCCCGTTTAAAATAAAAATCAGACCGATCGCAAACGCGTAATAGTGCCAATCGCGGCGAATTTTTGCAGGCAGGTTCATAGCGGCTCCAGTAAAAAAAATGATGATGCCATAAACCCTCGGCGGCGTCTGTGGGGTAAACAACAATTACGGAGGTGAACGTGATTGGCGGCAGAAGTAAAAATGAGGCCAATGCCGAACCACGTTACGCTTAAAAACCAGGATTATTCCTGCTCAAAATTTAGCATAAATCCGATATTGACAACCCCCTTCTACTGCCACACTCCCTCTGTATCACGAAATCGTCGCAATCACGTTATCTGGAGGTACCCATGACAGATTTCACTTTCTCAAAACGCATTTTTACCGGGAAGAAGAGGACGTCCTCCACCTCTGGCAACCTGGCCTACGCGCTATTTGTCTTACTCTGCTTTTCAGTGGGCGCGCAGCTGTTATCTCTGGTCGCACACGCGCCCGGCGTATATGAACATTTGATGCAAATGCAGGATAGCGGCCGTCCGCGGGTGGAAATTGGTTTAGGTGTGGGCACGCTTTTCGGCGTTGTGCCTTTCCTGGCAGGCTGCGCAATCCTTGGTGTGGTATCGCTGGTGCGCCGCCTGCGTCATCGGAATTAATGGATAGCCATACACTTAGCCCGACGCTCATCAACCCGTTTTGCGAACCATGCGGTCGTTAACTTACGGGTGATTTTCGGGCTTTCTAACTGAATTCCCGGCAACATTTCTCTGGCTAACGCCTTACCCGCCTTCTGCTCGGCAATCTTATAAACCCCTTTGTACAGCGCCGTATTTTCAAACGCCTGGCTGTCGCCTTTGCGCAGTTGGTTATGAATTTCGCTGTTGCTCAGCGACAGCTTATCCGCCAGCTTTCTGACCGCCGTTTCGGTGCTTCCCGGTTCATCGCTGCCGTACAGCACAACATCGCCGTCCAGGGCCAGCTTCACGCCGGTGGCTTTACTCACCGCGTACTGGAATGCCGCGTTACGGCTGGCGTACCAGCCGGCGTTAAAGTCAGCAAAGCGATAGAGCGGCGCGGTATAGTTAGCCGGATAGTTCAGCAGATGATAGGTGCCAAACCACAGGCCACCGCGCAGCGTAAAGACTTCCTGACGCACGGTACCGTCCATCTTCCACGGATAGTTGTCCTGATGCCCTTCAGCGAAGGCAATGCTCACCTGCATCGGCCCGCCGGTATGCACCGGATTCAAGGAACCAAACAGCTTCTGCCCCATCGGGACCATGCCGATAAAGTCATCAAAAATCGCGCTGAGCTGTTTTTCCGTTTTCACACTGTCCAGGCGGTCGCTGTAGCTTTTGCCGTTTGGTGAATTGATTTTCAGCGCGGTGTGAACCAGAAAGACCGGGATATGCATCTTTTCAGCGCGGCGGTCGATCTCCTGCCAGGCGATTTTACTCAACCCCGGCACCGCGGGGTCAGCCTGATAGTTCGACTCCTGCTGCGCGACCGCCAGCACCGAACAGATATTTTCCTCGGTCGGAGCCAGCTTTTGACTTTCGAAGGTTTTCGCCAGCGCCTGCGCCCAGGCGTCCCGGTCCTTCACGCTAGCGGGCATCTTTTGCCGCACCACGCTTGCCACATCCACCGGCTTCTCTCCCGCTTTCATCTGCGGGGCCTGCTGGCTGGTACAGGCGCTCAGCAATGCCCCCGCCAACAACGTAAGGGGTAAAGCGCAGTAACGCGTTTTGGCCATCGCCATGAGCTGTCCTTATCAAAATAAACGGTTGTCGTTTAGCTCTGTGGCTGCACGACTTCATCTTGCAGATCTTTATTATCCAGTTCACGCTCGAAGCTGCGCAGACGTTTGTAGATAGACATCAGTTCCACCAGCGTGGTCCAGGAGCTGATCAGATACTGGAAAGAGCCGCGCACCTGGCCGAAAACGTTGGTTATCTGCGTCATCAGACCAAGCGTAATCGTACCGGCAACAATTGACGGAAACAGCAGGAACAAACCGAAAACGTTATCTACCTGCAAATATAAAATACGCGCGATATTGAAGTACATGTAGTGGAAATAGAGGCGGAAATAGTTCTGGCGCACCGCGCTGAACAGCTCGCGCAACGTTGGCGGTGTGGCGCGGTTGGCATCATCTTCACCGTAAACCAGCTCTTTACGGTAGGCGGCTTCAACGCGCTGATTTTTAAAGTTCAGCCCCGGCAGCTTAATCCCGACCACCGCCAGCATCCCGGTCCCCATCAGCGACCAGACGATAGCGGCAATCACCAAACCGTAAGGAACGTGACCGATAATCGGCAAATTGGGGACATGTGCGGAGAGCGTAACCAGCACCGGCAGGAACGCAATCAGGGTCATGATGGCGTTAATAAAGCTGGTACCCATATCCTCTAGAGTCGAAGCAAAGCGCATGGTGTCTTCCTGCACACGCTGAGCGGCACCCTCAATGTGGCGCAGATGCTGCCAATGGGCCGTGTAATGCTCGTTCATCGCCGTACGCCAGCGGAACACATAGTGGCTGACGAAGAAATTATTCAGTACGCCAATGACAACGGCAATCAGCGCGATGCCGAGGAAAATGCCAATTTCCTGATAGAACTGGTTAATCGAGACTTTGTTCGGCGACGCGAGCGCCGTCTGAATGAGATCGTAGAACGGAGCATACCAGGCGTTTATCGCTACCCCGACTTCGACCATAAACCAGGTGACAAAGATAATTAGCGCGGTACCCAGAATGGACCAATACTGCCAGCGATGCGGGCTGCGGATAAACCAATATCCGGCAAACAGCGCGACGCAAATCAGGTAATAAGCATAAAAAACCAGATAGTTCAGCGACCAAAATCGGGCAGCGCTAATCGGAATATCGTGACTTGCCCCAGTCAAACGCAGCAGCCAACTCCCACCGCCTGCCTGCCAGAAAATGACGGCGACCAGTGCCCAAATAAACGCCGAGAGGAAAAAAGGCCCTGGCTTTGGGAAAAAAGACTTAAACATAGTGCTCTCCTGCTAACTTCTTATGGTTTTGTTTCATGCTGTGACCACAGAATACCGTTACGGAAAATTTTTACCGTAAAGAGGTATTAGGCAATGTTTCTGGGCAATCAGACCGGAAAATTCTGGCAGAGTTCGCGGCAACGCCACCTGGCTTATCATACGCGCTGGATCACAAAAGCGTGCAATCCCGCTGATGAATAATCCTCGCATTTACGCCCGGTTACGTTTTTCCCGCTATCATACCGTTTAATGGCGCTGCGCCAGGTGCCGATTCGTTGTATTTTTAGTATAAATACGCGTTCCTTTCCCATTTCAATTCATGGATGCCTCCGTTGAAACGTAGTCTGCTTTTTTCTGCCGCGCTCTGCGTGGCGTCATTGACCTCGGTGCAGGCTGCACAGCCTATTACCAGCCCGGCGTTTGCGTCCGATATCGCTGACCGCTATGCCAACCATATTTTTTACGGCAGCGGCGCAACCGGCATGGCGCTGGTCGTTATTGATGGCAACCAGCGGGTGTTCCGCAGCTTTGGCGAAACCCGACCAGGCAACAATGTTCACCCGCAGCTTGATTCGGTCATCCGCATTGCCTCGCTGAGCAAACTGATGACCAGCGAAATGCTGGTGAAGCTGCTCGATCAGGGAGTGGTGAAGCTCAACGATCCGCTCAGTAAATATGCGCCGCCTGGCTCCCGCGTCCCGACATATAACGGCACCCCAATTACATTGGTGAATCTGGCGACTCATACCAGTGCCCTGCCTCGCGAGCAGCCCGGCGGCGCGGCGCATCGCCCGGTTTTCGTCTGGCCGACACAGTCGCAGCGCTGGAACTACCTCTCAACGGCAAAACTGCATGCCGCTCCGGGCTCTCAGGCCAGCTACTCTAATTTAGCGTTCGATCTGCTTGCCGATGCGCTGGGCAATGCCGCGGGCAAGCCCTATCCGCAGCTGTTTGAAGAACAGATAACCCGTCCACTGGGGATGAAGGACACCACCTTTACGCCGTCTCCCGATCAGTGCGGGCGGTTGATGGTGGCAGAAAAAGGTGCGAGTCCGTGCAATAACACGCTGGCGGCGATGGGCAGCGGTGGGGTCTACTCCACGCCTGGCGATATGATGCGTTGGATGCAGCAGTATCTTTCATCCGATTTCTATCATCGTAGCAATCAGGCTGACCGGATGCAGACGCTGGTCTACAAACGCAGCCAGCTTACCCGCGTCATCGGTATGGATGTGCCGGGCCGCGCTGATGCGCTGGGCCTCGGTTGGGTTTATATGGCACCGAAAAATGGTCGCCCGGGCATTATTCAGAAAACCGGCGGCGGCGGCGGCTTTATTACCTATATGGCGATGATCCCGCAGTCAAACGTGGGGGCATTCGTGGTGATTACGCGCTCGCCGCTGACCCGCTTCGTGAATATGAGCGATGGTATTAACGATCTGGTGACCGAACTCAGTGGCAATAAATCCGCGGTGATTCCGGCGTCTTAATAATCATCAGGCAAACGCGTCACGCTGACGAGTTTGCCTTTATTCATCTGGATATATTCCCCTTTCCGCAGTGCGGAAAGCACCTCGGCAATCACCGAGCGAGAAATTCCCGTTCGCTGCTGGATATAATTCAGGACACCGATACGTTCACGGATTTCCGCGTCCCACTCCATCATCATAAATAGGGTTGAACGAATCTGGTGATAATGGTTAGTGCCAATCAGCTGTTTATCGCGCAGTTCTAACATGCGGGTTTGCCAGCCCATCCAATAAAACGCCTCGCGCCAAAGCTGGTGATTTTCAAGACACTCCAACGTCTCATTGGCCGCAAGATAATACCCTCGGCAATCGCTTTCTGCGGTCAGCATATATTCATTGTGAATTTGGCTAACCCCCGCCGCGAGGCCAAAAATCACCGGCCCCTGGACGATGCCATACAGAATGTGATTATTATTGCGATGCAAAGAGGCCGTGCCGTGCTGAATCACAATCGTGGCGTCATTTAATATGCGGTTCGGGGGAAGAAACGTGGCACCGGCGGACAGAGTAAATCTTGTCCCCTGTTGAGATAGCTCTTTGTCGAGCGAATAAAACTCACTGAGCGGTTTACTCAAAGTGGGCATGCTATGCAATCCGTGCAAAAAATGCTCGTCATCATGATGAGCATTGAGAAGAAAACATACAGGGAAGTTACCGTCCCTGCATACGAGGGGATTCAACAAGAACCTTCATACTGAGCGCAAGGAGTATGCAACGAGCATAATAAGCAGTTCAATTATAGTTTATTAAATATTCGTTTCAGGATTTCTAACACCGGCAATATACGATGCCCGTTAACTGTGATTTCGCGAGACAGAATATACCGTCAAATATATAATTATCACCGACACATTCAACAAATTTATTTTAAAGACATTTCGTCCCTCCAGAGAACATCACGATATTCACCGCAAACAATCATCTGAATTAATTTATCTCCGCTGTTGCCGTTGTCCCGGCGGATGGTTAAATTCGACGACGATGACTATCACCGGCCAATACCTTAACCACCACTTTAGTAAAACATTCAGCCGATGATTCAGTTACAATACGCCTCCTTGTTTCACAAAAATCAGGCATACCATGACAGACTTACTCCATCGCCCCCGTCGCCTGCGCAAATCCCCTGCGCTGCGCGCTATGTTTGAAGAGACAACACTGAGCTTAAATGACCTGGTGTTGCCGATCTTTGTTGAAGAAGAGATCAACGATTACAAAGCTATCGAAGCCATGCCAGGCGTGATGCGTATTCCGGAAAAACATCTGGCACGCGAAATTGAGCGTATTGCCAACGCCGGCATTCGCTCGGTGATGACCTTTGGTATCTCCCACCATACCGATGACACCGGCAGCGACGCCTGGAAAGAAGACGGCCTGGTGGCGCGTATGTCCCGTATCTGCAAACAAACCGTACCGGAAATGATCGTCATGTCCGATACCTGTTTCTGCGAATACACCTCTCACGGCCACTGCGGCGTGCTGTGCGATCATGGCGTCGATAACGACCTGACGCTGGCGAATCTCGGCAAGCAGGCAGTGGTTGCGGCCGCCGCCGGTGCGGACTTCATCGCGCCTTCCGCCGCCATGGACGGTCAGGTTCAGGCAATTCGTCAGGCGCTGGACGCAGCCGGTTTCACCGACACCGCGATCATGTCCTACTCCACCAAATTCGCCTCCTCCTTCTACGGCCCATTCCGCGAAGCGGCGGGAACGGCGCTGAAAGGCGACCGTAAAACCTATCAGATGAACCCGATGAACCGCCGTGAAGCGATTCGCGAGTCGCTGCTGGACGAAGCTCAGGGCGCAGATTGCCTGATGGTGAAACCTGCTGGCGCGTACCTGGATATCCTGCGCGATATTCGCGAACGCACCGAGCTGCCAATTGGCGCTTATCAGGTCAGCGGTGAATACGCGATGATCAAATTTGCCGCTCAGGCCGGGGCAATTGATGAAGAAAAAGTGGTACTGGAAAGCCTTGGCGCCATCAAACGCGCCGGCGCCGACCTCATCTTCAGCTATTTCGCCCTCGATTTGGCCGAGAAAAAAATCCTACGTTAATCGCCTCTCAACGCCCTGCGCTCGCGGGGCGTTTTCATCTTTCACAAAACGTCACCAAACCGCCATATAACCGACATATCCCCCTTCTACTGTCAAAGCAGGACAGAGGAGGAGCTGCTATGTTTAGTCTCGACAATGTCATCGATGACCTGTGGCCTCAGGCAAGGCCAACCCCCTGGCAAAAAAAACTACTCAAAAAACTGCTGCATGAAGAAGAGTTTCAACAGTTTGCTGCGCGGCATCGTCATCTAAAGGGTTTAGATGCGGTCGAACAGGTTCTGGAGCACCTGAATATCCACTGTGATGTTGCGGTACAAAATCTGGAACAGATCCCCGAACAGGGCCCGCTGGTCATCATTGCCAACCACCCCACCGGCACACTCGACGGATTGGCATTACTCTACGCGGTATCCCGCGTACGTCGCGACGTAAAAGTCGTCACTAACCGCATGCTGACCCACCTTGAACCACTGAGCGCCCTGTTTATCCCCGTCGATAACATTAACGGCCGCACGGCAAAATCAGCGCTCCAGCAAATGGACCACCAGCTTCAAAACGGTGGCGTGCTGATCTTCTTCCCAGCGGGCGAGGTCTCGCGGCTGACCCGACGCGGCATTCGCGATAAAAAATGGCACTCTGGCTTTATTAAGCTCGCCGCCAAATATCGCGCCCCGCTGCTGCCCGCGTGGATTGACGCACGCAATAGCGCCCTGTTTTATGCCAGTACGCTGGTATCCTCGCATCTGCCGCTGCTGTTATTGATGCAGCAAATGTTCCGCCGCCGCAACGGTAGCCTGCCGGTGAATATTGGCCAGCAGATCGCATGGTCCGCCTGGTTTAACCCGCAATCTACGCCCCGCGAGATGGCTGACAAATGCTACCGCCACGTGCTGTTGCTGGGCAAAAATCTGCCGGGCATCTTTCGAACCGAGAGCGCCATCGCCCGCCCCGAGCCCCGCGCGCAGGTCAAGCGTGAGCTGAATCAGGCCGAATGTCTGGGACGCACGGCGGACGGTAAAGTCATTTATTTATGGCAGCGCAATGGTCAGGATGATGCACCGCTGCTGCGCGAGCTGGGGCGTCTGCGGGAGATCGCCTTTCGGGCAGTAGGCGAAGGTAGCGGCAAACGCCGCGACGTCGACGCCTACGATGATGACTACCTGCATCTGATTTTATGGGATGAAGAGGACCTGGAAATTGTGGGTGCCTACCGCTTTATGCCTACCGCTATGCAGTTGGAAAAGCGCGGGCTGGACGGCATTTATAGCTACAGCCTGTTCCACTACGATGAACGCATGGACGATATCCTCCAGCATGGCATTGAGCTAGGACGTAGCTTTATTCAGCCACGCTACTGGGGACGTCGCGGGCTAGATTATTTATGGTCCGGAATTGGGGCCTACCTGGCGCGCTATCCGCACTATCGCTATCTATTCGGCCCGGTGTCGATTTCCGGTGGCCTGCCGCCTGCGGCGCGGGATCTGCTGGTCGCCTTTTATCGTCTATGGTTCCCCGCCAGCCACCCGCTGGCGGAATCACGTCGCCCGTACCCAGCGTCGTTGCCCGACGTATTAGCGCAGTTTGGCGGTGAAGATTACAGCGAAGATCTGACGCGGCTGAAGTCGCTGCTCGGCAACCTCGGCTGCGGTATTCCCCCGCTGTATAAACAATACTCCGAAGTGTGCGAACCGGGCGGCGTGCAGTTTATCGATTTTGGTAGCGATCCGGATTTCAACAACTGCGTAGATGGGCTGGTACTGGTGGATTTAACTTATCTGAAGGCCAACCGCTATCAGCGCTATATTGGCACGCATCTGGACGAAGCAAAGTCAGCATAGCGATAACACCGTTCACGTAAGCCATGCGATGAGAATAAACGCCGGGATTGGGTTCCTGGAGGGACGCCAAACCCGGTGGTCGCCCGGGTATCTCAATCTGAAACTCACGATGTGAAGCATAGCGGCGTTTTTCCCTCTCCCAATTTGGGAGAGGGGATCATCATGATGACGCGCGGTAAAAAGGTTTATCTCCGAGGATCGTCGCCCGGTGCATAATGCGCCGCTGCGGAAGATAATCGGCGTTGGCATAGTGCTGCGTCACCCGGTTATCCCAAATAGCCACGTCGTTCGGCTGCCAGCGCCAGCGTACCTGGAACTCTGGTTTGGTGACATGGGCAAACAGGAAACTCAGCAGCGCCTCGCTCTCTTTCTCGCTGACGTCCACAATTCGGGTAGTGAAACCTTCATTCACAAACAGCGCCTGCTTACCGCTCACCGGATGCGTGCGCACCACCGGATGCAACAGCGGCGGGTTCTTCGCCACCGCCTCCAGCCAGCGCTGATGCTCTTCTTCCGTTTTCCGGTACTTATATTCCTGGAATGATTTACGGAAATCGTGCTCGGCATGCAGGCCGCCAAGCAGCGCTTTAAACGGTGCGGAGAGCGCCTCGTAGGCGGCTATTCCGCTGGTCCACAGCGTATCACCGCCGGTTGACGGCAGCTCTTTGGCCGCCAGAATCGCCCCCGCCGGTGGGGTATCGATAAAGGTGACATCGGTATGCCAGTTGTCATTATCCGGCGGATTATCGTCATGGGTATCCAGCACGATAATCTCTTCCACGCCCGGCGCATGCGGATAGACCGGGTGAATGTGTAGGTCGCCAAAGCGGCGCGCCAGCTCGCGCTGCTGCTCAGGGGTGATCAACTGCTCGCGCAGGAACACCACCTGATGACGCAGTACCGCATGATACAGTTGTTCAAATTGGTTATCGCTCAGCGGGCGGGTTAAATCCGCCCCGGAAATTTGCGCGCCAATGTACGGCCCCAGCGGGGTAATAGCCAGACGTTCACTCATTGTACTTCTCCATGCCAGGGGGTCAGACGGCGCTGAAGCGCGCGTAGCCCTAATTCCAGACCGAAAGCGATAATCGCAATCACCGCAATCCCTGCCAGCACCACGTCGGTGGCCAAAAATTCCCCGGCAGATTGCACCATAAAACCTAAACCCCGAGTGGCGGCGATAAGCTCGGCGGCCACCAGCGTTGACCAGCCCACGCCCAAACCAATGCGCAGCCCGGTTAAAATTTCCGGCAGTGCGCCCGGCAAAATTACCAGCCACAGCACCTGCGTCCGGCTAGCGCCCAACGACTGTGCCGCGCGAATGCGCACCTGCTGAGCGCTCTTCACGCCAGCCAGCGCCGACATGGCAACCGGCGCGAAAATCGCCAGATAAATCAGCAACACTTTTGAGGTTTCGCCAATGCCAAACCAGATAACCATCAGCGGCAGATAGGCCAGCGGTGGCACCGGACGGTACAGTTCGATGAGCGGGTCAAGAATGCCGCGCACCGTCGGGCTTAAACCCATGGCAATTCCCACCGGGATGCCGATAATCGTTGCCGCCAGCAGCGCCACCACGATACGCGCCAGGCTCGCCGCCAGATGCTGCCACAGCGTGGCGTCCATAAAGCCCTGCGGGCTGGCGATGGCAATCAGTTTTTGCAGCACCTGCCCAGGGGCAGGCAGAAACAGCGGGCTAATCCACTGGGCGGCGGCCACCGCCCACCAGATAGCCAACAATACCGTCAGGGTAGTCAGGCTCAGCGTCAAATGACGCGAAAAAGGCCAGCGCAGCTTCAGCGTGCGCTGACGCGGTTTATCGTTAATCACCACGCTCATGAGAAGGCCTCCCGTTGTTCAAACACCCGGCTTAACACGTACTCGCGCTGTTCGATAAAACGCGGATCGGACTTAATGCTGCGGCAGGCCTCTCCGGCGACAAAACGCCGGCCAAAATCGAGCGGCAAACGCTCCAGCACCCGGCCCGGACCCGGTGACAGCAGTACCAGTTCGGTGGCCATAAAAATCGCTTCTTCAATATCGTGGGTAATCAGCAGCACCTTTTTACCGGTCTCATGCCACAGCTTAAGCAGCAGCGTCTGCATCTGTTCGCGGGTAAACGCGTCTAGGGCACCAAACGGTTCGTCCAACAGCAGCAATTGCGGGTTAGCCGCCAGCGCACGGGCGATACCGACGCGCTGACGCTGGCCGCCGGAAAGCTGCCAGATAAAGCGTTTTTCCGCCCCTTCAAGACCGACTTTTTTCAGCATCTGCGCGGCGGTTTCCCGGCGCTCAGCCTTGCCGATGCCGGCCAGTTGTAATCCCAGCGCCACGTTGTCCTGTACGTTGCGCCACGGCAGCAGCCCTTCATTTTGAAAGACCACGCCGCGGTCAGCGCCCGGTCCATCCACGCGCTTACCATCCAGGGTGATGCTGCCGTGCTGGTAAGGCACAAATCCGGCAATCAGGTTCAGCAGCGTGGTTTTGCCGCAGCCGGACGGCCCCAGCACCACCAACAATTCGCCGCTGTCGACGGTAAGATTGATATCCGCCAGCGCCGGTTTACCGCCGTAATCGGCGGAAAGATGCGAGATTTGCAGCATCACAGCCCCCTTACTTCACGAAACGGTCGGTAACGTACTGGCTGTAGTCCGTCGCCACGTTAGGCACTTTGCCCTGCTCTTTGAGGAACAGCGCGGTATCGACAATCGCCTTGTTGACCGGGCCATTCAGCGCCTGTGCCTGCTGTTCAGCGGTCAGATAGGTATTGCCTTTCACCAGCCCCGGCACGTCGGACTCCGGGACGCCGCTCAGACGCGACAGCTTGCTGATGTTCTCCGGCTGGGCCAACCATTTATCCGGGTTATCGATATAGCCGCGCTGCGCATCAATTGCGCTTTTGGCGAAGGCTTTCACCACCTCAGGGTGTTTCTCGGCAAAGTCTTTGCGTACCACCCATACATCAAGGGTCGGCGCGCCCCACTCGCCCACTTTCGCCGAATCGGTCAGCACGGTGCCGTCTTTTTCCAGCTCGTTGACGGCCGGCGCCCACACATAGGCGCCATCAATGTCACCGCGCTGCCAGGCAGCAATAATCGCCGGCGGCTGGAGATTCAGAATCTGTACCTGGCCCGGCTTGATGCCCCAATGCTTGAGCGCGGCCAGCAGGCTGTAGTGGGTAGTAGAGATAAACGGCACGGCGATGCGCTTGCCGATCAGATCTTCCGGTTTGGTAATCGCTTTTTTCACCACCAGCGCTTCGGAATTCCCCAATTGCGAGGCCAGCAGGAAGACTTCAATCGGCACCTGTTGGCTGGCGGCGACCGCCAGCGGGCTTGAGCCGAGGTTACCAATCTGCACGTCGCCGGAGGCCAACGCCCGCACGATGCTGGCGCCGCTATCAAACTTGCGCCAATCCGGTTTCGCCCCGCTGAGCTTTTCGAAAGTTTTATCCGCCTGGGCCACTTTGGCCGGCTCTGCGGAGGTTTGATACGCAATAGTGACGTCCACGGCCTGCGCCTGGAAAGCCAACAGCGCCAGCGTAGCGGCGATAAGGGTGAAACGCGATGCGATTGCCATAATGTTCTGCTCCCATGTCTTGTTATGTGGGCAGTATTTCGTGGCAAAGGGGGGTTGATAAAGGAATTAAAAGTGCTTGTTAATTCCATTTCGTTTTTAGAAAAAAAGCGGCAAAGGATAGTTGCGGCGTGGGATTTCGCGGGCTGTTTTTGGGTGGGGGAATTGCGGTAAAAGTTGGGGCTATTAGGCTTAATTTATGTCAGTTAAGCGCAAAATTCCGTTCACTTTATGTTTGGCAGAAAATGAAATAACTTCCCCAGTGAACGGGCTAAGGGGGACGCCGCGCCCCCCTTAACAATCCCCGCGGCCCCGCGGTGAAATCGGTGCTTCGCACTGCGTTCGCCTGCGAACTCCAGCCTGCGGCACGGCGAAACTCGACGGCCTGTCTCGGTT
>PPYF01208675.1_pt1 | contig 24812 bp, 23 predicted proteins | sample 1559871 | NCBI WGS metagenome assembly PPYF01 (sample SAMN08240021, study PRJNA423297) | Human gut metagenome, whole genome shotgun sequencing project. | reverse complement strand
AAAGAGTAAACCTTTACTGTGCGGGAGTAAATTCCACCACCAAATGTGGTGGTGGAATTTAAAATTTCATTTTTGGTATATAAAATTTCTTTGAAAATAATTTTGACATGATTAGAAATGAATGTTACAATATAGATAACAAAAAGGTGCTACCTATAACAACGGTTCGCCTGATCATTTACTTAGTTAAAATAACCGTTCAGTTTCCAGGCTGGGGCGGTTATTTTTTTGTGGTCTTACTGCCATTGGAACCAATCGCATATCCAAGACCAAATGAGAGCATATCTATGTAAACGGAGCTATAGACTCCCCGCAAAAAGCGAACCGCCATCTACACGTCTACGTGTGGTAGCACCTATAACAATTATACCGAATATTTGTTCTGCTTTCAAGATGATTTGGATTAAATTTAAAAAAAATAAAATAATTAGAACAAATACCTCAAAATATAGTACAAATTTATCATTCCAAAAATTCTTATGAGAAAAGCGCAATATAAACCAAAAACCAACTAAATTAAACCAAAAACCATGTCGTATTTTGTCGAAAACTGCTAATCACCTATCAATATTAAAAATTCTAATAGAAATCTTCAAAATACCAGCACATAACGCGCCTAGAATATTGATATATTATATGGAAAAATTAACCCACCAACAAAAACAAAGAGAAAAATTTCGTAAAAAACGAAAAAAATTTCGAAAGAAAGACAAAAAGAAGTTCTATGAAAAATATAGTTGATGGAGGGGAACAAATATTTGAGAACAATGTACTATGAACAGAAAGGACTTATTAACCTCGATGATATCGTAGATATATTTATTGAGGTGGGAAATATACACAATTACCTGGAAAATGCAGCCTTGCGGATTTTGCTTTTTGGCAATCCTGAGCTGAATTTTTATCAGTGCCGATTATTAGTATTGAAGTACGGAGAATCACTTTCACAGGATGATTTGCACGGGCGGATGGTATTTATGAGAATGATACAGCTGCTGGAAGTTAACACAGTTTAAAATAAGATGAGAATTTCTTTTTTGACCGGGCAACCGGTCTTTCTTTTTTGCACAAATGGTGTTATAATTTTGGAAAAATTATGTTGATTACTCATAGCTTTAAAAAAGAAGCATTGCATTGTGTTTAATTAAGCCAAAGCATGATAATTCAATCAAAGAAAAGAGGACAAAAATGAACATCGTAGTACTTGCCGGAGGGCTCAGCACAGAGAGAGATGTTTCCTTCAAGACAGGAAGCATGGTAGCTAAGGCACTCAAAGAGAACGGCCACAAAGTTATATTATTGGATGTATTTATGGGATATAGTGACAGGGAGGAGGACCTGACAGGTATATTTGACCGCGCGGACGAGATAAGCGTGCAGGTCAGCGATATTCCGACAGAGGCACCTGACCTCGCAAAGGTAAAGGCTTCCAGAAAGGACCAGTCACCTTGCTTCTTCGGACCAAATGTCATCAAAATGTGTCAGATGGCGGACATTGTTTTCATGGCTCTCCACGGAGAAAACGGAGAAAACGGAAAGATACAGGCAGCATTTGACCTCTTCGGTGTCAAATATACAGGCAGCGATTATTTAAGCTCAGCAATCGCCATGAACAAGGAGACATCAAAGCAGTTCTTCCTTGCAAACGGTATCCCTACTCCAAAGGGTATTTCCATGACAAGAGCGACCAGACAGGACGATATCACAAAGCTTGACCTGACACTTCCATGCGTGGTAAAGCCATGCTGCGGCGGTTCAAGCATCGGTGTCACTATCGTTAGGGATGCGGCAGAATTCAAGGCGGCACTTGACGATGCCTTCAAGTGGGAAAATGAGCTGGTTATCGAGGAATTTGTACAGGGCAGGGAGTTCTCTGTCGGCGTTATCGAGGGCAAGGCTCTTCCTATTATAGAGATCGCACCGAAGGAGGGCTTCTACGATTATAAGAATAAATACAAGGCGGGCAGTACAGTAGAGACATGTCCGGCCGAGCTTCCTGAGCAGGTGACAAAGGATATGCAGCACTATGCCGAGGAGGTTGCGCGTGTTATCGGGCTTGACACATATTCACGCTCAGACTTTTTGCTCAATGACAAAAATGAGATGTTCTGCCTCGAGGCAAACACACTGCCGGGCATGACTCCGACCAGTCTTCTGCCGCAGGAGGCAGCGGTTATCGGTATGAGCTTTAATCAGCTCTGTGAGCATCTGATTGACATATCTTTGAAAAAATATGAGGTGTAGCATGTCGGATAAGTACATGAAGAATCTTACATTTGCAAATATCGCAAAGGCTTGCGATGGCACATACATAGGCGATGAGACACTGCTTGATACGACAATCACCGGCGCAGTCATTGACAGCAGACAGGTGAAAGAGGGCTATCTTTTTATCCCGATAAAGGGAGAAAGGGTGGACGGACACAAATTCATTCCGACTGTGTTTGAGCAGGGGGCGGCAATTGTGCTCTCTGAGCATGAGCTTAAGGATCCGGCAGGCCCATATGTGCTTGTTGAATCAACCACCGATGCCATGAAAAAGCTCGCGGCATTTTACAGAAAAAGCCTTGATATCAAGGTGGTGGGTATCACCGGAAGTGTCGGCAAGACCAGCACCAAGGAGATGATATCGTCAGTTCTTGAGCAGAAATACAGCGTCCACAAGACCGCAGGCAATTTCAACAACGAGATAGGCCTGCCACTCACCATTTTCGGAATCAGGGAAAGCCATCAGGTAGCGGTGCTTGAGATGGGAATATCTGATTTTGGCGAGATGCACAGACTTTCTACTATGTCTTGCCCGGATGTCATGGTCATCACTAATATCGGCTACTGCCATCTGGAGTTTTTGGGCGACAGGGATGGTGTGCTTAAAGCAAAGACAGAGTGCTTTGAGCATATGATGCCGGATGCGGTCGCAGTGCTGAATGCAGATGACGATAAGCTGGCCACAGTGCAGACGGTAAATGGAAAGCCTGCCATATACTATGGCAAGGAATCAGCTTCGGGCGTTCATAAATCAGTATATACCACAAATATTGAAAACCTGGGCTTCGACGGCATGAAGGCTCATTTTGTCACTCCGAAGGGTGAGTTTGATGCACACATCCACATCCCGGGTGAGCACAATGTATACAATGCCATGGCGGCAGCAGCTGTCGGATTGCAGCTTGGCCTCACAATAGCTGAGATAAAGTCAGGAATCGAGAAAGCAGAGACAATCGCAGGGCGTACCAATTTTATCAAAACACACGGCATGACAGTGATAGATGACTGCTACAATGCAAATCCTGTATCCATGAAATCCTCTATCGAGGTGCTTTCACATGCAAAGGGAAGGACAATAGCAGTGCTTGGCGACATGGGTGAGCTTGGAAGCGATGAGAAAAAGCTGCACCATGAGGTAGGCGAAGCAGTTGGAGAGAATCATATCCATACACTTTTTGCCGCAGGAGAGCTTGCAAAGGAATATGCAGCCGGAGCAGCGGAGAAATCATCCGATGTAGACATCCACTATTTCGAGGATAGGGAAACCATGACACAGGAGCTTCTTTCATATGTGAAGGAGGGCGACACCATACTGGTGAAGGCATCGCACTTCATGGAGTTTCCGAAGGTAGTCGAGGCTCTGAGTAAGTAAAAATGGATATTCTCCAAGCCTCATAATATTATAAAAGAAAGAGAGAAAAATAATGGCACAGAATCCAATCGTAACAATCACAATGGAAAACGGCGATGTAATCAAGGCGGAGCTTTATCCGGAAATCGCACCAAACACAGTAAACAACTTTATCAGCTTAATCAATCACAACTTCTATGACGGAGTATGCTTCCACCGTGTAATCAAGGGCTTCATGCTCCAGGGCGGAGATCCTGACGGAAACGGCACAGGCGGCCCAGGCTATGAAATCAAGGGCGAGTTCACACACAACGGCTTCAAAAATGACTTAAAGCACACAGCCGGTGTACTTTCAATGGCACGTACCATGATACCTGATTCAGCAGGCAGCCAGTTCTTCATCATGCATCAGGATGCACCACATCTCGACGGCGAGTATGCGGCATTCGGTAAGGTAATCGAGGGCATGGATGTGGTAAACAAGATCGCAGAGGTGCGCACAGACTACATGGACAAACCACTTGAGGCTCAGGTCATGAAGACAGTTACAGTTGAGACCTTCGGAGTGGACTATCCGGAGCCGGAGACAGTTTAATGATAATAATTATTGATGAGGCAAGCGCAAAACTTGCCTCTTTTTACTATCATGACGAGATATTCAAGCTGCAGTGGAGAAATGTGGTAGGCAAGGCATCTATGTCAGAAGAGCTGCAAGAAAAACTGTATGTTGCGCTACCGGCTGATGAATCAATTAATGACTTCCAAAAAACAACGATACAAGAATATGCAGATAACACCGCGAAAGCTAATACGGGAAATCTAAGAATACCGAAAGCTCCCGCCAACTACATCTGGATAGTATCAAACAGGCAGCAGAAGCAAATAGCCGACTCACTCGGAATAGCATCAGTAGGAGAACCGCAGTGCGGCACGCGCTATGCAGTCGAGAGCCTTGCGGACCTTGATATTGAGTATCTTGAGCGGGTACGCAGGCGGTATAATCACATCCCGTGGGACATCGGCGAGACAGACAGGTGTCTGATACGTGAGTTGTCCCTGTCAGACCTTCCTGCGCTCTATGAGCTCTATGACAAGCCCGGCATGACAGAATTTGTGGAACCGCTTTATGACTACGAGACAGAGCTTGAATACCAGAAAGCATATATAGAGAACATGTATGGCTTTTACGAGTATGGCATGTGGCTTGTATTTTCCAGAGAAACAGGGAAGCTGATAGGACGGGCAGGGCTTGAGCATGATGAACTGGGTTATATGATAGCACCGGAATTTCAGAACCAAGGCTATGCCACGGAGGTGTGCCGCTTCATCATAGAATATGCGCGCGAAAACACAGACTTTGAAGAGCTTTACTGCCGGATAGATGAGAGAAATGAGGCATCGGTTCGCCTTGCCAAAAAGCTTGGATTTACAAATAGCGGGAATGTGGATGATGATATAAACGCTTCTATATATAGAAAAAATATAAAAAACAATGAAAAACATTGAAAAATATACAATTAGGCAATAAAATATAAACATAGTTTAACGATTTGGAGGACGAAAAAATGAAGAAATATGCATACGGAGTAGATATAGGTGGAACAACTGTAAAGATAGGCTTTTTCGAGACCACAGGAAAGCTTGTCGATACATGGGAGATTCCTACACGCACAGAGAATTCCGGCGAGCTCATTCTGCCTGATATCGCAGCATCCATCAAGGAGAATAACGAGAAGCACGGCATCGAGATGGGTGACATCGAGGGTGTAGGCATGGGAGTGCCGGGACCTATAAAGGATGACGGAACAGTATTGAAGTGTGTCAACCTCGGCTGGGGCGTGTTCAACGTGGCACAGTCACTCTCAGTGCTGTGCGGCGGCATCAAGGTAAAGGCTGGAAACGATGCCAACGTAGCTGCACTCGGTGAGATGTGGCAGGGTGGCGGAAAGGGTCATCAGGATGTAGTCATGATCACACTCGGCACAGGCGTAGGCGGAGGAATCATCCGCGATGGCAGAATCGTAGCCGGAGTAAACGGAGCAGGCGGAGAGATAGGACATATGCCTATGGTAGATGATGAGTCAGAGTGCTGTGGCTGCGGCAAGAAGGGCTGCTTAGAGCAGTATGCATCAGCAAACGGTCTCGTAAGAGTGGCAGAGAGATATATTGCAGCACACAGGGATGTGGCAACAAAGCTTGATTTAAATGCAGGCTTCACAGCCAAGGATGTATGCGATGCGGCAAAGGCAGGAGATGCAGCGGGCATTGCAGCTGTAGAGCAGTCTATGAAGCTTCTCGGCAAGGCAATGGCAGCAGTAGCATGCGTCATGGACCCTGAGGTATTTGTTGTAGGCGGAGGCCTCTCAAAGGCAGGCAGCATCATCATCGATACAGCAGCAAAGTACTATAAAGAGTATGCTTTCCATGCAAGCCGTGAGACAGAGATCAAGCTCGCCACACTCGGCAACTCAGCCGGCATGTATGGCGGAGTAAAGATGGTTATCGGCTAACAACATAAGATTGCAATTTTTAAAGAAATAAAATATAATGGCTACTAAAGATACACTACAATCGAGGTGAGACTATTGGCAGATTACTCAACAGAAGAATTAGAAAAAATAGCGGACAAATTTCGCTCAGATACCAGCGGTATAAGGGGAACAAAGGATTTTACGAGCCCGGAGGAGCTTTACGATGAGCTGAAAAAGGAAATCAAAAAGTACCATCCGTCGGATGACACGAGCCTTGTGGACAAAGCCTACAGGGTAGCTTATGATGCCCATAAGGGACAGGCGCGTAAGTCAGGAGAGCCTTATATCATACATCCGCTTTGTGTTGCCATAATACTCGCCGAGCTCGAGCTGGATAAGGAAACAATTGCAGCAGGACTGCTCCATGATGTGCTGGAGGACACCATCATGACCATGGATGAGATGCGTGCGGAGTTTGGAGACGATGTCGCACATCTGGTGGATGGCGTCACGAAGTTAAAGCACCTGCATCTGACAGACAGCACCAAGGATCCGAAGGATAAGAATGCGGACAGACTTGAGATGCAGGCTGAGAATCTGCGCAAGATGTTTCTCGCCATGGCAAAGGATATCAGAGTCATCCTCATAAAGCTGGCAGACAGACTGCACAATATGCGTACACTCAAGTACCAGTCCAAGGAGGCACAGCAGCGTATCGCCAGAGAGACACAGGATATCTACTGCCCTATCGCACAGCGACTTGGTATCAGCAAGATAAAGATAGAGCTCGAGGACCTTTGTATGAAGTACCTCTATCCGGATGCCTACTACGATCTGGTAGAGAAGGTAGCCCTCAGAAAGACAGAGCGCGACACCTACATCCAGGGCCTTGTAAACGATGTCAAGAAGTATGTTTCAGATGCTGGTATCAAGGCAGAGATATACGGCAGGGCAAAGCATTTCTTTAGTATATATAAGAAGATGGTCAATCAGGACAAGACTATAGACCAGATATATGACCTCTTTGCCATCAGGATTCTGGTGGATACCATACCGGACTGTTACGCAGTGCTTGGTATCATACATGAGAAGTATAAGCCTATACCGGGCCGATTCAAGGACTATATTGCCATGCCGAAGCAGAACATGTACCAGTCGCTTCACACGACACTCATAGGCCCGAGCGGACAGCCGTTTGAGATACAGATACGTACCTATGAGATGCATCGTACAGCTGAGTACGGTATCGCAGCGCACTGGAAGTACAAGGAAGCAAACAACGGCAATGCCACTACCACCACTGTCACAGAGGAGGAGAAGCTCAGCTGGCTGCGCCAGATACTCGAGTGGCAGCAGGATATGTCGGATAATAAGGAGTTTATGACTTTATTAAAGAGTGATTTAAATTTATTCTCCGACAATGTATTTGCATTCACACCGTCCGGCGATGTAAAGAACCTGCCAAAGGGCTCCACACCTATAGACTTTGCCTACAGCATACACTCTGCGGTCGGCAACAAGATGGTCGGTGCCAAGGTAAACGGCAAGCTGGTGCCGATAGACTATGTCATCAAAAACGGTGACCAGATAGAGATAATCACCTCACAGAACTCCAAGGGGCCAAGCCGTGACTGGCTCAAGGTCGTAAAAAGCACACAGGCTAAGAACAAGATCAACCAGTGGTTCAGAAGTGAGCTCAAGGAGGAGAATATACAGCACGGCAAGGATCTGATAGCAGCCTATGCCAAGGCAAAGGGCATCAACTTTGCTGAGATAAACAAGCCTGAGTATCAGGAGAAAATACGCCGCAAATACGGTTTCCACGACTGGAACTCATGCCTTGCAACCGTCGGCCACGGCGGACTCAAGGAGAGCCAGATAGTCAACAGGATGTACGATGAGTACAAGAAGGATCATGTGGTGCCGGTGACAGATGCAGATGTGCTTGGCAGCATCGCAGAAAAGCAGCAGGCGGCAGCAGGCACACAGCCCGAGCACAAGTCAAAGAGCGGTATTGTGGTACACGGACTCTATGACGTGGCTGTGCACTTCTCGAAGTGCTGCAATCCTGTTCCGGGAGATGAAATCGTGGGCTTTGTCACAAGAGGCCGAGGCATCTCCATCCACAGGACAGACTGCGTGAATATCATCAATCTGTCCAAGATAGAAAAGGACAGGCTCATAGAAGCAGAGTGGCAGGATACAGCCCTCATGGACAACGGTGCCGAGTATCAGGCAGACTTAAAGATATTCTGTCATGACAGGCCGGGACTGCTCGTAGATATCACAAAGATATTTACCGAGAAGGAAATCAATATCAGTGGTATACAGTCCAAGACCAGCAAGCAGGGTATCGCTACAATCGAGGTATTTTTTAATATCAAAGGCAGGGACCAGATAAAGGTTCTCGTGGAGAAGCTCAGACAGATAGAAAGTGTAATAGACGTAGAGAGGACCACCGGCTAAATCCCGGTGGTTCTTGCGTGAAGCATAACATATAACAGACAAGGAGTACACTCATATGGTAAATATGAAGATAGACCACTTCGTAGTGGGACCGGTGCAGACCAACTGCTATTTTGTCACCAATATAAAGACAAAGGAAATGATAATAATAGACCCGGGCGCGTGTGCTAATCAGCTCGCCAAAAAGGTGGACGAGTCAGGCGCAAAGCCTGTAGCAATACTGCTCACACACGGACACTTTGACCATGCCACTGATGCAAAGCCGCTCGCAGACCGCTACGGCATCAAGATATATATCCATGAGGCAGACAAAGCCACACTTGATGACCCGCAGCTTAATGTCAGCTACATGATGGGCCAGTCAAAGACCTTTTATGCAGATGTATTTTTGAAGGATAAGCAGGAGCTTGACATCGCAGGCTTTCATATAGTAGTGCTTCACACACCGGGGCATACACCGGGCGGCTGCTGCTATTATTTCCCGTATGAGGACGTGATCTTTACAGGAGACTCACTGTTTTGCGGCTCAATCGGACGTACGGATTTCAAGGGCGGCAGCATGTCAGACCTCGTGCGCACAGTGAAGGAAAAAATCATGACACTGCCTGAGCATACAGAGGTGTACCCGGGCCACAACGACACAACAACCATAGAAAACGAGAGGATGTATAACCCTTACTTATGATAGTAGTAGTATTTAATAAACCGGATTTTGAATATGATGTGCACTCACTGCTCAAGGAGTTCTTCCCTCAGGAGGATGTGCAGATGTACTATAGCTGCTCACCTGATGAGGTGGAGGGGAAAAACTTAGCCTGCACACACCACGAGATGACAGACGATGGCGTAAAAGAATTTGCGGATGCCTCACAGGTATTTAAGATAGACTATGTGGGCGATGAAATTGCAGTGGAGTGGACGTTGAATAGAGCCGGAAAAAGAATCTGCACAAAAATATCCGTAGACAGTGCAGACCGCAAGGAAACTAAAAACCGCCTCAAGCTCGCCCTGTATTCCATGATAGAAAAGGGCACAGGAAAGAGCCTTCCGTGGGGCACACTCTCAGGCATCAGACCGACCAAGATAGCCATGAAATGCATAGAGGACGGCATGAGCGATAAGGAAACCTACGACTATCTGAAGGAAACCTACCTCGCAAGCGATGAGAAAATCGACCTCTCAATAGGTATAGCAAAGCGCGAGAAGGCACTGCTCGATAAGGTGGACTATGACAACGGCTACAGCCTGTACATAGGCATACCCTTCTGCCCGAGCACCTGTGCATACTGCTCGTTTACCTCATACCCGCTGGGTGTGTGGAAAAACCGCGTGGACGATTACCTCGACGCACTCGAGAAGGAGATAGACTACACGGCGCAGAAATTCTATCACAAGAAGCTAAACTCCATCTACATAGGAGGCGGCACACCGACCACACTAAGCCCTGCCCAGCTTGACAGGCTTATCAGAAAAATCAAATGCAGCTTTGATTTAAAGGACTGCCTGGAATTTACCGTGGAGGCAGGCAGACCGGACTCCATCACGAGAGAAAAGCTTATGGCACTGAAGAAAAACGGCATCAGCCGTATATCAGTAAATCCGCAGACCATGAAGCAGCAGACACTTGATATAATAGGAAGACACCACACGGTAGACGATACGATAAATAGCTTCAAGCTCGCGCGTGAGCTGGGCTTTGACAACATAAACATGGACCTCATCATGGGACTTCCCGAGGAGACACTCGATGATGTAAGGCACACAATGGAGCTGGTGAAGGAGCTGGCGCCTGACAACGTCACTATCCATTCACTTGCAGTAAAGCGAGCTGCAAGACTTACCATCTTCAAGGACCGCTACAGTGATATGCAGATGGTCAACACTCAGGAGCATATGGATCTCTGCGCAGCCTACTGTAAGCAGATGGGGCTTGAGCCGTACTATCTCTACAGACAGAAGGGCATGGCAGGCAACATGGAAAACGTAGGCTATGCGGCAAAGGGCAAGGCCGGCGTATACAACATATTGATAATGGAGGAAAAGCAAACGATCGTGGCGTGCGGAGCAGGAGCAAGCACCAAGCGTGTCTGGTCCGTACCGAATCCTGATGGCACACACCGCATCGACAGATGCGAGAATGTCAAGGATGTAGGGCAGTATATCGCAAGGATTGATGAGATGATAGAGAGGAAGCAGAGGCTGTTTGAGGAAAAATAAGCAGAATGACATATAAATAATGTATAATATTGAGCTGATAATACTATACAGATTGGCGAATATGTCAAAAATTGTAAATAAAACCTAATATTCATTGACAATGAATAAAAAAAAGGTGAAAATAAGTCATTGGAAAACCCAATTAGATACAACAAAAGATACGCTAATCCGAATAAACTTAAAAAAAACAAAACAGACTAAAAATATTCGGGGGGGGGTACAAAGGTACCTCCCTCGGAGTGGGTATAGGGGAGTTAAAGATACTATAAGGAGAATTTAGAAAGAATGTACAGAAAGAAAGGCAGAGGATGGACAAAGCATATAGACTTTATGCTTATAGATATCGCATGCATTGTTATTGCGTTTTTAATTTCATATGTGATACGCTTCGGCTTTAATAACCCATATGTGGACAAGGACTACCGTATACTGGGTGTAGCATTCCTTCTGATAGATTTCTGTGTGGAGATAATGGAAGACTCATTCAAGAATGTCCTAAAACGCGGATATCTGGATGAATTTATATCGACCTGTAAGCATGCAGTGCTTGTATTTCTGGCGACAGCACTGTTTCTGTTCACCACACAGATGGCTGATATATACTCGCGATTATCATTTTATATTATGTTTCCAATCTATGTGACAATAACATATGTAGCAAGACTTGCGCTCAAGAGCTTCCTTAAGAAAAAGGACTTTGCAGCATCTAAGAAATCACTGTTTGTCATAGCACCTGATGCAATACTTCGAGATACACTGTGCACAGTGGAGAAAAGCTGTATAGGCTATACAAAGATAGTAGCAGCTTCACTGGATACAGACATGAAGGGTGAGACTATATGCGGCATACCGATAGTTGCGAATCACGATGGCATAGTAGACTATGCGTGCGATGAATGGGTGGATGAGGTACTCATTCCGCCTTGCAGCGAGGATGAATATCCTGAAAAAATGGCAGATATATTCCTAGAGATGGGAATTGCAGTACATACAGGAATAGCAAAAAATGGTACAGCCCAGGGTGGCTACAAGCAGATAGAAAAGATAGGCGACTACACAGTAGTTACATCAAGCGAGAACTATGCAAATCCCAGCGCACTTCTGGTAAAGAGGGGCATGGATATAGTCGGAGGACTGGTGGGCTGCCTGTTCACACTTATCATCATGATATTTGTGGGACCGGCGATATTCTTCTCACAGGAGAGAGTCGGCAGAAACGGCAGAAAGTTCAAGATGTATAAATTCCGCAGTATGTATATGGATGCCGAGGAGCGAAAGAAGGAGCTTGCGGCACAGAATAAAGTGGGCGACGGAATGATGTTTAAGATGGACTTCGACCCGAGAATCATAGGCAATAAGGTATTGCCAAACGGAAAGAAGAAAACCGGAATCGGGCAGTTTATCAGGAAAACAAGCCTGGATGAATTCCCACAATTCTTCAATATACTAGTTGGAGATATGAGTCTGGTAGGCACCAGACCACCAACACTCGATGAGTGGGAAAAGTATGAACCACACCATAGAGCCAGAATGTCATTCAGACCCGGACTGACCGGGCTATGGCAGGTGAGTGGCAGGAGCAATATCACGGACTTTGAGGAAGTGGTGAAGCTGGATACTAAGTATATTAGCGAGTGGAGTGTTAAGAATGATTTGAGGATTATTTTTAAGACTGTTGTAAGTATTATGCAAAGTGATGGAGCAATATAGAAAACCATCGCATTGGAAAATCCTATCCATACGGATGTGTACATAAAAAATCTTGGGATGAAGGAGAACAGAGGACATGAAAGTATGTTTAGTTGGTTCGTCAGGAGGACATCTGACACATTTATATATGTTAAAGCCGTTTTGGAAAGATAAGAATCATTTTTGGGTTACATTTGATAAAGAGGATGCAAGAAGTCTGCTTGAAGGTGAGAAAATGTATCCTTGTTATTATCCGACAAACCGGAGTTTAAAGGCTCTTATTAAGAATACCAAGATTGCATGGAATGTGTTACACAAGGAAAAGCCAGATTTGATTATTTCCTGTGGTGCAGCAGTTGCGGTCCCGTTTTTTTATATTGGTAAAATGATGGGCGCAAAGTTGGTCTACATCGAGGTTTTTGATCGAATTGATAAACCGACAATGACAGGAAAGATGGTTTACCCCATTGTGGACAAGTTTGTTGTGCAGTGGAAAGAGCAGAAAAAGGTTTATCCAAAGGCGGTTAACCTTGGAAGCATATTCTAAGTAGGGGACGAGAAAATGATTTTTGTGACGGTAGGAACACATGAGCAGCCATTTAATCGGCTGATTCAGAAAATAGATGAATTAAAGAAAGACGGCATTATAAACGAAGATGTAATTATCCAGACTGGTTTTAGTACATACGAGCCGAAATACTGTCAGTGGAGTAAGCTGATTCCATATCAGCAGATGGTGAAAAATGTGGCCGACGCCCGTATTGTAATCACTCACGGTGGCCCGGCAAGTTTTATCATGCCACTACAGATAAGTAAGACTCCTATTGTTGTGCCGCGTCAGCATCAGTTCAATGAGCATGTGAACGATCATCAGGTGGAGTTTGCGAGAAACGTGGCTCAGAGAATGGGAACGATTATCCCGGTAGAAGATATTGAAACATTGGGAGATATCATAACGAACTATGATCAGATTGTTGCTGGCATGGGACATGGTATGAGCAGTAACAATGCAAAGTTTAATGAAGAACTTGAAAAACTGGTAGATGAATTGTATTGAGGATGTGTGGATGAGAAAAGTTGGAATCATGTCGATGCAGCGCATTGCAAACTACGGTTCGTTTTTGCAGGCATATGCATTGAAGCAGCTAATTGAGGAAGTTGGCTGTAATGTAGAATTTGTGGACTACCATGTAGGTGCTCCAGTAATTACAGAAAATGCAGATAGTAAAAACAAGGTTGTCCGAAAGATAGAAAAGGGGCTGGAAACCTTTCGGTATCGGGCTCCTCTTGCACACAAATTATCGTTCATCCGATATAAACAGTCTTTCGCTCAAAAGTATATGCCACTTTTAGGGATTACGGATGAAATGAACTACAATCCGACAGTGGATTGTCTTGTGATTGGCAGTGACGAGGTTTTTAACTGTATTCAAAAAAATTCCAATGTGGGCTATTCGCCAGAATTGTTTGGAAAAAATAACCATGCGAAGAAACTTATCACTTATGCAGCGTCTTTCGGTAATACCACATTGGAAAAGCTGGAAAAGTATAAAAAGGCCAATGAAGTCGGAGTTTTGTTGAAGAAGTTTGATGCGATTTCTGTACGAGATGCTAATTCAGGAACTATTGTAGAACAGCTCACTGGGAAAGAACCAGTGTACAATCTGGATCCGGTTCTGACCTATGATTACATGAACTGCTGCGACAAAATCCCACAGGTTCAGACTAATGAGAAGTATTTGATTCTGTACGCGTATGCAGGTCGTATTTCCAATGATGAGGCAGATTGGATTGCTGTATATGCAAAGAAAAAGAATTTGAAGGTATATGCAATTGGTGGTATCCAAAAATGTGCAGACCGATTCGTGGACTGCTCACCCTTTGAGGTTCTGGCCTATTTCAGAAATGCAGAAGAAGTTATTACCGATACCTTCCACGGCAGCATCTTCTCAGTTATCACGCATAGGCCATTTACGACATTGATTCGCAGGAGCGTGGGTAATAGCTATGGTAATGAAGAAAAACTGAGTGATTTGCTAAAGCGGCTGGAACTAGCTGATCGGATGACAACGAAAATTGAAGATGCAGAAAACATCAATGAAAAGACGATTGATTACGCAAAAGTTGATGAGCTGTTGAAAGCGCATAGAGAAGTGGCGAAGGAGTATCTGAAAAAAAATTTAGAGGGATAAAATGGAGAACATATCGAAGATAAAAGAGAGATGTGTGGGATGTAAAAGCTGTGAGCAAAGCTGCCCAAAACACTGTATCTCTATGGTAGAAAATAAAGAGGGCTTTTGGTATCCGACTGTTGATGAAAATAGTTGCATCGAATGCAAAGTGTGCCTAAAGAAGTGCCCCGTAGAAAATACGGAATTTCATCGGAATAAGCCACATAAAGTTTGGGCGTGGCGCAATAAAAATGATGTGGATGTTATGCGCTCTGCATCTGGCGGTGCGGCGGATAGTGCGGCGAAAACTATATTGCAAATGGGCGGTGTGGTTTATGGTGCTGCCTATGACGAGCAGCTGGCAGTAAGCCACATTGAAGTGACAGATGAAGCAGAAAGAGAGAAACTACAGTCATCTAAGTATGTTCAGTCTGACCAGAAAGATAGCTACACAAAGGTCAAACAGCGTTTGTCAGAGGGAATAACGGTACTTTTTACAGGAACTCCCTGCCAGATTGCAGGTCTGTATGCTTTTTTGGGTGGCAATCCAGAAAATCTATATACAGTTGACCTGATTTGCCACGGTGTGCCTTCGCCGAAGTTCTTCAAAAAATATCTGGAATACCAGAACAAGCAGACGGCTGGCAGAGTAATCTATTTCAACTTCCGTTCCAAAGACAAGAGAGGTTGGGGAACACAATACCTGCTAAAGACAAAGACAAAGACAAAGACAAAGACAAAGACACTCTCCCTTGATCGCTATGGAAAACATTTTATGGATGGCGACTGCTATAGAGAGAGCTGTTATAAGTGTGCTTATGCTAATACGAGCCGTGTAGGAGATTTGACAGTGGGTGATTTCTGGGGAATTGTAAAGAGCCATCCGAGCTTCAATTCTCCAAAGGGCGTGTCCAGTGTATTTGTAAATACCGAAAAAGGTCAAAAGCTCTTTGAAATGATGCGAGTTCTTGCAGAAGTAGAAGAAGCGACGTTGGAAGAGGGCATGGTGAAGCAGCACAATTTGGTGCAGCCAAGCAACAGGCCTGTGACTAGAGATACTTTCTATAAGAGCATCGATGAACCAGGCTTTATAGAGAATATAAAGGTTGGTTTTCAGCCAAAAGTACGGTTGAAATCTGTGCTGCCGAATAAACTGATTCAAAAAATCAAATCTCTTTGAGATTTTGTGGAGGAAGAATACATGAGAGAGCCTATAAGAGTTTTGCATATCTTGCAGCGAATGGAAGCTGGCGGTACGCAGGCTTTGTTGATGAATATATACCGGAAAATTGACAGAACGAAAGTACAGTTTGATTTTTTGGTCGTTTATAAGGAAAAACAGTTTTACGATGATGAAATTGAAAAAATGGGTGGACATGTTTACAAACTGTCTTTCCGGGAGGATTTGAACCTTCCTAAATTTCAAAAAGATTTGGCAGTTTTCTTTGCTCAGCATCACGAATATAAAATTGTTCATTGTCACGCCTACACGATTGGATATTTCTGCCTGAAAGCTGCAAAGAAAGCAGATATCCCCGTCAGAATTGCTCATTCACATAATAATGAGACAGTACACGATATAAAATATTTACCGAAGCTGTTCATGCAGCGAATGTTTACCAAAAACGCAACAGATCTTTTCGCCTGCTCTGAAGAAGCTGGAAAATATCTGTTCAAAGACAAGCCGTTTCAAGTGCTGAAAAATGCGATTGATTCGCAGAACTTTATTGCGGATGCGGATATCAGAAATGAAATCAGGAAAGAACTGGGGTTAAAGGATAAATTTGTTGTCGGCCATGTTGGTCGCCTGCATCCTCAGAAAAACCATGATTTCCTGATTGATGTTTTTGCAGAAATCAAGAAGAAAAAGCCTGACGCTGAATTGATTCTTGTTGGCACCGGGCCATTAGAAGAGAAAGTAAAAAGCAAAGTGGTCGAAAAAGGCCTTTCAGATTGTGTGCATTTTCTTGGAAATAGAAAGGATATAAACAGAATTTATCAAGCGATGGATGTGTTTGTTTTTCCATCTTTGTTTGAAGGTCTGGGTATTGTTGCAATCGAAGCGCAGGCGGCGGGGGTTCCTATTGTCTGCTCTGAAGGATTGCCGCCGGAAACGGATATTACACCAATCTACCGGAAACTGCTGTTGAGTGATGGGGAAGAAAAGTGGGCGAATGCAGCACTTGAAATGGCACAGAATCCGAGTGCACATACAAACATGCAGAAATATGTCATTGATGCAGGATTCGATATGGACGCTACTGCAAAATATATGGAAAGTTATTATTTACGAAAATATAATTAAGCGAATGATGCTTAATTATATTATAGAGGTGAAAAATGTTTATTTCAGTGATAGTTCCAGTATATAACGTTGAAGAATATCTGGACAAATGTTTAGAAAGTTTGTTGAACCAGCATTATTCAGATATGGAGATTGTTGTTGTTGACGATAAGTCAACAGATGGCTCTTTGAATATTGCAAAAAAATATGAAAAATATACAAATGTAAAAGTAATCGCTAAGGAAAAGAATTCAGGTTTATCTGATACTAGAAATGTTGGCATAAAAGAATCATGTGGGCAATATATTATGTTTTTAGACTCGGATGATTATGTAGAAAATGGATGCATTGCTAAAATACAAAGTATAATTGAAAAGGAAAATAAACCTGATATTATATATTTTGGGTATTGTGAAGAATACGAAAGTACCGATAAACAATTAATAAAATATGGGTATGTGTCGGCTAAAAATTGTTCTTTTACAGGTGAGAAGTTTGCACTTGAGGAACTAAAGCAAAGGAATTTGTATGCGGCGGCTTGCTTCGGTGTGTACAAAAGAGCATTTATTGTAGAAAATCAATTATACTTTGAGTCAGGAATTCTACATGAAGACGAGCTTTGGACGCCACAAGTTATATTGAGAGCAAACAAAGTATATACATCAGATTATGTGTTTTACCATTATTTAAGAAGAAATGGATCTATTACAAGATCGGGAAACAAAACAAAACATGGGCAAGATATGCTCTGTATTTGTAAGAAATTAGATATATTAGCAAATGAAATTAAGAATCCAGAATTAAAAAAATACATGGATAATCACATTGCGATGCTTTATATGAAAGGTATGACAGAAGGAAGATTGTATCAAACGAATATGGAGATTGATCGGTTTTATCCATTGCGTAAGGTTTGTTTTAAAAAGGACAGAGCAAAAGCCATTCTGTTTGCATTTAGTTTAAGATTGTACTATAGGATTAATATAATGAAGATGCAAGGATAAGAGGATGAAGATTACATATAAAATCAATGTATATAACTTGTTGACATATTTGTTGGTATTTGCAATTATTAAACCATATTTTTTGCCTGCAGGACTAAGGCAGGCAAGTAAAATTATTATTCTCATAAGCGTTTTTTTGTTTACAATCTCAAGAGGAAAAAAGGAAAGAATTGTAAATTTGTCGTGGTTATTTTCTGGCTGTGTTTTGCTTTCAGCGGTTATGGCATATATTAAAGGTGGATATCAGGACAATGACTTTTTGGATACACTTCTCTATGCCGTTACATTTTATGATATTTATTCGTTTATTGGACTTTGCAAGCAAAAGGATCGATTTAACGAGACAATAAAATGCTTATATAATATCATTGGACTATATTGTATATTGACAATTGTTTCAATATTATTGGTCGGTACAATGAATAACAGCAATCAGTCTGCATATATCTTTGGAAATAAATTCACATCTTCATATTTATTTATATTTTTTGTTGCTTTATATGGTGCAACACATGAGATGATTTTATGGAAAAATAAAATTTGCTATATTGCTTTGTTTATAAGTTCAATTGCACTTACCTTATACATAGGTTGTGCTACGGCTACGGTAACTTTGGCAGTGCTGTTTATAGCAACAATAGTTCCATTTCAAAAAATCAGAATGTTGCTGTTAAATGAAAGATTTGTGGTAACAGCACTAATTATGTCTGCACTGGTTGTTTTGGTGATGGGACAAATTCTTAAAAATGAATTTGTAAATAATATCGTATTTGGATACTTCAACAGATCTTACACCGTGACTGGGCGTTTGGAAATATATAATGATTATTTACTGAATATCATTAGAAGTAGATTCTGGTTTGGATATGGGTATAGCAATTCGATGATGAAGAATATGACAGGATTATATGCAAATGCACAGAATGGATTACTTGAAATCATGGTGAATATGGGATTTTTGAGTGTGATTGCATTACTAGTCACAGTTTTTTGGAGCTTTAAAAATACACTCAAGACAGATAAGTCTTTTTATATTTCAATTATTGTGTATGGAATGATTATTGCATCAATTTTTGAAGTGGCCTTGAATTGGTTCTTTTTACTAGGTATATGTTTGATTCGATGGAATTGTGATGCCGATGGTTCAATACGGTCGAGTGATAGAAGGAGAAATTAAATATGAAGGTATATATTTTATCAATGCAACAGGTTAACAATTACGGATCCGTCTTACAAGCGTATTCATTAAAAAAAATGATAGAAAGTCTAGGTAATGAGGTGAGGTTTCTTGCGATAGAAAAAGGAACGGATGATGCTCTAAGTATACAATGTGAAAAAAGGGATATTGACAAAAAAAAGGATAGCTGGTTAGAAACACAATGGAATCGCGTTAAGGGCAAAATACTTGGAAGAAATTTGCGGAGAGTTTTTTATGAATTTAGAAATAGCACAGGTCTGAATAGTGTGAACGGCGACGAGCATTTTGATACATGCGTAATAGGAAGTGATGAGGTTTTCAATTGCTTACAAAAATCCAAATGGGGTTTTTCTTCGCAACTATTTGGGAAAGTTGAAGCTGCTGAAAGGGTAATCACATATGCAGCAAGTTGCGGATCGACAAAAGTGGATAATTTGTCGGACGAATTGAGAGAAGCTATTAAAAGTGCGATGTCGAATTTGTCAGTTGTATCTGTGCGGGATAAAAACACTGCAGACTTTGTAGAGAAAATTTCCGAAAAAAAGCCTGTATATAATTTAGATCCGGTGGCTGTAGGAAACTTTGATGATGAAATCAGGAATGTTACAGTGAATTCTAAACTTCCTAAAAAATATTGCATTGTTTATTCTTATGCCGAGAGATTTAGTGACCCAGAGGAAATTAAGGCAATTTCTGAATACTGCAAGAAGTACAATTTGAAGATTGTGGCTCCGTTTGGAAGGCAGAAATGGATACCGTCGTATGAAACACTAACTCCGTTTGAGTTGTTGAAAACTTTTCAGAATGCAGAATGTATTGTAACGGACACATTTCACGGAACACTGTTTGGTGCAAAATTTGGAAAGAGAATGGCGGTATTGATTCGAGAGAGTAACCAGAATAAATTGGAGGATTTAACGCAACGCCTTCAAATACAGAGTCATGTTATTACCGATATCTCTCAATTGGAAACAGTGCTGAAAAAAGAGCTGGATAAGAAAAAAATCGGTGAGATACTGGGGTTGGAAAGAGAAAAATCATTGAAGTATTTGAAAGAAAACTTATAAATGGGTGACGAAGATGGAAAAAATAAATAAGATTTATAGAAGAATTCTTCGTATGCATATGGATAAAGAGTATCAAAGAAAAATAAAAAACAAGGATTGCTCGATTATTTCAATGAACTGCGTGGGGTGGTGAGTCATGAATTGGGATTACGATTCAACTCACCAACTGTAAATCTTTGGTTTACTCCAAAGGAATTCATCAAATTTTTGAGTCAATTGGAGCATTATTTATATGATTGCAAAATCGAAATGGATGAGAAAAACAGTGAAAAATACGGTTATCCGATTGGAAAGTTAGAAGATATCCATGTCTATTTTACACATTATGAAACGTTTGAACAGGAAAAACAGAAATGGATTGAACGTTTGAAGCGGCTGAATATGGACAATCTTTATATTATTATGGTGCAAAAAGATGGATGTACGGAACAGGATATTTGTTCATTCGATAGTTTGAAATTTAAACATAAAGTCATTTTTACGGTAAGAGAATATCCACAGTATCGTTCGGCGTATTATATTCCGAAAAGCGAAGTAGATATACAAAATGTAAAAAATCTTTGTGATTATCAAAGTAGATTTACTGGAAAACGTTGGCTTGATGAATTTGATTGGATTTCATTTTTGAATGAAAGATGACTATAAAAATAATCAAGGAGCAAGCAGTAGAGAATGGGAAATAGCAGAAACAGTTATTTGATAAAAAACACTATTATATTTACTTTGGGAAATCTTGGATCAAAACTTATTTCATTTTTTTTGATTCCGTTATATACAAATGCACTTACAACTGCTGAATATGGAGTTGTTGATTTGGTTGCGACAGTTGGAACAGTTGCGGTTCCACTTCTTACTTTAAATATCTGTGAGTCTGTTATGAGGTTCGCATTGGATAAGGATGCCAATACTAGAAAAATTACCCAAATAGGGACGAGAATACTGTTAATCGGAATGATGGTTGGGTTATTGATTTTTCCGATATGTCGCTCTTTTGACAAGATTTCTGAATATGCCGTGTTTGTTTATTTCTATGTCGTTTCTTTGGCAGCAAGTCAGCTTTATTTGTGCGATTTGCGCGGAAAAGAACTGTTGATTTATTACTCGATAGGAAATGTTCTACATACTTTTTTTATTGCGGTGTTAAATATTCTGTTCCTCTTGGTCTTTAAAGAAGGTGTTGATGGGTATTTAAAAGCTTACATTATAGCAAATACACTCACTGCCATATATGCAATTATTGTAGGAAAAGGATATAAATCATTCTCATTTTCAAGGATTGATAGAGATCTACTGATCAAGATGGCGAGATATTCCGTAGTATTAATTCCGAATTCATTTATGTGGTGGATTATGAATTCCTCGGATCGCATTATGGTGTCTAGCATGATAAGTGTGGCAGCCAATGGAATTTACGCCGTTTCATATAAGTTCCCTACGCTAGTTTCTACATTGACAACAATATTCAATCAAGCGTGGAGTTATTCTGCAATTCGTGAAGAAGGAACAGACGATGAAAGCGAATATAATAATAAAATATTTAGAGTTCTAATTGGAATTGTTATGTTGATTGGAATAGGTTTGTTAACATTTATGAAACCGTTTTTAAGTGTGTATGTGGGAAAAGAGTATTATTCTGCATGGAAATATACGCCGTTTTTGACAGTCGGATGCGTATATTTGACAATGGCTAGTTTTATGGCTACAAGCTATACGGTTCACAAAGATAGTTTTGGCTATCTTTTTTCTGGTACTTTTGGAGCAATATTTAATATTGCAATGAATTTTATATTAATTCCACAAGTAGGCGTTTATGGTGCTGCAATTGCTACGTGTATTAGTTATATACTTGTATTTGTCTTTCGACTTTTTCATACAAGAAAGTATATTCAATATAATATAAATAATAAAGAATTTATAGTGGGAAGTACGGCTTTAGTGTTGTCTGCGGGCTTGATGTTCATTGATAATAGGTTTGGTTTTTTACTACAATGCGTCATTCTAGCCGTTACTATATATTTGTTTTCAGATATCTGGCTCCCCATAGTGAGAAAAATACTAAAATTAAAAGGAAGATGATGATATGACTACAGTATGTGAAAAAGGTAAGTGCACAGGGTGTATGGAGTGTATTGATGTTTGCCCTAAAAAAGCTATAAAAGTAATTGATTCGTGGATGGAATATAATGCAGTAATTGATTCTGAGAAATGTATTCAATGTAATGCATGCCATAGTGCATGCCAAAACAACACCGAACAAGTACTAACGAAACCGATTTATTGGAAACAGGGATGGGCGCAAGATGATTGCGTTCGTATGCGCTCTTCATCTGGAGGAGTTGCAACAGCAGTAGAACGAGCTTTCATAAAAAATGGAGGAATTGTTTGTAGTTGCACATTTAGTTTTGGGAAATTTGAGTTTGATTTTGCTGAGACAGAAGATGAAGTATGTAAATTTACAGGTTCAAAATATGTGAAAAGTAATCCTGAGGGAGTATATAAGAAAATTTTAGAAAAACTCAAATTGGGAAGAAAGGTGCTTTTTATTGGGTTGCCATGTCAGGTTTCAGCGGTCAGGCATTATACAAAGAATCATCAAAATTTGTATACCGCTGATTTAATTTGCCATGGAACACCTTCACCACAAATTTTGGACAGCTTTTTGTTTGATTATGGGATTCGATTAACAGAAGTTCAAAGCATTAGATTTCGGGAGAAAAATAATTTTAAATTGGAACAGAATGGAAAGCGTTTTGCAGTTCCGATAACAACTGATAATTATTTGATGACATTTTTGAACTCGACAACATACACGGAGAATTGTTATCAATGTCAATATGCCAAGATTGAAAGACCCGGTGATATTACCCTGGGGGATTCATGGGGAAGTGAACTTGAAAAAAGCACCCAAGATAAGGGTATTTCTTTAGTGCTTTGCCAAAATGAAAAGGGAAAAGAACTTATAGATCAAGCAGATTTAACTCTTGTAGATGTTGATTTGAAAAAAGCGATAGAAAGCAATCATCAATTATATCAGCCCTCTCAGAAGCCTAAGCAACGGGAAGTGTTTTTTAAGGAATTGAAAAAGGGGTATGGATTTAAGAAAGCAGTAAAAAGATGTTACCCTAAGAAGTACTTGAAGAATATCGTAAAGACCGTGTTATATAATATGAAATTTATGGGGGGGCAGAACCGCTATCAAGTAATAGTTGTTATGGCTACAAAGGGCAGGTTGAAATAAATATTTCGAACGTTTGCAAAAATTATACTCAACTGGTTTATGAAAAGCCAGAGAAAACAGGATGTACATTTTCTGTCGTTAAAAATCCTTTTTGGGAGATGGTTTGCGATGGCTTCACTATAAAATGTCTTAATCTTCATAAACTAAAATACGCGATTTGTGAAAGTAGAATCCGATTGGTTTGTTAGGATTTTATGGTTTACAAATATATCTTATGAAGAAAGAGGCATAATATGAAAAAAGTAGTGAGCGTTATTATACCTGTGTATAACGTAGAAGAATTTATTTTTAGAACAGTGGAATCGGTAATGAACTAGGACTATAAGAATATAGAAATTATTTTGGTCGATGATGGTTCACCAGATAATTCAGCAAAAATAATTGACGAACTGGCGAAGAAAGACGATAGAATTATCTGTGTACATAAAGAAAATGTTGGCGTTTCGTCCGCAAGAAATGCGGGGCTTAGAATAGCTTCAGGTGAGTATGTGACATTTATTGACGGAGATGATTGGGTAGAGCCAAAGTATATTTCATATCTATTAAATCTTGTGGAAAGTAATAAGTGTGAAATGGCATGAATAAAAATAATTATTCAGATTATAATATAAAATCCAACGAAGAAGAGTATGTTGTATCAGCCGAAAAAGCTATTGAATGGATTTACTTGGGCGATATTTTTGTTGCGGTTTGGAATAAGATTTATAGCATGCAGTTTCTAAAAAAAAATAATATTCTTTTTGATGAAAAAATTTGGTACGGTGAAGGAATGCTGTTTAATATTGACTGTCTTCAATTTGTAGATAGTATTGCCGTTGGAAAAAAAAGTGTTTATCATCAGGTAAGTAATCCAAATTCAGCGATGCGAAAATTTAATGTTGATAGCAACCTTTGTGGAATCAGATCATTGGAAATTCGAAAGAAACATTGGAGAAAATCAAATCCGGCAATAGTAGATGCTTGGAATTATCATAGGAGAGCATTCAATTTATCAATTGTGAGAGAACTTTTAAAGAGCGATATAGAGCAGGAATATCAGGAATTGTACGACTCCTGTATGAATAACTTGAAAAAGCAACTTTGGATTAGTTTAAAAGTGCCGATTCCATTAAGAGAAAAGTTATCATATATTGCATGGGCGATAATTCCGAGCTTTATGTCAAAACGCTGTAAAAATAAAGTTAGAATTAAAATAGGGAAGAAGTAAAAATGTCAAAATACTTTGGAACGGACGGTTTCCGTGGTGAAGCCGGAATTACATTAACAGCAGATCACGCCTATAAAGTAGGTCGTTTCTTGGGCTGGTATTACGTAAACGCACCATAGCGAGTACTCCTTAAATTTTACAGCCGTCATCCCTGGCGACTGTATGTTTGATATTTTATTTT
>PPYF01188253.1_pt1 | contig 24839 bp, 14 predicted proteins | sample 1559871 | NCBI WGS metagenome assembly PPYF01 (sample SAMN08240021, study PRJNA423297) | Human gut metagenome, whole genome shotgun sequencing project. | reverse complement strand
CTTCTGTCTTCTGTCTTCTGTCTTCTGTCTTCTGTCTTCTGTCTTCTGTCTTCTGTCTTCTGTCTTCTGTCTTCTGTCTGTCTTTTTGTTAATGCGTTTTTCTGGATGCAAAAAGACGACATTTTTATTTATTCCTATCTCTTTCCCGCGAAAGGTGACATTTGAGCAGCGAATGTACGGTTTGTGCTGCGGTTATGTACGTGCTCGAGAGGTTAATTCCCTGAGCGCGATAAGCCAAAAATACGGATTTCGCGCTAATAAGGGCGATTATTCCCGTCAGTTATAAAGCTGACTCGTTACAGCTTTAGCTGCGCGTTTAAAACGACAAACGTTAAATGGTCTGACCAATTTAAGTATGACAAATGTTATGTTAGCTGAAGCGTTTTTGTTACCATTGGTGGCATAACATGATTCAGATCAATTTTCGTCTGGACACATTTTGGGGATTCTGGTAATTTTTATCGCACCGTAAAATTGGTAATACCAATTGACAGTCGGCGAAATTGATCCCAACGTAGCAGGCAGTTCAATTCAAATGGATGTTTGCATGGCCTACAGCAAAATTCGTCAGCCAAAGCTGTCTGATGTGATTGAACAGCAGCTGGAACGCCTGATATTGGAAGGAACATTACGCCCGGGGCAGAAGCTGCCACCGGAGCGGGAACTGGCGGTTCAGTTTGATGTTTCGCGCCCGTCATTACGTGAAGCTATTCAGCGCCTTGAGGCAAAAGGGTTACTCCTGCGCCGTCAGGGCGGCGGCACTTTCGTGCAGCAACAACTCTGGCACAGTTTCAGTGATCCGCTCAGTGAGTTGTTATCTTCCCACCCGGAGTCACAGTTCGATTTGCTAGAAACGCGTCATGCGCTTGAAGGCGTGTCGGCCTATTACGCGGCACTGCGCGGTACGGATGCGGATTTTGCGCGCGTACGCGAGAGTCAGCAGGCGATTGTGGCGGCGCAAGCCAAAGATGATCCGGCGGCCGAAGCCGATGCGGTGATGCAGTATCTGGTGGTGGTGAGTGAGGCGTCCCATAACGTGGTGTTGTTACACCTAGTGCGCTGCTTAGCTCCGCTGCTGGAGCAGAATGTAAAACAGAATTTTGAGCTGCTGTATGCCCGGCGTGAAAAGCTGGCGCAGGTCAGCAGCCTCCGAGCTGAAATTGTGGATGCAATTTTGGCTCGTCAGCCGGAGGCGGCACGCGAAGCATCGCACCGTCATCTGGCGTTTATTGAGGAAACTTTGCTGGAACTTAGCCGTGAACACAGCCGTCAAGAACGGTCGTTGCGGCGGCTGCAGCAACGCAGGGATTGACCGGTAAACATATGCCGGCGAAAGCAGACCGAGAAGAAGGCGTTTTTCCGTCAGGTAACCCATACAGGGTCGCGGAAAGGCTTCCAGATTGAACAAAATTGACCGAACAAGCAGATAAGGAAGAACACCATGTCAGACATGATGAAAAATGACGTGGATCCGATCGAAACCAGCGACTGGTTGCAGGCTCTCGAATCGGTAATTCGCGAAGAAGGTGTTGAGCGTGCCCAGTTCCTGATCGATCAGATCATGGATAAAGCACGTGTAAACGGTGTGTCACTGCCAAGTGGTATCCACACTGATTACATCAATACCATTCCGGCGTCTGAACAACCGGCTTATCCGGGCAATCATGAGCTGGAGCGTCGTATCCGTTCCGCGATCCGCTGGAACGCCATCATGACTGTACTGCGTGCCTCCAAAAAAGACCTGGATCTGGGTGGCCACATGGCGTCCTTCCAGTCTTCTGCCACCATCTATGATGTGGCATTCAACCATTTCTTCCGTGCGCGTAACGAGCAAGATGGCGGCGATCTGGTGTTCTTCCAGGGTCACATCTCTCCGGGGATCTACGCCCGTGCGTTCATTGAAGGCCGCTTGACTGAAGAGCAGCTGAACAACTTCCGTCAGGAAGTGGATGGCAAAGGCGTTTCTTCTTATCCGCACCCGAAACTGATGCCTGAGTTCTGGCAGTTCCCGACCGTATCAATGGGCTTGGGTCCAATCAATGCGATTTATCAGGCGCGCTTCCTGAAGTATCTGAACGATCGCGGTCTGAAGAACACCACTGAGCAAACCGTATACGCCTTCTTGGGCGACGGTGAGATGGATGAGCCAGAATCCAAAGGTGCACTGACTTTCGCGGCCCGTGAGAAGTTGGACAACCTGTGCTACGTGATCAACTGTAACCTGCAGCGTCTGGATGGCCCAGTGGTCGGTAACGGTAAGATCGTACAAGAGCTGGAAGGTCTGTTCCGCGGCGCTGGCTGGGAAGTGATCAAGGTTATCTGGGGTAGCAAGTGGGATGAACTGCTGAAGAAAGATACCTCCGGTAAACTGCTGCAGCTGATGAACGAAACTGTCGACGGTGACTATCAGACTCTGAAGTCCAAAGACGGTGCTTATGTGCGTGAGCACTTCTTTAACAAGTACCCAGAAACGGCGGCACTGGTTAAAGACATGACCGACGACGAAATCTGGGCGCTGAACCGTGGTGGTCACGATCCAGAGAAAGTCTTCGCAGCATTCCAGAAAGCCAAGCAGACCAAAGGTAAGCCAGTGGTTATTCTGGCCAAGACCATCAAAGGTTACGGCATGGGCGATGCGGCAGAAGGCAAGAACATTGCTCACTCCGTGAAGAAACTGGATATGGACAGCGTGAAGCAGTTCCGTGACCGTTTCAACATCAACCTGAGCGATGAAGAAACCGAGAAGCTGCCATACATCAAGTTCCCAGAAGGCTCGGAAGAGTACAACTACCTGCACGGCCGTCGTCAGGCGCTGAAAGGTTATGTACCAACCCGTCTGCCGAAGTTCACCCAAGAGCTGGCTATCCCAGCGCTGGATGAATTCAAAGCACTGCTGGGCGAGCAGGCGCGTGATATTTCTACCACCATGGCGTTTGTACGTGCACTGAACGTGCTGCTGAAAGACAAAGGGATTGGCCAGCATATCGTGCCAATCATTGCCGACGAAGCGCGTACTTTCGGTATGGAAGGTCTGTTCCGTCAAGTGGGTATCTACAACCCACAAGGTCAGAACTACACCCCGCAGGACCGTGAAGTGGTCTCTTACTACAAAGAAGACAAAGCCGGTCAGGTTCTGCAAGAAGGTATTAACGAACTGGGCGCAGGCTCTTCTTGGCTGGCGGCGGCAACGTCTTACAGCACCAATGATGTGCCAATGATCCCGTTCTACATCTACTACTCCATGTTTGGTTTCCAACGTATCGGCGATCTGTGCTGGGCGGCGGGTGACCAACAAGCGCGTGGTTTCTTGGTCGGCGGAACCTCAGGCCGTACCACCCTGAACGGTGAAGGTCTGCAGCACGAAGATGGTCACAGCCATATTCAAGCACTGACTATCCCTAACTGTGTGGCCTATGACCCAGCCTACGCTTACGAGCTGGCCGTAATCATGCAAGATGGCGTGCGCCGCATGTATGGTGAGCAGGAGAACGTGTTCTACTACCTGACCACCATGAACGAAAACTACCATCAGCCAGCCATGCCAGAAGGCGCTGAAGAAGGGATCCGTAAGGGTATCTACAAGCTGGAAACCGTGGCCGGTGATAAGGCGAAGGTTCAGCTGATGGGCTCTGGCGCTATCCTGCGTCACGTGCGTGAAGCGGCGCAGATCCTGTCTGCCGATTACGGTGTGGGCTCTGATGTGTACAGCGTGACCTCGTTCACCGAAGTGGCACGTGAAGGCCAAGATTGTGACCGTTGGAACATGCTGCATCCAGAAGCGCAGCCGCGCGTACCGTTCGTGACTGCCGTGATGAACGATGCACCAGCGATTGCTGCAACTGACTACATGAAGCTGTTTGCTGAGCAGATTCGTGCGTTCGTGCCAGCTAGCAGCTACCGCGTACTGGGTACTGACGGTTTCGGCCGCTCTGACAGCCGCGAAAACCTGCGCCGTCACTTCGAAGTGGATGCCCACTACGTGGTGGTTGCAGCGCTGACTGAACTGGCTAACCGTGGCGAAATCGCCAAGTCAGTGGTCGCCGAGGCTATCGCTAAGTTCGGTATCGATGCCGATAAAGTTAACCCGCTGTACGCATAAGAGGCACCTGTCATGAGTATTGAGATTTTTGTTCCGGATATCGGTGCGGATGAAGTTGAAGTCACCGAAATTCTGGTGAGCGTCGGCGATAAAGTGGAAGCCGAGCAATCCCTGATCACCGTGGAGGGCGATAAGGCCTCCATGGAAGTACCAGCCTCAGCGGGCGGTATTGTGAAAGAAATTAAAGTGCAGGTGGGCAGCAAAGTGTCTACTGGCTCACTGATTATGGTATTCGAGCAAGAAGGGGCGGCAGCCGCCCCGGTTGCTGCGCAAGCGGCGCCAGCTGCTGCACCAGCGGCGGCAACACTGAAAGAAGTGTGCGTACCGGATATCGGTAGTGATGAAGTCGAAGTGACTGAAATCATGGTTGCCGTGGGCGACAGCGTGAGCGAAGAGCAATCTCTGCTGACCGTGGAAGGCGATAAAGCGTCCATGGAAGTGCCTGCACCTTTTGCCGGTGTGGTTAAAGAGATCAAAGTGCAAGCGGGTAGCAAAGTCTCTACTGGCTCTCTGATCATGGTGTTTGAAGTGGCGGGTGCCGCTCCAGCACAAGCGGCGGCTCCAGTAGCTGCTGCTGCGCCAGTTGCCGCTCCTGTGGCCAGCGCGGCGAAAGACGTTAACGTGCCGGATATCGGTGGTGACGAAGTGGAAGTCACCGAGATCATGGTGGCGGTTGGCGATAAAGTTGAAGCTGAGCAATCGCTGATCACCGTAGAAGGTGACAAGGCTTCGATGGAAGTGCCTGCACCATTTGCCGGTGTGGTTAAAGAGATCAAAGTACAAGCGGGTAGCAAAGTGTCTACCGGCTCTCTGATCATGGTGTTTGAAGTGGCCGGTGCGGCTCCTGCTGTAGCAGTAGCCAGCGCGCCAGTCGCCAGTGCTGCACCTGCGCCAGCTGCGGTGAAAGCCGAAGCACCAGCTGCCGCTGCTAAGCCAGCCGCTGCGGCTGAGTTTGCTGAAAACGATGCTTATGCTCATGCAACCCCAGTGGTACGCCGTTTGGCGCGTGAGTTCGGGGTTAACCTGGGCAAAGTGAAAGGAACTGGCCGTAAGGGTCGGATCCTGAAAGAAGACGTACAAGACTACGTGAAAGATGCGCTTAAGCGTCTGGAATCCGGTCAGGCTGCCTCGTCGGCGGCGATGAGCGGTGGCGCAGGTCTGGGTCTGCTGCCATGGCCGAAAGTGGACTTCAGCAAGTTCGGTGAAGTGGAAGAGGTTGAGCTGGGTCGGATCCAGAAGATCTCCGGCGCTAACCTGCACCGTAACTGGGTGATGATCCCGCACGTAACGCAGTGGGACGACGCGGATATCACCGAGCTGGAAGCCTTCCGTAAGCAGCAAAATGCTGAACTGGAGCGCGCTAAGGCTGATCTGAAGATCACCCCGCTGGTGTTCATCCTGAAAGCGGTAGGCAAAGCACTGGAAGTGATGCCACGCTTTAACAGCTCACTGTCTGAAGATGGTCAGAAGCTGACGCTGAAGAAATACATCAACATCGGTGTTGCGGTGGATACGCCAAACGGTCTGGTAGTGCCAGTGGTACGTGATGTGAACAAGAAGAGCATCACCGAGCTGTCACGTGACCTGATGGAGATCTCCAAGAAGGCGCGTGCTGGCAAGCTGACTGCATCTGATATGCAGGGCGGTTGCTTCACTATCTCTAGCCTGGGCGGTATTGGCGGTACAGCCTTCACCCCAATTGTGAATGCGCCGGAAGTGGCCATTCTGGGTGTGTCCAAGTCTGAGATGAAGCCGAAGTGGAACGGCAAAGAGTTCGCTCCACGTCTGATGCTGCCTCTGTCACTGTCTTACGATCACCGCGTGATCGATGGCGCTGACGGTGCCCGCTTCATCACATTCCTGAACAACGCGCTGTCTGACATTCGCCGTCTGGTGATGTAAGACAGATCCGGTGCGGTTTCGGCTTAAGCTGTGACCGCACCGACGAATAAGGCACAACGGGTGCAACATTGTTTGCGAGATTTTAACAAGATTGTAAAATCGTGGCGCGGTGAACCTCCGGTTGTGCGCGCTGTACCCGGTTCAGGAAGAAAAAGATTATAACGAGGTCATGATGAGCAAAGAAATCAAAGCCCAGGTAGTGGTTCTGGGTGCCGGCCCGGCAGGTTATTCCGCAGCATTCCGCTGCGCGGATCTGGGTCTGGACACAGTGATCGTCGAGCGTTATTCCACACTGGGTGGTGTCTGTCTGAACGTGGGTTGTATCCCATCCAAGGCACTGCTGCACGTTGCCAAGGTGATTGAAGAGGCCAAATCACTGGCCGAGCACGGGATCGTGTTTGGTGAGCCAAGCACCGACATCAACAAGATCCGTCTGTGGAAAGAAAAAGTTATTAGCCAACTGACTGGCGGTCTGGCCGGTATGGCGAAGATGCGTAAAGTGCAGGTGGTGAATGGTCTGGGTAAATTTACCGGTCCAAACAGCATTGCCGTGGAAGGCGCCGATGGCGTGACCACCGTGAACTTCGACAATGCCATCATTGCTGCCGGTTCGCGTCCAATTCAGCTGCCATTTATTCCGCACGAAGATCCACGTATTTGGGATTCAACCGATGCGCTGGAGCTGAAAGAAGTTCCTAAGCGTCTGCTGGTGATGGGCGGCGGTATTATCGGTCTGGAAATGGGTACTGTGTACCATGCGCTGGGTTCAGAGATTGACGTGGTCGAGATGTTCGATCAGGTGATCCCAGCTGCCGATAAAGACATCGTGAAAGTGTTCACCAAGAAGATCAGCAAGAAGTTTAACTTGATGCTGGAAACCAAGGTGACCGCGGTGGAAGCCCGTGAAGACGGGATCTACGTCAGTATGGAAGGCAAGAAAGCGCCTGCCGAAGCGCAGCGTTATGACGCCGTGCTGGTAGCCATCGGTCGTGTGCCAAACGGTAAGCAACTGGATGCCGGTCTGGCTGGCGTTGAAGTGGATGAGCGTGGCTTTATCCGTACCGACAAGCAGATGCGCACCAACGTTCCGCACATTTATGCGATCGGTGACATCGTGGGTCAGCCAATGCTGGCACACAAAGGGGTACACGAAGGTCACGTAGCAGCCGAAGTCATCTCCGGTAAGAAACACTACTTCGATCCGAAAGTGATCCCATCTATCGCCTATACCGATCCGGAAGTGGCGTGGGTAGGTAAGACTGAGAAAGAGTGTCAGGCCGAAGGTCTGAAGTACGAAACCGCGACCTTCCCATGGGCAGCGTCCGGTCGTGCGATCGCCTCTGACTGCGCTGACGGTATGACTAAGCTGATTTTCGACAAAGAGACGCACCGTATTCTGGGTGGCGCGATTGTCGGTACTAACGGTGGTGAACTGTTGGGTGAAATCGGTCTGGCTATCGAGATGGGTTGTGATGCCGAAGATATCGCGCTGACCATCCACGCACACCCGACTTTGCATGAATCTGTTGGTCTGGCGGCAGAAGTGTTTGAAGGCTCGATTACCGACCTGCCAAACCCGAAAGCCAAGAAAAAGTAAGCCAACACAAAGTCGATTTGGTTATCGGCGGTGCTGAGTGAGCAGCGGCAGTGTTAGTGTGATTGATGTGCTTGGTGTGGCTAGCTTAGTGTGTAAGTGATGCTACATCGGTTGTGATGCGAGAAAAGGAAGGGATCAGGGGGCAGTATAGCCGCCGGTTCAGCAGTTAAGACGCCTGCAAGCAAACTGTACGTAAGAAAGTCGCAAAGCAAGAAATGCACGCCACAAAGAAATAAGCACCAAGCAATGCTCACTGGGTGCCGTGAACATGAGAGCCAATAAAAAGCCGGTCCTGAATTTCAGGACCGGCTTTTTTGTGCGTGTGGTTATACGTGAAACGCGCTGACCAGCTGCTCCAGTTGCTGTGACAGACTGCGTAAACCGGCCGCTTGCTCCGACAGCAGTTCGGCCGTTCCGGCATTTTGCTCGGTCAACTGATTGATGCTATCCAGATTCTGGTTGATATCTTGTACTACCGTTGACTGCTCTTCGGTGGCGGCGGCCACTTGCGTGTTCATGTCGCTGAGCTGGGCAATGCGTGCCGCGATGTCATTTAAGCTGTGTTGCACCTCTTCGGCTGATTGTACGCCATGCAGACTACGCTCATGGCTGCGACTGCTGGCCTGTACCGCATGCTGGGCTTCTTGTTGCAGTCGGTCGATCATGCTTTGGATCTCGGCGGTCGAATCCGATGTGCGGCTGGCCAGTTTGCGTACCTCTTCGGCCACTACCGCAAAGCCGCGTCCTTGTTCACCGGCGCGCGCCGCTTCAATGGCGGCATTCAGCGCCAGCAAGTTGGTTTGATCGGAGATGCCGCGAATGGTGTCCAAAATGGTGCCGATACTTTCGGTCTGACCGGCCAAGGTGGTGATCACGCTGCCCATGTTTTGCATGTCGTCGGCCAGATTCTGGATAGTCTGCTTGGTATTGCCGACAATGGTTAAGCCTTGCTCCGAGGCGTGCTCCGCACCTTGGGTGGCATCGGCAGCCACTGAGGCATTACCGGCAATTTCTTGTACGGTGGCCCCCATCTGATTAATGGCGGTGACCACCATCAGGGTTTTATCGCGCTGGGCATGGCTGTCGAGACGTGAGCGCTCCGACTCTTCGGCGACTTTTTCGGCACTGGTGCGCAGCGCATTGGCGGTATCGGCCACCGCTTGCAGCGAGTGCTGGATTTTATCGGCAAAACGGTTAAAGCCACGTGCCAGCTGCGCCAATTCATCTTGGCCTTGCGCCGGTAAGCGACGTTGCAGATCGCCGCTGCCATCACCGAGTTCGGTGAACAGACGCGCCGATTCACTGAGCGGTTGCAGCAAACGGTGGGTGACCAAGGCGGCAATCAGCAGCATCACAATGCCGCCACCAATGCCCCAACTCAGCAGTTGCCATAATAATTGCTGTAGCGAGGCGAACACTTCGGCCTGTGGCACTTCCGCCACCAGATACCAGTTCAGTGCTGGGATCAGGGTACTGACCACCAGTACCGGAACCCCGTTACGGCTCGATTCCTGCACGCTGGTGTGCTGTGGATTAAGCAGCGTGGCGCTGTTGCCCTGATACAGCTGAGTCAGCGGCGTCATGTCTTTTACGCTGTTATCCGGATGCAGGCGAACATTACCGCTGCCATCGGTCAGGAATACAAAGCCGCTGTCTTTGATTTTGATGGCACGCAGACGGGCAATCACGGCATCCAACGGTTGCGCCAGACCAGACATTCCGCGGCCATTGGTTTGTTGGTAGTTGACGAACAACTTAAGATTGCCGTTGGCCTCGCGATAGATGCTGTTATCCCAAGTGCGGCCACTGTCGCGGTACGGGAAGTACCAACCATCTTGCTGTGGGTTGAGCACGCGCAGGAAACCATCTTGATTCCAGAAGCGATTACTTTGCCGGTCGACAAAGGTGGTGGTGGTCAGGTTGAACTGCTGTTTGACCTGATTGAGCAGGGCAATCAGTTGTGGCTCTTGCTCGGCAGGAAAACCTTGGGCGGCAAAATTGAGTAAGAACGGGTTTTCCGCGATTTGGCGGGTGGCCTGTTTCAGGGTTTCAAATTCGCCGTTTAAGGCATTGCGCTCGCCTTCGAGCAAGGCCGGGAGATATTCGTCTAACTGCTGGTGGCGGATCAAGGCCTCAGCGGAACGATAGCCGAGCGTACCGGCAATCAAGTTGCTCAGTAAAATGAACAGGCTGACGCTGAGGAGAATTTTTTGTCTGAGAGTAAAGCGGCGTAAAAAGGCAGTAATCGACATCATCTATCCGATCCTTGCAAGGCGAGAGGGGCTCAGCCATGCCTATCGGCAAGTGTGGATATGACTGTAGTAGAATGTGATGTATATTGAATATCCATCACAATCTTGCAGTGATTACACATACAAATGCGGTGAATGTCACTCTTTTGTAAATGGTAATGCGCGATGAAAAGCGCGCGGTCGCAACTATAAAAAAGCCCCATCACGAAAAAATCGCAACGGGGCGGTGTCTCTTTAGCGAGCGCCATCAGGGGATATCGACGGTGAGTGTTAACCGCCGTACCCGTGATTTACTCTTCGCTGTCACCAGTGCTGGTTAAGGTCACTGGCTCTTGCACTTCAATCAGGTCGACTTTTTGCAGACCGCGTGGCAGCAAGGTGCCTTTACGGCCGCGCTCGGCGCGGAATTTGCTCAAATCATCAGGCTTGATGGTCAGCTTACGTTTACCCACATGCAAGGTCACACTGGCTTGGGCTGAAATCAAGCGCAGATGCAGCAGCAACTCTTCGCGTGCCGCCGCGCGCGCAGATGGAATGGTGACTATCTTGTTGCCTTTACCTTTGGACAGCTGTGGCAGATCCGCGACCGGGAACAGCAGCATGCGTCCTTCCGAGGTGATGGCCATCAGCAGGTCATCGTCACGGGTGACGTTCAGTGGCGGCAGCACCTTGGCGTTATCCGGCAGATTGAGCAGAGCCTTACCGGCGCGGTTACGCGCCACCAGATCGGCGAAGGTACAAATGAAACCGTAACCGGCATCAGAGGCCAGCAGCAGTTTCTGGTTGTCCTCTTCCATCAACACCTGCTCTATGATGGCACCCGGTGGCGGTGTCAATTTGCCGGTCAGTGGCTCGCCCTGACCACGGGCCGATGGCAAGGTGATCGGATCGAGCGCATAACTGCGTCCGGTGGAGTCGATAAAGACCACCGGCTGGTTGCTCTTACCACGGGCAAACCCGCGGTAGGCATCGCCGGCTTTGTAGCTTAAGCCCGCGGCATCCACATCATGGCCTTTGGCGCAGCGCACCCAGCCCATTTCGGACAACACCACGGTGACTGGCTCGGCTGGCGTCAGGTCACGCTCGGTCAGTGCTTTGGCTTCGCTACGTTCAACCAGCGGCGAGCGACGCGTATCGCCAAAGCTGTCGGCATCGGCCTGCAGCTCTTTTTTCATCAAAGTGTTCAGACGACGCTCGGAGCCCAGCAGAGCTTCCAGTTGCTGACGCTCTTTTTCCAACTCTGCTTGTTCAGCGCGAATACGCACCTCTTCCAGCTTGGCCAAGTGACGCAGTTTCAGCTCTAAAATGGCTTCGGCTTGGGTTTCGGTGATGCCAAAGCGCGCCACCAATACCGCTTTCGGTTCGTCTTGCGTACGGATGATATCGATCACTTCATCGATATTGAGGAACGCAACCAGCAAGCCTTCCAGAATGTGCAAACGCTTGAGCACTTTTTCCAGACGGTGCTGCAGACGGCGACGAATGGTATCGCGACGGAAAGTCAGCCACTCGTTCAAAATAGTGACTAACCCTTTAACCGCCGGACGGCCATCGAGGCCCAGCATGTTGAGGTTCACTCGGTAGCTCTTTTCCAGATCGGTAGAGGCAAACAGGTGGTTCATCAGCATGTCGACATCAACGCGGCTGGATTTCGGCACGATCACCAAGCGGGTTGGGTTTTCGTGATCCGACTCATCGCGCAGGTCATCGACCATCGGCAGCTTCTTGGCGCGCATTTGCGCGGCGATCTGCTCCAGCACTTTCGCCCCAGAGCACTGATGTGGCAGGGCGGTGATGATGATTTCGCCGTCCTCTTTTTTCCACAGTGCGCGCATGCGAATCGAGCCGCGACCGGCCTGGTAGATTTTTTTGATGTCACTTTGTGGGGTGATGATTTCCGCTTCGGTCGGGTAATCCGGACCTTGGACGTGCGTCATCAGCTCCTCGAGCGTGGCATCCGGCTTATCAATCAGTAACGAGACTGCGCTGACAATTTCGCGCACGTTGTGTGGCGGAATATCGGTGGCCATCCCCACCGCAATACCGGTGGTGCCGTTCAGCAAAATGTGCGGCAGACGGGCAGGCAGCCATTTTGGCTCTGGCAAGGTGCCATCGAAGTTCGGCTGGAAGTCGACCGTGCCTTGACCGAGCTCACCGAGCAGCACGTCAGCCATTTTTGACAGGCGTGATTCGGTGTAACGCATGGCGGCGAAGGATTTGGGATCATCCGGCGCCCCCCAGTTGCCCTGACCGTCGATCAGCGGGTAGCGGTAGGAGAACGGCTGCGCCATCAGCACCATGGCTTCATAGCAGGCGCTGTCACCGTGCGGGTGGTATTTACCCAGCACGTCACCCACGGTACGGGCGGATTTTTTGTACTTGGCAGCCGCATTCAGTCCCAGTTCGGACATGGAGTACACAATCCGGCGCTGTACCGGCTTGAGGCCATCGCCGATAAACGGCAAGGCACGATCCATGATCACGTACATGGAGTAGTTGAGGTAGGCATTTTCGGTAAACACGCGCAGCGACTGGCGTTCGGTGCCGTCGTTGTCATCGCGCTCGATGCCGCCCTGAGTCAAATCTGTCATCGGGTGTTCCTGTGTACGTTAATCAGGCTTCAATGTCCGCCAGATCGCCCTTGCTTTGCAGCCAGTGGCGGCGGTCTTCCGAACGTTTTTTCGCCAGTAGCATGTCCATGATGTCGAGCGTTTGCTGCAGATCATCGATGGTCAGTTGCACCAAGCGGCGGGTGTTCGGATCCATGGTGGTTTCGCGCAGCTGCAGCGGGTTCATCTCACCCAGACCTTTGAAGCGCTGTACGTTGGGTTTACCTTTTTTCTTTTTCAGGCGCTCAAGAATGCCGTTCTTCTCGTCTTCGTCGAGGGCGTAGTGCACTTCTTTGCCCAGATCGATACGAAACAGCGGTGGCATTGCCACATACACGTGTCCTTGCTCGACCAAGGTGCGGAAATGGCGCACGAACAACGCGCACAGCAAGGTGGCGATGTGCAGGCCGTCGGAGTCGGCGTCGGCGAGGATACAGACTTTCCCGTAGCGCAGCTGACTTAAATCATCGCTGTCCGGATCGATACCAATTGCCACTGAAATGTCGTGCACTTCTTGCGAGGCCAGCACTTCGTCGGAGGAGACTTCCCAGGTATTGAGGATCTTACCGCGCAGCGGCATCACTGCCTGAAACTCGCGATCACGCGCCTGTTTGGTTGAGCCGCCCGCGGAGTCACCCTCGACCAAAAAGAGTTCGGTCTTACTCAAGTCTTGTGACGAGCAGTCGGCCAGTTTACCGGGCAGCGCCGGGCCGGAGGTGAGCTTTTTACGCACCACTTTCTTGGCGGCGCGCATCCGGCGCTGGGCGCTATTAATCGCCAGCTCGGCCAGTTGTTCGGCGTATTGCACGTTCTGGTTCAGCCACAGGCTAAATGCATCTTTAACCACCCCAGAGACAAAGGCCGCGCTTTGGCGTGACGACAGGCGCTCTTTGGTTTGGCCAGCAAACTGCGGATCTTGCATTTTCAGTGACAAGACATAGGCGCAGCGATCCCAGATATCTTCAGGGGAGAGCTTCACGCCGCGCGGCAGCAAGTTACGGAATTCGCAAAACTCGCGCATCGCATCCAGTAAACCTTGGCGCAGGCCGTTAACGTGGGTGCCGCCTTGGGCGGTGGGGATCAAGTTAACGTAACTTTCGCCAATCAGCTCGCCGCCTTCAGGCAGCCAGACTACCGCCCAATCGGCGGCTTCGGTATCGGTCGACACCGCACCGGTAAACGGCGCTTCTGGCAGGGTGACAAACTCTTTGACCGCATCAATCAGATAGTCATTCAGGCCGTCTTGATACAGCCAGCGCTGTTCGGTGTTGTTGACCTTATCGGTAAAGACGATTTCCAGCCCCGGACAGAGCACGGCTTTGGCTTTCAGCAGGTGGGTCAGGCGGCTGACCGAGAACTTGGCCGAATCAAAATAGCTGGCAGTCGGCCAGAAGTGCACGCTCGTACCACTGGTACGGCGGCCACAGGTGCCGATCACGGTCAGATCTTGGATTTTTTCGCCGTCCGCAAAGACGATCGAATAGATCTGGCCATCGCGCTTAACGGTAACTTCAACCCGGCTCGACAAGGCGTTGACCACAGAGATCCCCACCCCGTGCAGACCGCCGGAGAACTGGTAGTTTTTGTTGGAGAATTTCCCGCCGGCGTGCAGGCGACATAGAATCAATTCGACCCCTGAGACACCTTCTTCCGGGTGGATATCCACCGGCATACCGCGACCGTTATCAATGACTTCAAGTGACTGATCGGCGTGCAAAATGACATCGATACGGGTGGCATGCCCGGCCAGCGCTTCATCCACGCTGTTGTCGATCACTTCCTGCCCGAGGTGGTTCGGACGCGTCGTATCGGTGTACATACCGGGCCGGCGACGCACCGGCTCAAGGCCACTGAGAACTTCAATGGCATCGGCGTTATAACTGGACTGGGTCATGGTATGTATATATTTACAGGTATTTGGGCATTATGGTCGTCAGGCGGCCATAAAAAGTCAAGGCGTGGTTAGCCCGAGAAAGGCAATTATGGCAGCAAAATGGCGTGAAAAACCAGTAAAGGCGTGATTGCCACCCGGCTCGACGGTTGCGCGGCTGTGCGCGAAGTAATCGACCGCTTGCCGGTAATCCAGCACTTCATCGCCAGTTTGCTGTAACAGCCAGAGTAATTGTGGCTGTGCTAGGGTCGGAAGGTGCAAATCCAGCAGCTGCTGCATGTGCTCCGGCCCCAGAATGTAGTCTTCGCCGGTATACGGGTTGTGGTTCGGGCCGAGAAAGTTTTGCAATAGCTCAAACGGGCGTACCGCAGGGTTAATCACGACCCCACGCAGGCCATAGCGCTGCGACAAGTAAGTGACGTAATAACCGCCGAGTGACGAGCCAATCAAGGCCGGCGTTTCTCCTGCGGCCTGACAGGCTTCAATCAACGCACATACCTTGGCCATCGCCGCTTGCGGGGCATACGGCAGGGCGGGGATGTGCATCTGTACCTGCGGGAGCGCGTCGGCCAGCCAGTCTCGCAATTCGGTGGCTTTGGCCGAGCCGCTCGAGCCATTAAAGCCGTGCAGGTAAATCAGGGTAGCCATCAGTACCCCTCCGATTCCATATCTGGGCTAAAGCGTTGGTCGGTTAGACGGTGGACTTGCGTTTCGACGCGGCCATCCGGTAACAGATCCAGATAACGCCAGCCCGGAGTGAGCTGATCGAGGGTAAAATTGGTGCAGTGTGCTTTGAACTGAATGCAGGTGGATGGCGTTGCCAGCAAGCGGCGGCCATTCCAGTTCAGATCCATCTCTTGGTGGATGTGACCACATAACACCACTTTGGCCTGGGGACGACTGCTGAGCACCTCATCCAGCACGTGGCTGTTGCGCAGGCTGTGCTGATCCAACCACGTACAACCCGAAGGCAGTGGATGGTGGTGCAGCAAGATGGCGGCATGGCGCTTTGGATGCGCATCAAGGCGCGCAGCTAGCCAGTTCAGCTGGTAATCACTCAGCTCGCCATGCGGGACACCCAGCACCTGACTGTCGAGCAGAATTAGCTGCCAGTGATCGCCAAGCAGCACCTGTTTGGAAGGCTGGATCCCTTTACCGCGCAGGCCATCGACCATTGCTGGCTGAAAATCGTGGTTCCCGGGCAGCCAGACACACGGACTGTCCAGACGACTGATGCCATCGGCAAAGCGGTCATAGGCTTCCAGCGAATGGTCTTGCGCCAAATCGCCAGTCGCGACAATCAGATCGACCGGTTGCTGTTCGGCAATTTGCTGCTCGGCAACAATGGCATCCAGTACCGCATGGTAGCTTTGCAGGGTGTTAATCCCCAGCAGGGCTCCCTCTTCGTCGGCAAACAGATGCGTATCTGTGATTTGCAAGAGTCGAACCCGCTCAGTTGCAACCGGCGGTTGAAACAGGCTTTCCAAGTGCTTTCCTTCGTATTGTGGGTGTTGTAGTCACTTATTTATGCGGTGCCTGATCTATTCGGCGTCTGATGCGCCTTGGATGCTGGACGTTACTGGCCGAGCATCGGGATACGCATAGGCAATAGGCACCGTGAATGGTGATATGCAGTTTATCTGATAATTTGAATTATTTCGGTGCATTTTATGGATCAGTGATGGATTCCCAAATGAAATTATCAGAATTGCTGCACGGCACACATTTCTTCTTTGTCATGTTTTCGGCGCTGCGTTTTGCCGCTTTGTGCGCTGCTAGCTGGGGTTACTTCACGTTTAACCAGCGTTTTCGTAGTGCATCACCATGCAACGCCAGCCATTGCAGAGCGATAATGGTGGCGGCGTTATCAATGCGTCCACGCTCCATCAGCATCATGGCCGTTTGGCGGTCAACCACGTGCACTTTGATATCTTCGTGCTCGTCAGCCAGCCCATGCAGCGTGCCGGATTCGGGCGCCACTACTTCGCCGACAAACAACGATAAGCGCTCACTGCTACCACCGGGGCTGGCCAGATAGCTGAGCATCGGCTCGCAGCGTTGTACGGTCAGTCCAGCCTCTTCTTGTGCTTCACGGCGCACCACTTGCTCTGGGCTTTCCCCCGGATCGATAATTCCTGCCACTAACTCCAGTAACCACGGGCTAGCACTGGTTTCCAGCGCGGCAATCCGCAACTGTTCGACCAATACGATTTTATCTTGTTTCGGGTCATACGCTAATAAGGCGGCAGCATGTCCGCGTTCAAAAATTTCTCGGCTCACTTCGCCGCTCATCCCGCCAGCAAATAAGCGATGGCGAAAACGGTAACGGGTGAGACGGAAAAAACCGTTATACAGCGGTTGCTTGTCCACCATCTGAATGTCAGCTTCGGTAAAGTCAGTTGGCAGCAAGTCAGACGGGGTGTTACGCTTCAAAGATACCATGGTCAAAAATTGTCCTTAAACACTGCAGCTATGTCGTACGGTTAAAGTAACGTACTGAAACTAAAGGGATGCGTGGATGGTTTTCCTTTTTTTTTCGCTAAATCTTTAATCAATATGGCACGGAAAACCTATTCCTCGGCAGAGACTTTGATACACTAGTGCGCAGTTTGACGGTTACTGATCATACAACAATGCGTCAGAGAAAATTATTGGAACAAGGAATAGCTATGAAGAAGATTCTGCCCATCCTGATCGGATTGAGCATCGGTAGTATCAGCATGTCAAGTTATGCAGATTCCTTACTGGATATCTACCAGCAAGCCAAAACGAATGATCCGGTGCTGCGTAAAGCAGCGGCAGACCGTGATGGCGTGGTCGAGCAGATTAATCAGGCGCGTGCCAGTCTGTTACCACAATTGAATGCTACCGGTACTGCTGATTACAGCCGCAGCAATTTCAACACGGTGAATGAGCAGAATCAGACCGCCGCTAAATTGAACCTGACTCAGTCTTTATATGACCGCGCCAATTGGGTACGTCTGACTCAGTCTGAGAAACGTGCTAGCCAAGCCGAAGTGAATTACTCTGCAGCGCAGCAGAATCTGATTTTACGTGTGGCGAATGCCTATTTCGGTGTGCTGCGTGCGCAGGATAACCTGACCGTAATTCTGGCCGAGAAAAAAGCCGTATTCCGCCAGTTAGAGCAGACTAAACAGCGTTTCGACGTGGGTTTGGTAGCGATCACTGACGTGCAAGATGCACAGGCGCAGTACGACCAAGTGCGTGCGAGCCAGATCACCGCGCAAAACGATCTGGACAACAGTCTGGAAAACCTGCGTGAAATCACCGGTAACCTGCCAAGCCAGATCAACATTCTGGATACCAAGCAGTTCAGCACCGATATGCCGCTGAAAATTGATCAGCTGATGAAAGAAGCCGATGCCAAGAACTTGAACTTGATGTCTGCCCGTTTGGGTCAAGAGCTGTCACGTGAAGGTGTGCGTTTGGCTTCCTCCGGTCACCTGCCGACTTTAGGATTGCAAGGCTCCGTGGGTGTGTCCGATACCAACGTGACGTCTGGCTCAACGCCATCCACCAACGGTGACTCGACCTCGGTGGGCGTGGTGCTGTCTATCCCGATCTACAGCGGTGGCCGCACCAGCTCTGAAGTCCGTCAGGCCGAATACGGCTTTATCAGCTCGAGCGAAGCGCTGGAGCAAGCGTACCGTGAGATCCAGAAAAACGTTCGTGCAGCGCACAACAACATTGTGGCGTCCATTAGCTCTATTAAAGCGAACGAGCAAGCCGTGGTCTCTGCCAAGAGCGCCTTGGATGCCACCGAAGCGGGCTATGAAGTGGGTACCCGTACCATCGTTGACGTGTTGAACAGCACCCGTAGCCTGTATAACACCAACCGTCAGCTGGCGAATGCCCGTTATGATTACCTGATTAACACCCTGAATCTGCAGGGCGCGGTCGGTGTGTTGAATGAAAACAACATTCTGGTACTGAACAAAGTACTGAACACGCCATCGCCAATTATCCCAGAAGAGTCTATCCAGTAAGTGAGCGTTAACCGGCGTGTTTACAGGCCGGTGTACTGACGTTAACCGGATACTTCTCGGTACATTCTCGGTAAATGAGTGCCAGTCTGTTATTGCTAGCAGGCTGGCATTTTTCGTTGTGGGTGGATGATTTTTATACAGCATGGTTATGCTTGCGCCAAGTTATGGTATAGCTAAGTTATGCTAGCACTCGGCCATCATGCTGGTGTCGTCGGTGACGTGCGGCGTGTTACGGCTTTGAACGAACCGTGAATGGCACTTTATCTCTCTCGCATCTCTTGGTGAACGCTTTGCTGGGTTTTTACTGCGCTGATGAGAGGCGAAGCGGTACTCACTTTTAGATTGGAAACGGATTTTCTCATGTTACAAGCGTTAAGGCGTGTTACCGGTTTTGTGGCGGTGCTGGGGCTGCTGTGGGTGTGGTCGGCACCTTTATTGGCTCGGGAAACCATTGGCGTGGTGTTATCCGGCGGCGGGGCTCGCGGCGCGGCGCATATTGGCGTGCTGCGTGAGCTAGAACGGCTGCAGATCCCCATCGATTACATTGCCGGTACCAGCTTTGGCGCTTATATCGCTGGCCTCTATGCTATGGGCATGAGCGCGGATGAAATTGAAGTGCTGGTGCAGCGCATTGACTGGCGGCAAGGCTTTGTCGATAAGGTGGATCGCTCGGAGCGTCCGATTCGTAGCAAGCAGCGCGAAGATGTGTTTCAGCTGCGGCCAAATATCGGTTTTGATGGACTGACCCTGAAATCGCCCAAAGGCTTGGTGCAAGGCCAGTCGATGGCGGTTTTGCTGCGCGATTCGGTAAAAAATCTGCCGGTGATCAATGACTTTGACCGCTTACCAATCCCGTATCGCGCAGTGGCGACCGATATCGAGTCGGTGACCGAAGTGGTGATGGCGCATGGTCACCTGCCGACCGTGATGCAAGCCAGTATGTCGGTGCCGGGGGCGTTGCCACCGGTGCGCTATGAAGGGCATCTGCTGGTGGATGGTGGGGTGGTCAATAACCTGCCGGTCAGCGTGGCACGGGCGATGGGCGCCGATGTGGTGATTGCCGTTGATATCGGTGCCGATTTGGCAAAAGCCGATCAGCTGGATAATGCTTTGTCGATCATGAACCAGTTATCGACCTTTATGGTGCGCAAGAATACCGCCGAGCAGGCAGCGCTGCTGGGTAAACGCGATGTGTTGCTGCGCCCGAATGTCAGTGATATGTCGATGGCCGCCTTCGATCGCATGCCGGAGATTATTGCGCGCGGTGAGAATTCAGCGCGCGGCGCCGAGCGCGATCTGGCCCGTTACAGTGCCAGCCCGGAAGTGTACGCCGCGTACCAGAAACGCAAGCAAGCACTGCGAAAACACCTGACGTATCTGCAATCGGGCACCAAGATTGATGATATCGTCATCGTCAACCAAAGCCGTTTTGATGAACACCTGATCCGCAGCAAACTGGCTTTAACCCCGGGCATGAGCTTAAGCGATGCCGAGATGGAAGCGCGGGTGCGGCGTCTGCATGCGCTGGGAAATTTTGAACGGGTGGATTACCAGCTAGAAAAACGCGGGGTGCGTCAGGTGCTGGTGGTGAAGGTACGCGAGAAAACGTGGGGGCCGAACTACTTAGATTTTCGTTTTGCCTTGGAAGACACCCTGTCGGGCAATACCAGTATTCAGCTAGGCGGCGGAGCCACCTTTACGGGCTTGAGCCGTTATGGTGCGGAAGCGCGCTTGGAAGGGGTACTCGGTTCAGATAAGTGGTTCAAGGCCGAACTGTATGCGCCTATCGTGCCGAATCAGCGCTATTTCACCTATTGGCGCGCGCAAGTCGACCGCTTTGATCGCAATCTCTATTTTGCCTCTGACAGTAACAATGTACTGGTGAACCGTTATGCGGTGAACTGGGGCGAAGTGGCGTTCGGCTGGCAGCCATTACCGTGGCAACAGACACTGCTGGGGATGCGTTACGTCGATGGCAAGATCACCCCGCAAATCTTTAAACAAGCGGGATTGGAAGGGCAAAACGTCGGTCCTTATTTGGGCGTGAACTACGATACCTTGGATAACATCGCCTTCCCGCGCAGTGGGGTGAAGATGGACTTGGATCTGGCCTACCTGCAATCACGTTTGCATACCCAAGGCGGCGATGAGACCTTCTATTCACGCACCGCGTTTACCGACGTCAATATGGATCTGGTGACTGCCACCGGTTGGGGACGACATGCCTTGATCGGCAAGTTCTCTGGCGGCGCGTTGATCTCCGACGATCCATTAGCCGGTTTGTTGCGACCGAAAGATATGGGCGGCTTCTTGCGCTTATCCGGCTTTGAACACAATCAGCTCTCTGGCCAATACGCCACGTTTGGCGCGCTGATTTATCAGTATCGCTGGCGCGATAACGATTTTGGTTTGTTCCGCGCGCCGCTCTACTTTGGTATGTCGGTGGAGCATGGTCGGGTGTGGGATAAGTCCAGCTCGCTGTTTGATCGGGCCTATCAGGAGCCGGTGTGGGCCAGCAGTGTGTTCACCGGGATCGACTCGCCGATCGGGCCGATTTATTTTGCCTATGGGCAAGCCGAAGGCGGACACCATGCGGTCTATTTCACGATTGGTCGCTCATTGTAAGTCTCACTGAGGTTGCGGTTTTACCGGCAAACGTGAGCTGAAAGGAGGCAATCGGCTATGCCGTTATCGAACACAACAACTGTGTAACATTTGTTTTAAGTTCAGGCGGAATTCTGCTAGTCTGAGGCTCCGAGAAGGGACTTTCTGTAACCCAAAAAGTGATACGCGAACAGACAAGGACAGGGGCGTCGGCAATCCGGCAAGCTCCGACAATCAGGACATACAAAGAAGAGGAATTCGTCGTGCTAGAAGCGTACCGTCAACACGTAGCTGAGCGCGCTGCCGAAGGTGTGGTAGCCAAACCCCTGGATGCCGCACAGGCTGCGGCTTTGGTCGAATTGCTGAAAGCCCCGCCAGTGGGTGAGGAAGCATTTTTGCTTGATCTGCTGGCCAATCGTATTCCGCCGGGTGTGGATGAAGCGGCCTATGTGAAGGCCGGTTTTCTGGCGGCGGTGGCGCGTGGTGAAGCACATTCCCCGATTGTCAGCGCAGAATATGCCACGGAACTGCTGGGTACCATGCAAGGTGGTTACAACATCCAGCCATTGATTGATCTGCTCGATGATGCGCGTTTGGCGCCGATTGCGGCCAAAGCCCTGTCGCAAACCCTGCTGATGTTCGACAGCTTCTATGACGTGGAAGACAAAGCCAAAGCCGGCAATGATTTCGCGCGTCAGGTGATCCGTTCATGGGCTGAAGCTGAGTGGTATCTGTCACGCCCAGCGGTGGCCGACAAGATGACCGTTACCGTATTTAAAGTCAGCGGTGAAACCAATACCGATGATTTATCCCCTGCGCCTGATGCATGGTCGCGCCCGGATATCCCTCTGCACGCCTTGGCGATGCTGAAAAACCCACGTGATGGAATTGACCCTGATCAGCCCGGCAGCATTGGCCCGATCAAGCAGCTGGACGCGTTAAAACAAAAAGGTTTCCCTCTGGCCTATGTGGGCGATGTGGTCGGTACCGGCTCTTCACGTAAATCGGCCACTAACTCTGTGCTGTGGTTCATGGGCGACGATATTCCGTTTGTGCCGAACAAGCGTGGCGGCGGTGTGGTGCTGGGCAGCAAAATTGCCCCGATTTTCTTTAACACCATGGAAGATGCCGGCGCACTGCCGATCGAAGTGGATGTGAGCTTGCTCAAGATGGGCGATGTGATCGACATTTTCCCGTATTTGGGTGAGATCCGCCGTCACGACAGTGGCGAGCTGGTGGCGCGTTTTAGTCTGAAAACCGATGTGTTGTTGGATGAAGTGCGTGCCGGTGGCCGTATTCCGCTGATTATCGGCCGTGGCCTGACTGCCAAAGCCCGCGAATCGCTAGGTCTGCCGGCCAGTGACGTGTTTAAAACCCCAGCGGCGGCGCCGGATACCGGTAAAGGTTATACGCTGGCGCAAAAGATGGTGGGTAAAGCCTGCGGCGTGGCGGGCGTGCGTCCGGGGACCTATTGTGAGCCGAAGATGACCTCGGTGGGTTCACAAGATACCACCGGCCCGATGACCCGCGATGAGCTGAAAGACTTGGCTTGCCTGGGCTTTTCCGCTGATCTGACTATGCAGTCATTCTGCCATACTGCCGCCTATCCAAAGCCAGTGGATGTGCAAACGCACCATACGCTGCCTGATTTCATCATGAACCGGGGCGGTGTGGCGCTGCGTCCTGGCGATGGCGTGATTCACTCTTGGCTGAACCGCATGTTACTGCCGGATACCGTGGGGACTGGTGGTGACTCGCACACCCGTTTCCCAATTGGCATTTCTTTCCCTGCCGGCTCTGGTCTGGTGGCGTTTGCCGCGGCGACCGGTGTGATGCCGCTGGATATGCCTGAATCAGTACTGGTGCGTTTTAGCGGTGAGATGCAACCGGGGATCACCTTGCGCGATTTGGTGCATGCCATCCCGTATTATGCCATTCAGCAAGGTCTGCTGACGGTGGAGAAACAGGGCAAGAAGAACATCTTCTCGGGTCGGATTTTGGAAATCGAAGGGCTGTCGCAGCTGAAAGTGGAGCAAGCCTTTGAGCTGGCCGATGCCTCTGCCGAGCGCTCTGCTGCCGGTTGTACCATCAAGCTGGATAAAGAGCCGATCATCGAGTACCTGAACTCCAATATCGTGCTGCTGAAGTGGATGATTGCTGAAGGTTATGGCGATCGTCGTACGCTGGAGCGCCGTATTCAGGGGATGGAGGCGTGGTTGGCCGATCCGAAACTGATGTCAGCGGATGCCGATGCGGAGTACAGCGCGGTGATCGACATCGATCTGAACGCGATTCGCGAGCCGATTTTGTGCGCGCCGAACGATCCGGATGATGCGCGTCTGCTGTCGAGCGTAGCCGGTGACAAGATTGATGAGGTGTTCATCGGTTCGTGCATGACCAACATCGGTCACTTCCGCGCCGCCGGTAAGATGCTGGACAAGTTCAAAGGCCAGATCCCGACCCGCTTGTGGATTGCACCGCCGACTAAGATGGATGCTGCGCAGTTGACCGAAGAAGGCTACTACGGCGTGTATGGCCGCTCTGGGGCACGCATTGAGATCCCAGGTTGCTCGCTGTGTATGGGTAACCAAGCGCGCGTGCGTGATGGGGCAACCGTGGTGTCGACTTCAACCCGTAACTTCCCGAACCGTTTGGGGACCGGTGCGAACGTTTACTTGGCCTCTGCCGAGCTGGCGGCGCTGTCAGCGGTACTGGGGCGGATCCCGAGTGTCGATGAGTATCTGGCGGCTATGCGTGAAGTGGATGCGACTGCTGCAGACACCTATCGTTACCTGAACTTTAACCATTTGCCGGAATATACCGCGAAAGCCAATGCGGTGATTTTCCAGACGGCGGTGTAAGTGAGCGGATGCTGCTGTTAGCCAAGGTGAATCTGGATTAATCAGCGTTCACCGAGGTTAATGAGGTTAATGAGGTTAATGTAGCCAGTGAATTTAGCGCGTTAATAACGGGAGGCCATAGGGTCTCCCGTTTTTTTATGCTTGGCTTTTTTCGGCGTGTCTTGTTAGGGCGAGTTTTTTCGCTACGGCTTGGCTATCACCGGTTTGGCGATGACGGGTTTTGTGATATCGGGTTTTTTATGAGATGCGTTGGCGCAGCCAGTGGGGCGCGGTAGGATAGTGCATATGACATGAGGTAACGCCGCAACAACCGCGGCAGTAGTAGCAAAGTGCGGAGGCGGTATGGATTATGAATTTCGACGTGATTTGATGGGCGCGGTGAAAGCCGAGTTTTCCATGGGGCACGAAGCGGTCGGGCGCTGGTTGAACGATGAAGTGGCCGGTGATCAAGACAAAATAGCCACTGTGCTGGCCGGTATCGACAGTGTGCGTGGCTCGGAGCGGCAATGGCAGTTAGTCGGACGTGAGTTTACGTTGCTGATGGACGGCGAAGAGGTGATGGTGCGCGCCAATGTGATGAATTTTTCCAGTGACCAGCTGGAAGATGATTTGCAGTACTACGATGAAGAGAGCCTGAGCCTGTGCGGTTTGGAGGATTTCGAGCAAGCGCTGCTGGCCTATCGTCAGTTTTTAACGGAGCGCTAATTAGGCTGGCGCTGCACGCGCCCAGTTTATACCCTTCCTACTTGAAGCTGCAGCGGTGTTGGCTACGTTCGTTCACCCCAATCACATAGCTTGCCTATGTTCATGGGGATTCAATCACTTGCCGCCTACCTGCAACTCCAAGTCGTTTGGGTATAGCCGAACGAGATATATGATGCCGCAAAGGTGAACGGAATTGACCGTTTTCCCTTGCGGCTTTTTTCGGCCTCAATAGGCTGTCTTCTGTCTTCTGTCTTCTGTCTTCTGTCTTCTGTCTTCTGTCTTCTGTCTTCTGTCTTCTGTCTTCTGTCTTCT
>PPYF01660431.1_pt1 | contig 24859 bp, 20 predicted proteins | sample 1559871 | NCBI WGS metagenome assembly PPYF01 (sample SAMN08240021, study PRJNA423297) | Human gut metagenome, whole genome shotgun sequencing project. | reverse complement strand
ACCCATAGGAGTTTAACTCCTATGGGGGGTGATGAATATATTATCTTTGAGTGAACGGTATAACTTCTTATACTAACCAAAAAATATAAGAAATTACTTTATAGTTCAGCTCTAATTATTTTTTAATCCATGTTGGGCATGGACTAGATACCTTAATAGAATCATAAGGGCTAACTTTGATTTCTGCTTTTTCATAAACAGGTTTGCCAGCCGCATCAACACCAACTTGTTTAGGATAAGTTCGAGTAGATGCTTTGATTTCTTTCTTAATGAAAGACACATTCGATTTTTCTCGTCCACCAAGACTAATTTTACGGTTAGTCTGCAAGTATGTATTTAAGAACTCTTTAGAGATCGCAATCATACTTTCCGCATCAGATTTTTTAGCTTCATAAGTAGAAACTAGACCTTCGGCTTCATCTTTGCTAATTTTAGTTGTAGCAACGATTGCATTTGTAATAATACTACGGAATTCTTTAGCTGGAGCTACTGTACCAACTTTACCAGTTTTATCATATACTCCAACTTCATAAGTAGTATCATTTAAGAATGCTCGCATAACACGTACTTCATCTTTATGAGAAGAAGAAGCATGAGTCAAATTCTCTTTAACCTCTTTAATTAGGTCAACCACTTTTTCCATAACGGAATCCTCCTTAAATAATTATATATAAAGACGTCAAAAGACGTTCTTTAACTTAGTCAACCCATTCATCTAAATGGATAATGGCTTCCACCAATTTAGGCGGCTTACCTTTTGATTTAATTAAATCATTAATTTCTTTATGAGTCATTCTAGACAGTTCTAAAATGAAATCATGTTTACTATCATTGTTTGAATCTTTATTTTTTACTTTAGTAGTCATATTTATACCTCAAACTGTCTAAATAGATTACTTAAATGTATCAGCTGTATTATTTAAATAAAAAAATAGCCTATAGATCGTGAAGACCTATAGGCTATTTGCGCTGGTATAATTAAGAAGAGAGTCATTTTTTTTTTGGTCTTAACATATATTTTTTATAGTAACAGTTTTATGATTAAAAATAGTTAAAAAGTTTTTCTTAATTATACCTCATCAAGATTTCTGTAGATAGTATCCTAACACCCCACTTAATAAGCTAAGGCCCAAACCATTAATGATTATAGTTGAGTATAATGATAGTTCTGTTAGAACGCTATTTATTGAGAGTTAAAAGATGTATAAGATTGGTAAATACGTCTAATACCATCAAACACTCACTATATCTTCTATTACTTCTCGACCTTGTTAAAAAGTTTTCATTTAATTTCGATATATCTACTATTATGATGTTAGGACCGATTAGAATATTAACATCTATTTCTTCAACAATAGATTAATATAAAGGAGGGTTAAAGATGCCTATAAACGTAGATAAGGTGCGACCTTTTAGACTACTTAAAACCCATTTTTTCACACCATTTGTGAAACAAAATAAACGTTTTGGGAGTGCAATTTTCTTATTGACTCCAACTATAGAATCCTCTCTTAGAATTATGAATTCTAATATGATGGAAAACTTAAATATGTTTAATTCATACTACATGGAATGGAAAGTATTTTACTCTCTAAAGAATGGAATTATTAAAAACGAATCAATGGATATTGAGGAACCATTTTCTTCTTCTGTAGTAAGTGGTCACCCAATGATGACCGAATCTTATTATCAAGATTCGGATAATTTATTTTTCTTCAATGAAGCTACTCCTGAAAGTATGATAAATAGTAGATTGAAACAAATCCTATTTAAAGAACGAATTAAGACAGCTTCTGAACTTAAAAAGATTAGAGATTTTGTCAAATCTAATAATCCTAATATTAAATTCTTCTATCCTAAGATTGAGAAATATAATAATAGAAATCTATTTATAGATAACTCTTATTATCATAACTTATTCTTGAATAATAATAAATATACTCAAGATAGAGGCATAGATTTAATGTATGCACTATTCAGTAGATTTATTAATAATCCTGAATATAAATCTTATAAAAGAAAAACAGTAATCGTTCCAGTAAATGATTGGTGTCAAGATATTCCTTCAACGATGCTATTTAATCATCAAAAATTTGTTAATCCAATTACGATGATTCATAGATTGTTTAAGAAACCAAAAGAATCTTTGTCTAATCTATTTGGAATTGATTTTATTTTCATGAATAACTTTGGTTGGTTTAAATTAAGATTAGAAGATCTTGATAATAAAAACTTGAATTTATTCAAAGCTAATATTATTAAGATGCATCGAAATGAACCAGTTGAAGATAACGTACCTGAAGATAAAGATGATATCAAAACTGTAGTTATTGATAAAATCGAACGCGACACTAATATCGAAGTAAATAACTTAGATGTTAAAGGTGCACAAGATGCTCAAAATACTACTTTAATTAAATCATTATCTGGTAAACAAGCTGAACCAACAGAAGATGAAATTAAAAAAGTTAAAGCTGAAGATAAAAAATCTACAGCTGATAAAATTTCTTCGGAAGTTGATAAAGTTGTATCTTGGAATATCTCTAAAGAAGATGCAGAAAAAGAAATAGATCAATCTACTAGAATTAAAGAATTAATTCTTCAAGCAGTGGATGATGAAGATGATACATTCAAGATTTCTGCAACACGTAAAGCACGTTTAGATTCTCTTAATGATAAATTCCTAAGAGAAAGATTGAATAACACCCCAATCAGCGAATTAGTTAAGACAGAAGATAAACCATTAGAATCTACAGATTTAACTAAACATGTTGAAAGTATAGATGACGAGTGGAAAGATCTTAAGAAGCCAAACTTTGAAAAAGATTATAATATTGATGCGGATATTATGCAATGTATTTATTCTTTCTCAAAAAATAAAGACGTTCCAATGTCTGTAATAGATGTAACCCAAGAAGATAGATCTACTTCTGAGGATGCTATTATTACATATACGGTTCATTTAGAAGATTCTTTAGGTAAACGTCATACTATTAAGTTTGATATGCCTAAAATAATCAATAATCGTTTTTTACGTTTACGCGGCAATGATAAAGTAGTTCCTGGACAACTTGTAAATCTTCCAATCATCAAGACTGATGAAGACACAGTTCAAGTTGTTTCTAACTATAATAAAATCTTTATTACCCGTTATGGTCAAGCTGGCAAACTAAACTCCAATGTAGATAATTTAATCAAAGCATTAAATTATTTTATTGAAAATGGTGAACCTAAAGAATTATATAACGATTATGAAAAAGAAAATATCTATGATAAGATAGTTAAAATCCAAACTGGTAATAATGCTAAGATTTGCACTAAGTATGAATTACCTATGGAATATGTAGAATTAGCAAAATTCTTCAATAAGATTACATTCAAATCTGGTGGTGTAATTTACTTTAACCAAGATGAGCTTAGAGATAAACTTATCGAAAAGAAAATTAAAGTAGATGAAACTAAATTAACTATTGGTATTACTGGTAATAATGAGCCTATAATGGTTGAGAATAATAATGTAGCCAAGTCTATAATTTTTATGTGTACACAATTGGGCCCATTGATCAGAAAATATGATAAGCCAGGGAAACGATTAACTTACTCTCAAGCAAGTATCTTGAATGGTAAGATTCCTCTTATTGTGGTTATGGCATATACTGCTGGTTTAACTAAAGCTTTAGAAGTAGCCGGAATCAGATATGAATTCAGTGAAAAGAGACCAACAGATACTAAAACTTACGTTAAATTCAATGATGGATTTATGAAATTCTTTGATCATGATAATAACTACGATGAAGCTTCTCTATTATTTAATGGATTGATGATTCTTCCGACAGAAGATTATTCAGTTACTGATATTGATAGAAAAGCTATGTGGTTAGATATGCTTGAAGAATTTGGTAGCCGTAATAGAGCAGATGGTTTAGATTCATTTGCTAATTTAATGATGGATCCAATTACAGTTGAAGTTTGTAAAACTTATAAACTTCCGACTACATATTTGGAAGCATTAGCATATGCAAGTTCTTTATTGACTACTAATAAATATAATCGCCATGTAGATATTACTGGTAACAGATTTAGAACTAATGAACGTCTTGTTCATTTCTTATATAAATCTTTAGCAACTTCTTATGGTGAATATTTACGAGAAATTAAGAATAATCGTAAAGATGCTAAGATGACTATGAAACAATCCGCGGTCATTGATATGGCTTTAGCAGATGTTACAACTAGTGATCTATCTAAGTTATCTCCACTATTGGAATTAGAGTCTGCAAATACAGTAACCTTCAAAGGGTTATCTGGTATGAACTCTGATAGAAGTTATAGCTTAGATAAACGTACTTATGATAAGTCTATGCTTAATAAACTATCTATGTCTACCGGTTTCTCCAGTACTGTAGGTATTAACCGTCAGGCTACAATTAATATGGGCATTACTAGCACTAAGGGTTATATTAAATCTGGTAATGAATTGGATAAGATGTCCGATGCATCTACTCTATCTATTACAGAAGCATTAACTCCATTTGGTACTACCCATGATGACCCATTCCGTACAGCAATGACATTTATTCAGACTTCTAAACATGGTATGCGTACAACTAAACAAGATCCACTATTAGTCACTAATGGTGCTGACCAAGCATTACTATATTTAACATCTGATACATTTGCTCATAAAGCTAAATCTAATTCTATAGTAGAAGAAGTCACTGATGATTATATTATTCTTAAGAATGATGATAATATACGTGAATTTGTAGATCTTAGAGAAAAAGTTGAAAAGAACTCCGATGGCGGTTTCTTTATCACTATTAAACTCGATCCAAGTAAAAACTATAAAGTTGGAGATAAAGTAAAAGCTGGAGATATTGTAGCTTATGATAAATCTAGCTATTCTGATACTGTAGGTGAAGGTAACTTAGCTTACAACATTGGTACTTTAACTAAGATTGCTATTATGCATACAGAAAAAGGCTTTGAAGATAGTGCTATCATTTCTCATGACTTATCTGAAAAGATGGCATCTGAAATTGTACTTCAAGTAGATACATTATTAGATGCTAAAGATATTGACATTGAATGTTTGGAAATTGGAACTAAGCTACAAGAAGGCCAAACTATCATGTCTTATAGATCTTCATTCGAAGATCAAGATGCAACAGATATCATCGCTAAGATGGTTGAAAAGAATTCTGATTCTAAAGACTTAGTAAATGATTTAGGTAAGATTTTGATTAAATCTAAAGTAACCGGTGTACTTCAAGATATTAAAGTATACTCTACAGTAGATAAAGCAGAAATGTCTAAATCTTTAGCTAAATTTGTATCTAAATTCGACACTCCAATTGAAAAGATGAAATCTAAGCTAACTAAAATGGGTATAGATGCAAGTCAATATGGAACGTCAGGCGTATTGCCAGCTATTGGTAAATTAAAACATGCTGAAGGTAAAGTATTGGTTGAATTCTATATTAAATATAAAGATTCTATGTCTGTTGGTGATAAGCTAGTATACTTCTCTGCATTGAAAGGTGTAGTAAAAGAAATATTCCCTAAAGGAGAAGAACCTACATCTGAATATCGCCCGGAAGAAAAGATTCATAGCTTCTTACCTGTCGGATCAGTTAATGCTCGTATGGTATCATCTGTATTGATTGTAGGCGGTATCAATAAAGTATTAATTGAATTAGATAGACATGTAAAGGATATTATGGGAGTTAAATGGGACCCAAATATATAGGGTCCCACAACATCCAAATAATATTAATATAAATTATTTAATGGAGGCAATATTATGGGCTTAATGGTTTATGATAAAAAATATAAATGTATTAAAGGTCCTATCTATGTACGTAAAGCTCCTGATGATTATGCTCAAGCAATATCTGTTGTTCGTAAAGGACAAGTGGTACATGCTGAATATGTAATGCCAGGCTTACTTTTCCATTCAGATGGTAGTGACCCAACTCCAGTAGATCATATCTGGATTAAATTTGAAAAAGGCTATGTTAGATTCCAATCTATGAAGGGTACTTATAAATATTTTGAAGAGTGTATGGAATTTGAGGACTATCCATCTCTAGATCCTAAGACTGCTAAACATAATGACTTAGTTATGCTTCGTAAAGGTGCTTTAGATGCATATAATCGTCCATTACCTGAACAAGAATACGAACCAAAGATTCATCGTCTTTGTTTATTCGATTCTTCTCATCAATTAGCACTTCTTGGTTATCCAAAAGGCATTCAAACTTGGGTTTGGACTAAAGACTTAAAACTTATTTCTCATAGTGACGATCCTAACTTTAGTGAAGAAACATTAGACTTGGGAAATTAACAGGGGGAGCTGCACTACCCCTGGATAAATATTTTAAAGTGGCTAATCCCTTTGATAATCCTAAGATATTTGTTGATGATGTTAGTGTAAACTATACAAATCCAACTTTAGGTATTGTTAATGGACAAAAAAGTGGTTCTTGGAGTGAGGTTAGAGATCCATTTGCCGGAGCAAGATCTGGATTAGGTGGAAATACTGGATCTAATAATAAAGAATTAAAACTTGATGCAGCAAAAACTCTAGCTAAAGCTAAATCTGAAGCCAAGCAACCTCCTCAACCTAAAAGTTTAGTTGAAACTCTAACTGATACTTTCTACAGTGCAATTGGGATTGATAAAAAAACTTATGAATCTGCAATTAAGGCCGCATCAGATAGAGCAAATAAACTTTATGCTACTATCACTAAAGGAGCTAATAATAGCGACTTTGTTAGAAATACAACTAGAGGATTAAAATTCTCTATTAATGAATTAAGTACAGTTATGGGGCTCCCATATCAATGGATGTCCCTAGCTGATAATAGAATAAAAAATAATGGCAATGCTAATTATGGCAGAAAATATTATGAAAAGATATTATCTAAAATGCCATTATTAGTTTTAACTCCTGGTATACCAGATTTCATGGCTGGATATAGCGATGAAAAGAGAAAGTCTATACTTGGCAATCTATTCGGTTCTGCTTTTGGAGTTAATGATATCAAAGGTAAAAAGAATGAAGAGATGCGATATTATACTCTTCAATTCGAAGCCGAAGAATATTATAGATACGTAAACAGTATGTGTACTGCACTATCTATTTTCTTAGGTATTAGTGACCAAAAATATCAAGGTCAAACTATTCGAACTATAAACTGGTTTGAAAGATCTAATAATGCACTTGCCCACAATTACTCATATTATGGCGGTGTAGGATTTTATCTAAATTCAGAAACTCAAATTTCTGAAAGCTTTGGTAATGAATCTACTAAGAGTATTCTTGCAGATAAATTAAACAGCATGTCTGATGTTGGTAGGGAAGTTCAATTCCTTACTGGTATTAGTGGACTTGATGTTGATGTATTCATGAGTAAAGGACTTAATGGTGCAGCACCTAATGTCGATGCCATGACAAAGAATGCTGGTACTGGAACTATGTCTGGATTCATGGGTATGATCATGAATGGTACTAGAACTGTATTTGCTGGTGGTAAATTAGAATTCCCTGAATTATGGGCAGATTCTTCTTATTCTACTAGCTATTCAGTTAATATGAAATTAGTATCTCCTGACTATGATAGAAGATCTTGGTTTATAAACATTGGTGTTCCATTAATGCATCTAATTGCATTATGTGCTCCAAGACAAGTATCTCCAAATGGTTATGTATCTCCATTCCTAGTTAGAGCGTTCTATCGAGGATTCTTTAATGTAGATATGGGGCTTCTTTCCATGTCAGTTCAAAAAGGATCTGAGGGTGGATGGACTATTGATGGTCTTCCTACAACAGTAGATGTATCATTAGATATTCGTGATTTATATAGTAAATTGACAATCTCTAATGAAACTATCTTAGGTGGGCCAGGTAATGCATTTGGTAATGTCGGATTGATGACATATCTAGCTAATATTGCTGGTGTAAATATCAATGAACCTGACATTTCACGTACAGTTAGATTGTATGCTGCTCTTAAAGAACAAGCCGCAGCCAACTTACCATATAATATTTCGACTAGAGTCAATAACTACGTTGCAAACCTTATCACTAACCGTGTATTTGGTAAAAACTAGTATAAATAAAACATTGAGTTAAGGTACTAGATACCTTAACTCGTTTTATTTATCGAGGTGAATATATGAAAAATAGAAAACAGAAATTCTATGAATATGAAGAAAAGTATGGTGAAATACCAGAAAACTTTCAAGATAGATTAGAGTGGATGTATGATAAATATAATATCACTCCTAAGAAACAGCAAGAAATTTTAGAAAAAAGAAATCTAATGATGAATACTTTAGATTTCCTTGATATAAAAGTAGTACTATTTGAAGAACCAGAAGGATCCCCACGTCCTAGATTTAGAATAGTAAATAGATATAACCTAGCTAATATGGCAATGGCTAACTCACAATTTGTCCATGTATATTCTATTACTGGTAAAGAAGATAATATGTATATGCGTAGACTACTAGATTCTGGTGAATTAAATCAAGTTCAGGAATTATTATATACTCCATGTGATGTAGAATTCAATGCATTCGTTAAGACTCCAAATTCTTTTAATACAACTGATATATTTCTAGCAGAAATTGGTTTAATTAGACCAACTAATAAACCTGACTGGGATAATATTGGAAAGAAATATTCTGATATGTTTAACTCTAATATATGGCTGGATGATACTCTTGTAGTAGATGGTACAGTTAGAAAATATTATTCTATTAAGCCTAGAGTAGAAGTTCATCTTAAGTATATGAATATGCTTTATAATAGAAGTCAGTATACTAATACGATTAAACGTATGGAAACTAAAGATATGGATACATCTAAAGTCACATATTTTGATTTCAATAAGTTTAAATCCTAGAGGATTATATATTATAATCTTAAGGAGGTAAGATATTATGAATACTAAATTTGATCTTACATTAGTTAATAATTGTGTAGAAGAATTTGCAGCAGCTATTTGGCTAGAGATTGAAAAGACAGGTATATTGGCTAAGAATCTTATGACATTAGCTGAATCAGAAAGAAAAGAAGGGATTGATAAGAAATGGCGGGATTTACACCGGACAATCAAGAAGAGATAAAAAATAGAACACAGCCACCTTATGAACAGTTTGAGCCATGTGAACGAACCACATGTGTTTATAGAAATGATAATGGTAGATGTATCTATGAAACTTGTGTATTTAAAAATGAATCTCCTAAGTTTGTAGATCATTGGGATTTTGAATGTCAATTCTGTCATAAGATTGAACAGCGTGATGTAAGAGATATGAAGATCATGGCATGTGATAGTTGCTTAGAACGTATAGCTAAAGCCGAAAAACTTCCATTCCATTGCGTTTTCTGTGGTAAATCTCAAGGACATCCATCGAAGATTATGTTTAGTGGTATTTGTGATGAATGCTTTGCTAAATTAAATAGAGCAATTCATTGTAAGAACTGTGGGAATAGTTAAATGGAACGAAGAAGCTATCAAGCTAAGCATTTATTAAATGCTGAAAGTATAATTATTGCAAATTATATAAAATATGAAACTTTAGGAGAAATGACTAATTTAGCATTTGCTAATAGTGATGCAACTTCAGTCAATATTTATATAGATTTGTATCAAATATTTAGAAAGATGTACCGTAATGATATTGCGGTTGGAGATAGATCTTCAGTAGCTGCAACTATAGTAAACCTATGTAGTCATTATCGAGCATTCTATAAGAAGTATTATGGAGTACATGCTAGAATATTCATTATTCAAACTTCTGGCCCTATGACTAGAAGTGAGCATTTCTATCCAGAATATAATCATACTAATACTGAGAAAATGGTATTAGCTGAAATGATTACCACATTTATGCTTCAGAATTGTGCAATTCTAAAAGAGTTATGTAAATACATTCCTGATGTATATTATATTCAGGCCCCGTTTGAGACTGCAACTATTATTTATACTCAAATACAGGACCAATATATTAAAGGAAACTATGATCCTAATATAATTTTATCAACAAGCCAATTACAATTTATCATTCCGGCATTAACCCAAACTCAAACAGTTGTGTTTAAACATAGATGGGTTAATGGTATGATAAATTATACAATCATTGATCAAATGAATGGTATGATGGAATATTTAAAATCATTAAAATTATCAGATAGAACCATTGACTCTGCATCTATTATATCTCCGAAGATGCTTGGATTATTTATGGCATTAACTAGATATACGAGTAGAGATTTACATTCAATTTTAAATGTATCTTCAACTGTTAAGTTGTTAGTAAAACTAATAGCTGAAGGTCAATTGCCTAACACATATATTTCAGATAAAGAGATACTTAGAAGCATCCTATCTACTTCAATTAGTCAAGATGAATTTGAATTAATTTGGAATAGATATAGAGCTATTGATATTGTATATCAATCTGAGTTATATAAACAATCTGAATATTATGCTGATAAATCTTGGGATGTAAATTTACAAGATCCTGATATGGTTAAATTATTAAATGAAAAATACTTTAGATCTAATCCTCTTGATTTGGATAGATTATGATGCTACAATAAAATAAGTAATTTTTATTTAACCATAAAGGAGGCAAACTAATGTCTTTGAGTAAAGAAGAACTATTTGAAGTTGTAAAAGCCCAAGGTCATAGTAATAGAATGATTACTGCTCATTGGACTGGTGTTGATAATACTGTATTATTTAATGATTATCATCTTTGTATTGATGGCGGTGCCCAATATCATCAAATGTTAAATTTTGATGAAAAAGGTGCTCATAGTTATATGGAAAATACTGGCAATTTTGGTATTGCAGTATGCTCTAATAAAGATAGTCAACTTATTGGCGATGGATATACTGGATACTCTACTTACGTAGAAGGACCAGAACCTGTAAACTATTTACAATTAGATGCATTAGCATATGCTATCTATCTTTGCTGTGTTACTTGGGGTATTCCTTTAAATAAGGTTTATACTCATGGTGAACGATGCTTAGCTAGACAAGATCTATATGATGACGTATGTGAAAAATGGGACTTAGATATTTTAGTTCCAGAATGTCATATCCGTACTACTGATGGTATTCATACCACTGGTGGCAACTGGCTTCGTAATCGTGTTAAAGAAATTGCAGCTCAAAACGGTTGCTATTTATAAAAAAATAATAATAAAATGGCCCATGGAGTTTTATCTCCATGGGCATATTTATTTTTTATTTTTTTAGATTGCTTAGGATAAATTTCTGTCATACCATCAGTATATAACTTTTCAAGTCCATTATAAACTATTTCGGTAAAATCATCTAATTTACCTTTAGCAATATCTGTTAATATATTAATACTTCTATCACCCAAGATAACTTTATCATTTTTGAATATTGTTTTATCCACAAGACTAATGCTTTTGATTTTATTAAACATATATTCTATATTGATTATTTTACCATCGCCAGTGGCAGGAATTTCTTCCAAATCTACTATCTTAGCATTAATTTCGAAAAGATATTTATCGCAAACTAAGATAGTAAACTGATACTCTTTATATAAATTGATCAATTTACTCTTAATATCTAATTCTACATTATCAAATACGCCAACGATATCAACTATTACTATATCATTTTTATGCTCTTTGATGACTCCCTTTGATACAGCACCTTGGCCTTTATATGTTATAGAAAACTTATTATGTTTTCCATCTTTATAAATAATATTTTCATATGCAATAATTGTACAATAATCTGAAGCAGCAAAATTTGCAATACGGTTCACGATATAATATTCTTTTCCGGTAATTTTTTCAATTAAATTTGTATTCATTTTTTTATTCTCCTTTGATTTCTTCTTTTAATGATTCATAATAACAATATAGCGACGAATTTAATTTATCCAAATAGTATTTATAACTATCAGCAATTTTAATTTTAGATGATTCAACATCCCGTAGTTTAATACGAGCATAAGTATTTGTAAATTCAAATCCAGTATCATCAAATGCCTCACTATCTAGCATTCTAATACTATTAATTATATTGAACATTTTTACAAATTCCATTTTTCTATCAGAATATTCCAATAGAACTATATTGGCATCTAAAGTTAAGTTATATTCGTTAACTTTAATATCAAAAACAATGTGACGGTTTAATGTGACCTTTCCGTCCATTTTACCAGACATTGTAAAATAGACAGAATTAGAATTACATTGATGCAATTCTAAACTATCACTTAAATGAGCAATCTGTCCAAGCGGGAAGAATCTTAATTGTTCTTTCCCAGTTTTATTGAATTTTACATTAACGCTATTTAGATTGAGTTCACTATCAATAGCCTTTCTAACTGATACTTTAATATCATTTCCATCTTCCAATTCTGCGTTAATTTTATTATCTTTAATTGCTCTTTTTAAGAGTTCAATGATTTTGAACTCATAGCCAGATAAAGATAAAATAGCTTTTGCCTTTTCCATTTTAATTTCTCCTTATTTCTTTGCTAATTCTTTTAGAGGAGCATAGTATTTTTCTAATGCATCCTCTAATAGACTAATAAATTCAGTACACATATTATCCATATTAAAACCAGGGGCATAGTTGATTTTCATATAAATATGATCATTATCTATTTTGAATTTTTTACCAATAAATGCATATCTATCAGCAAGCACTACACTTGTAATTTTATTAAAAATATCTCTGCAATTTATAATTGTATTACGTTCATCAATACAGATAGTCCCGATGATCTTGACAGTATAAGTATCATTTATAATAATAAAGAACTCAACTATCTTATATATGCATATAGTTCTTTTATCCCCAAAAAGAATTAGTTTATATGATACATCTACTGTATCTTTAATTTTAATATTATTAGTAATAAAATTATTTAATTCAAACATATCAGGAGAATGATCTCCTTCTTTATAATAAATAAATTCCACAGTTTTTAACATATCCGTTTTATTTATTTCATTATCATATTCGATTTTATATTTTTTACCTTTTGAATCTGCATATGACATATATCCAAATTGGATTGGATCTGCAGTAATTCGTTCTTTCAGACGTCTGATGATAAATGATTCAGAACCGTCCAAGCTTAATATAATTTTTGTAGGAATGATTTTATTTTTATATTCCATTTAAATACCTCTTTCTATTTAACTTATTTCTTTACTTTTCCATAGTACTGATTCAATGCGCTTCTCATATTAACCATAAGCTCCATGCATCTATATCTAGTAGATAAAGTAATATCATCTATAGTTGCATTAATGATATCGTCTTCTATATTAAATCCGCTATGGATGAATGCATGCGGATCTACACGATTTATATTACGAATTTCTGTAGCTAAATTTGCAAATTCATTAGGTCTAGCTATTTTATCCATAAGAATTTTAGTTATAAGTTTAACAGTATATTTATTATTCACTTTAATATCAAATTCTATGAATTTATATAAGTATGCATATTTGCCATCTGCATACCCTGATACTAATAATTTATGGGAAATTGTTGTTGGACTAATAATTTTAACATCAGCATCTATAAACTCATGTATATCTATATATTGATTTTTAGAACTGGCAATATATTTAAATTCTATAGTTTCAAGTCGATCCCATTCATTTAAATATATATCACCGTATGTACATTCAAAGCCACTTCCATTTTCATATTCAGCTTTATATACATTTTTACATTCATCTTTAATTTTAACATTCGTTTTAATACGATTTAAAAACCTGTCAACTATTTCAGATTCATATCCGTCTAAATTTGAAATAATGGCCTTTTTGTTTGCTCTACTCTGTAATGCTTTAATCATTTTAAAATGCCTCCAAAATAAAAATAAAATAAATTAATATACTCTTATCACGTATATAATATATACTTATTTTTTTCAAATTACAATAAAAGTCCTTAATCTGAACATTGATATAACTTATAAATGCTGATATTTATTGAGGTGATTAAATGGCTCAGCTTAAATATGAATATACATTTGATCTAAAATATAAAAATAAGTCTGATAGCAAAATCACTCAGATAGATCAAAATAATATAAAATCTCTTACTATATATAAAGAGTATGATAAATATAATATGCCTATCTGTACTATGAATTTAGTACTAGATAAAAACTTAGCAGATGATATCATCACTAAGATGGAAGAAAATACTTTCATATTAACTGCATATAAGATTCAAGTAGATAATGAATCTGCAGTAAATGAATTATACTTTACTGAAGAATTTAGCTATCTTACTGATGATGATACTAATAAAGGTAAGTCATTGGATTATATGAAAACTGATGATAAAGAAGACACTAGAGAAGATGTATATAGATATCTTAAAATTGGTCTTATTTCTAAATCTTTAGTAGATTCTAATCTTCATCCAAATAATGCAACTATTTATAATTCTTCTATGCAAGATATAGTTGTAGACTTATTAAATATTGGAGTTCCTCTTTTAGTAGAACCATTTACTGAAACAGAAACAGTTAGCCAACTTATTATTCCCCCAAAAGAGTCTATTTCTAAGACTCTAGACTATCTAAATACTGTACGAGTATTCTATAACACAGGTTATAGATTTTTCATGGATTTCGAGAATACATACCTCGTATCTAAGGCTGGCAAGGCTACTCTGAGAACACTAGATAAATATGAAACAGTTAAATTTAATTTAGCTGAGCTAGGATCTAGTGAATCTTTATTAGAAGGATTTAAAGATGATGGCGAATCTAAATCTTATATAATTGACGTTCCAACAACTGATATTAAGTATGGTAAAGATAACGTAATTAATAAAGAACTAAATGGGTTCACTGCCGTAATAGATGCCTCCAAAACTATTCAACAGGATTACATGAGTAAATCTAAAGGGTTTGGCGGTATATTAGGTACGTATCAAAATATTATGAATACTATTGACAATATTAAGAAAACAACTGCTGGAGTTCGTAATATTGTAAAAAATATTCATAGAACAACTTATGATATTAAAGGCCACTTTAATCAAATAGTAGAGCAAGCTACATCTGTTAAATCTACTGTTGACAGTGTAGCATCCCAAGCAGAAACTTTACTACGATCCTTACCAGAAGAGGTTATTGGTGAAGGTAAAAAAAGAATCTTAGGTGGTAAAGATGGTAAAACTGTAGTTGATAGTAATCTTAATATTAAGAATTTCCTTAATGGTCTAATAACTAATAGTATGGATATGAGTACTATTAGTAGAACCACTGTAGAAGGATCTGAAGATGCTTTTAATAAATTCAAACAAAAGTATACTGGGCAAATCTATCATTTAGAGAACTTTAAGTCTTTAGTTGGGGCAATCGATCCAATTAACTTTACAGATAATACATCTGAAATGCTAGATCAAGTTAAAAATATTCAACCTAAGAAAGATGAATCTCGTGAGCATCATACTAAGAGTATGGTTAAGTTTAATGAAGAGTATGGTAAATATATAGGAAACAATAAATTCCTTGTAGATACTTTAAAAGACGCACCGGATACTATGACTTTTGTTTTAGAATATGATGAATTAACTCATGAAATAAAAAGAACTTTTGATTTAGATCTAAGATCATTGAAATCGCACTTTAAGGAACTAAAAGACAACTTAGATTTCAGTACTGATAAGGCTAAGACTATTGGTAGCTTTACTGAAGTTATGGATAATAGTTTAAAAATAAATAGCAATGTTGGTAAATCATTATCTAACATGATTAAAACCTCTGCTCAAACTATCCCTAAAGACTTTTCTAAACAAATTCTTGAAGGCGCAAATACTTATGTAAAATCTTTACAAGATACAACTAAGACTGCAGTAAATGATGCTAAGCAAGCTGCTAATAAAGTAGTAGAATCTTATGGAGCTTTACAAAGTAGTTTAAGTTCATTATATCAAAGTGGCGCAACTACAATAAATAGTTTTAGTGATTTATCTAAGATGGGTTCAAATGGTGAATCTATGGTCGATGTTGCATTAGATCTGGTCAATGTAGCAGAGGACTTAGGAAAACGTAAATTAATAAGAATCCCTAATGATAATATGGGCTTAATCAAGAACTTTAAGCACGCATTAGAATTGAAATCTACATATTTAACTATAAATAAACAACAGTTGGACAATTCTTTATTCAATATTAATATGAAATATATTATCAATAATAAAGATGATCATAGAGACGACACTGGTGAATATTTATTATTATCTAAAGTAGAAGTCTATACTAATTATGGTGAAAGATTTACAAGTAGTACTAGTATGAACTTTGCTAAGATTCCTAAAGGAAACAATTAAGAAAATAATACCCCATAGGAGTTGAACTCCTATGGGGATATTTTTTATTTATTATTATTTTGATTATCGTTGTTGTTATTAGAGTTTACATATGCAGATACGTGAACTTTAATAATTTTCATATAATCAGACATAATACGTTCTGCCATTTGGTATTTACATTGGTAGTAAGTACTAATAGTAGAAGCTAATTTATTAGCAAATTTTTGCATTGCCGCAAAGTCTTTACTAGTAGATGTGCCATTACTATTAATATCATTAGCTACATTATTACCAGCATTAGCAATCTTAGATTGAGATTGGCCTGCATTACCTGGAGCACCAGCATTTGCTTTAACCATATCTAATTCATTAAATACATCTTCATTCAAATAAAGAAGTGCGCTCTCATCTGTAGGTTGGCCTTGTTGATTATTTTGAGCTTCAATTTGGCTAGCACGAGTAGATGCAGAGTTCAATGCAGTTTCAATAGATTTGAATGCTTGTTGCATTGTAGTCATATCCTTTTTGATATTATTAATATCATTAGGAATATTAAGAACGGTATTAGCAAGAGCCTGTACATCAATATCATTAGGCGTTTTATCTCGTTTAGAGTTAGCTCCACCAACGAAGTAACCATTACAGGATTCCTTCCAATCACCATTAGCATCAGTGAATTCTGGATTCAATTTCTTACGAAGATCAAAGATTGCAGAATCAATATCGGTAGATGCATTAACCTTAGTAATATCACCAAGATCTAATGTAGTACCGCTGCGAATACGTTCTAACCCTTTATCATAATCTTCAAAGCTTACAGTTGTAAATCCGGCAGTAGGTTTAGCAATGATATCTTTGTATTTATTGATATAATCTTTATTATTCTTAATAAATTTATCAAACCAAGCCATTACTTTATTGAAAAGATTAACAACGAATTCACGAATCTTTTTGATAAATTCGATAGTCTTACTAAATACCCCTTCATGAAGAGTACTAAGTCGTTCTTCTACATTAACGCCTTCAGCAAGAATCATTGCTTCTTTCATACAGCAGTCTGCAAGTAATTCATCGTGTTTCAATTCAACGATAGAATTATTTAATTCTTCACGGCTAAGAAGACCTTTATCAATATCTTTAGATTTTAGTTCTTCAATAGCTGCTTCTTTAACTTCAACAGATTCAGTGAATGCATCAACAAATTCAGCTAAGATAGCTTGAGCTTGACGTGCACGTTCCATTATAGCATTAGCTTTAGATGTAAATACTAGATAATGGAAAGACATTACTTCATTAATAAGAGAAATAACCAATTTCTCAATTTTACTAATTTGCAAAGCATTATCTAATTTAATCTTTGTAGAAGATTTATATCGTTGAATTAATTTTAAAATAGAAGTGAATTCATCACTTACGTTATTAGCTTCATTAAATAAGGATTTGAAATCAATACCATAATTTTCAAGATATATAAATTGATCATTAAGGACATCTTTAGACATCAATATAGTTTTATCTCTTTCAATAAACAAGTCTGCTATTTTAGTAATATCATCACTACCGCAAATTTCTTCTTTTAATCTATCTAAAATATCATTATAATTATTAGAAATGATTGTTAGAATTTTTGTTGTTTCTTCTTTATTGAGTTCATAGAAGTTTCCGCCAACCATTTTAAAGATATTAAATAGAATATTTTTAATATTAGGAAGTTTTTTGTCTATTTTATATTCAACTACTGTACGTTCACCAAGAACACGAGTAATATCTTCAGAATCTACTGTGGCTAGTAGATCACGGATAGTACTTTGATATTTATTAAAATAGCTGATATGATTTTTTTCTTTATAGTTAATAGTCGCATTATAGTTTTTATGATAAAAAATATTAATCTTTACCATTGCATCAAAGAATTTATCATATACTTTTTTAGCATCAACTATTGTATCGCATTCTAATAAGTTCTTATAAAGAATACGAGACTCATTCATATGAGCTCGTTTGATACCTTTAAATAAATCAGATACTCCAGTATAACAAGCAGTACTCCCTTGGATGTATGCTAGTTTATTGGAATCCATCTTTTCTAATAAAAGGTTATCGAATGAGAAAGCTTTTAAATTACTTTCCATTTATTAGCCTCCTAAAAATACAATAAGAGGAGAGGAATCTTAATCCCTCTCCTCAATATTATTTATTATAAATTGATGTAAGCATCTAGGTCAGAATGTTCAAATGCACTTTCGTACTTAGGCAATGCTTTAGCATTAATACATTTAGTAGCCATACGACGAGCTGCAGATTTACATTTCTTAACCAATTGGCAATGTTTGCTGCAAATGCTAGAGATTTGTTGAGTTTTGATTTTAGCCATGGATTTTACACCAGCGATAGTAGCACCATCTGTATCTTCTTTAAGACCAGTCAATGCTGCTTTTTCCAAAGTTTCAATAGCTTTAACATATGTAGAGCCAAGGTTTTTAACTTTAGAAGCATCCATTTCGATTACTTTGATGATACCATTGATATTGGATTTAATCCAAGCACCAGTGATTTCTTCACCTTCGAAAATGTCTTCATTTAATTTTTCCATGTTTTCTTTAGCACTTTCACGAGCTTTTTCCAAGGAATCTTTATCTACGTTTTTGAATGTACCATCAACTTCATATTTGTTATAGAAAGTATTGCTAGTATCAGCAACGCCTAAGAAGATTTCTTTGGAGCATGGTAATTTATAAGTCAATTCAGTATTCAAGTATTGAATATTGTCAGAGATTTGTTTACGGTATTTAGATAAGAATGCTTTATCGCCACGTACATAGGAGTTGATCCATGCAGTAAATTTATTGAAAAGAGCTTTAACCCAATTCTTTACGAATGTGAAGATTTTAGCAATTTTATCTTTAATTGTAGCCAATGCACCTTCAGTATAGATTTCTTCAGCAGCTACACCTTCATGAATACGATCTAATTCATAACGACCTAGACCTTCCATGATCATATTGTCCATACGTTCAACTTCAGCACAAGCTTCAAGAGCTAGTTCATCAAAGTTAGTATAGTCATCAACAATAACGGATTCCATTTCCACTACTGTTTCAGGTTTAGTAGATTCAACAAAAAATGCCATTATAATATACCTCCTAAAATTACATTAAGCCATCTGCTTCAACAGCAATAAGATCTGCATCAAATTCTGCACCTTCATGGAAAGCAACAGCTTTAGCAAATGCTTTACGAGCTTGAGAAGCACGTTTCTTAGCAACAGCTACAGAAAGACCAGCTAATGTAGAAACTACAGAAGCATATGCACCAGTAATTGTTGTAAGGTTTTTAGTTTCTTTATTTGCTTTTTTGATATCAGCAATAGATTTAGTTACGGCTTTGTTAAGTTCTTTTTCTGCTTTTTTAGCATCATCTAACCATTTGCCACCAACCATATCTGTTACGATTTCAGATGCAACGGAATTGTAAGTAACTTCAGTTTCTTCACCGAAAGCATCTTCCATTACTTTAGCTTTGATATCAGAGGAGCGATCAACTGCAACACCAGTGATTTTAGAAATCATTTCAACTTTAAGTTCTTCACTAGTTTTTTCTGCATTAGTTTCAGTAACCCAAGCAGAAACATCACCAGGGTTATAGTCAAAGCCTTTAAATTTAGCATATTTGATTTTCAAATCAGCTAAGTTTTTACCTTCAACTTTTTTCTTAAATTTGTTGTAGAATGCTTTGTTATCACTCATCAAACGAGCAGAAACTTTAGCATAGAAACCATTGAAAACAGCTTTAATTTTAGCCCAAAGTTTTTGGAAGAATTCAACAACTTTAGTTTTTACGTTTTCGAAAGTACCTTCAACAAATGCTGTAGCATCAGCACCTTCTTGAACCATGCCGTATTCTGCAATATCAGCTTGAACTGCTTCTTTGAATAATTCAGCTTCAAATTGTAAGCATTCTAATACAAGAGCACCTGCACCCAATTCACTTTCATAAAGTGCGGAGTTTTCAAGTGTAACTTCTTCAGTTTTATGACCGTCAAAAAATGCCATAATATTTGTCCTCCTTAAAGTATATACTTTTAAGTATAAATTTTAAAATTTATCTATTTCGCCAATATTAGGCTAGATTTATTAAATTGTTGCACTTAATAAATCTATAAAGATTAAATTATGCAATAATTATACTAATATCAAGTTTATTATCCTCAGTATTAGTGGAGTTAATGTTTAGGAACTCTGGTATCTTACCAACTATAGATTCATCTTTGCGATAAATATGTTGATATCCAGGTCCATAACCATTAAAGTCTAAGAATTCAAAATATGTAATACTATCAGCATACTTCTGAGTGATGTATGTAATAATATTAGGTATATGAACATCAGTAATCTTAGATTTATCTTCAATATATTTTCTAATATCATTCTTAATATAGTCGATGATATATTTATCACTTGCAGTCAATAATTTAATCTTGAACTTAAGTGATAAGTTAACCCGATTAATAGGAACGCTATTTTCAATATAGAAGATTTTAGATGGACCATATGTATTAAAGAATTTGATATCAATACCGAAGCTATCTTCAAGAACTTCTAAACAATCTAGAATATGAATACGTTTCTTTTCTAGTTCATTAATAAAGCTTTGAATTTTATCTTCAGTATTTACATAGTCATATCCAATAACTGGGACCCGATCTATATAGTAACTAATTTGACCATTATCTTGCTTTTTGATTTTGATTACAGATTCAATTAAGTCAGAATAGTTATATAAGAAGTCAATACCGTATTTTACAGTATATTCATTGGTTAAACTATAACCATTTAAGAATCCATCAGCAAAATATTGCTCAGTTTTATTTCTACCAGCATCATATTCGAATACATTCTTACAATACACAAAGATTTTCATTGGCATATTGTTAAGCATATATCCAGGTTCGAATTTATCAGCGGCAGCTTTCATTTCATGGACGTCATTAACTTTTAAACGTACGTTCTTATCAATCTTATTATCAGTATTCAATTCAAATCTATAATCGAAACTGTAAGAAGATTCATCGTAGTTTACAAATTTAGCTTCAGCCCATCTATAAGGAACTTGATACTTGTCATCAGAATAAAATACTGCTATTACTTTAAGATCTGCTCCAGTAATCTTATTAGGATCGTATGGATCATCTCTATGAATAATACCAATATTAGATTGAATATTCTGAAGAATGGAAATATCACAAACGTAAGTATCACGTTTAGTTAGATAGCTACGTTTCCAATTCATATTATTTGTAATGAATTGAACTTTAGAGTCTTGATTTACATAAGTAAATTCTAAGATCTTACTAACGTCCATAATATTCAAATAATAAGATACATATAAAGGTTTCTTATTTATAATACACATAAAAGGATTCATATACAAGAAAGATTCATTACTGATTTTCTTTAATTCGTCCTTGGAAGCATTATAAACAACTGATGCATTAGTCTTTCCATCATATTTGATAGAATTACCAGCAGTTAGTATGTAGTTACTATCAGATATATTATCAAAGTCACGTCTAATACATTCTACAGGAATAGTGTTGGTCGGAATTATATTTGTAATGGTATCCATTAATAAGAATGCATAATATAAACGGCTTAATGGATTATCCATTTTCTTGAAGAAGAAGATTTTATTATCTTCATCCGCAATAGTATTAAAGTAATTATTGATATCAGTACTATTGGTTACACTGCCACGAGCTAAAGCTTCTTTAGGGATAAGTTTCTTCAAATCTGAAATAGATTTTTTATCTAACCCATACTGAGCTTCTCCTGTTGGTACAACTAATAGATTCAATCTATCATAGTTAATATTAGAAGAGTTAACTCGGAAGTAGATTGTATCTTTATATTTAATATTACCTTTAGATCCTTGACTGGTATATAAGTTTACTGTTACTTCAGTATTAGCAGTTGGCAAATATGAAGCATTGTCAAACATAATACGAATAGTCGAAGAATCTATGAAAGTATAATTACAGAAATCATTAACTCCATCAGTATTCAAACCATTATATACTGGTTTCAATTTTCTAACAGGGTTACCATATTCTTTTACATCTACATCGAATCCAGCTAATTGATTATCAAATTCAAATTGCATCATTTTAGATTCTAATGGGTTAGATGTAACGATAGTTTTATGAATTGTAGAGAATTCATATTGTCTTAATTCAACTAAACACATGATGACTGGTTGGCCATCAATTTCTGATTTAATAGTTGGTTTAAGATATGGATCTACATCTTTTGAGTTTCTAGTGATTATTGGATTTACTTGAGTTGTATCATACATCCCTGTATATACATAATCACCTGTAGGAAGAAGAATACGTTTAATGATTAGATCATATGGAATATGGAATTCATAATCACCAACCATTATTTTTACTTCTCTATCTAATCTAAAAGTATCATTGACTGTGTTAAGAATCAATTCATTTTCATAAAATATAAGCATTGCATTCATAGTAGAAGGCTCTGCATATATCTTATTTATACCAAGAGATAATGCATGGGAAATTACATTCTTTTCAAACTTGGCTTTAATAGGAATAGCTTCATTAGAATACTCTGCAGCCATAGAAACGGCATTTTGAAGAGCATTAGAATTTACATCTCCTAAATAACCAAAGATGCCCATAGATAGAGTAAGGTCATCTTCGCTAATATATTTCTTTTTAATATTTTCAATATACTGATTAATATCATATATATTGGCATTAAGCATGGTATCATTCTTTACTGTATTTATGACAGTATCAGAATAACTTCTAGCTACTGTATTAGCAGATACTGCATCAGATGCCATTTAATCTATCCCTCCCATTTTAATTTATAGAATCCTCTATTTGGTAAGATAGTACTATACCCAGCTAATGCTGTAGTACCACCATCTTTATAGAAGGCACTATTATTTTGATTTTTATTCATATTTAGATTTATATCAGTTTGTTGGTTGCTAGGTTTTACTATATATGGACGATGCATATATTCACCACTCCAACCACCAAATTCTGGTAAATATCCACCAAGTCTAGGATTACCTTTAGTGATTAAATTACTTATTTCATTAAAGTCCTCAATTATATTAGGATCCATATCCTCAACAAATGAGGCTTTAAACTGAACTGTAAATTTAATATTACCATCTGCAGGCAAATCAGAGAATGTATTACGTGGAACCATCTTTGGATATACTCCAAAGTATTTAGCAAAGTAAACTATAGATTCACCATCTTCTCCGACGATGAATTTATACATACTCATTTGATCATGAATAACTTTAGAATCAAGATATGAATCATCAACAAAGTCAACTAACCCATAATGCTTCATTCGTTCATATTCATCAAATAGTCTAAACCACATATAAACTTCTAAATATTTTGTATCTTCAAACTCAATAGAGAATTCATGATTCTCATCAGATTCATAAGAAGTCCCCCTATAGAAAAGAGAAGATCCTAATATATTTTTAGAAGTCTCATAATCGTTAGCCGTAGAGATATCTGGAATATCTACATTGGATCTCTTATAGTTAGATAGTAAATTTACAAATGGGTTATGTGTATTTACAGACCAACTTAAGCTTTCCAATACAGAATGATATCTATCATATGCTTCTCTAAATAATGTATTATTTGCAATAGATGGATTTAAGACGTTGCCATTGAAAATTTGTAGATCGGGTTTTGTAAAGAATACATATTCTCTAGTCATACCCATCCAATTTTGTGGATCAAGTCTTTCATATCTTGCAAACTTTGTATATTTCTCAGATTGTGTTACTCGACCAGCGCCGAGCCCTAATCCGTTAGCTTTTACAAATTTTAAAAGCCCATCAGTAGAACCAGACTCATCAATCATTGGTCTAGTACTTCTATCTAAAACATTTATACTTTTCGCTTTATGTGTATTGCCAGTTTCATCTTTGGCACCAGTACCAGTAAAACCAAAGTCATTATTGTTTTTAACGATATTAGACAATTGGTGTCCTCCTTTCCTGGATTTTAAATTAATCTTATGTTGAAGAAGGGAATAAATATCGTAATTGTATATTATAATAGTGAAATAAAGCATGTTTGTGTATGATAATCATAACCCAAACTTCCAGCTTATTGTTATTCTAAATCATTTCAATTTAAAGGCTGGGTTATTATGACTAATTCTATACACTTATATGACAATGATCTAAAAGAGTTGGCTCTTGCTGATAATGCTGTCAAAATCTATACCGTTGCAATCATCTCAGGTGATGATATAATGGAAGAATTTGATACTGTTAGGAAGTCTGACTATGATAGAATCGTTAATCTTTATAATGCTTGTATTAATGGTATAAAGGATAAAGACTTAACCTGGAAATTTCATGAAGCTATTTCAGAAACTCCAAATAGTTATTTTATATAACAAATACCTGCATGCTTTATTTTTTTT
>PPYF01670701.1_pt1 | contig 24860 bp, 19 predicted proteins | sample 1559871 | NCBI WGS metagenome assembly PPYF01 (sample SAMN08240021, study PRJNA423297) | Human gut metagenome, whole genome shotgun sequencing project. | reverse complement strand
AATAACAAAGCCCCAGCTTGTGAAAGTCGGGGCTTTGTGCGTAAAAGAAAGAAGGGGTGCATTTTGACACACCTTCTTCTCTTTGTGTTTCTTTCCGGTAAAATAAACAATCGAAGATTGACGGGGTTATACTCCGCTGAATGCGCTGAAACCGCCGTCAATAGGAAGCAATGCACCCGTAACGAAGCTGGCGGCATCGCTGCACAGGAACTGTACGGCGCCGTTCAATTCGTTGATGTCGTCGAAGCGTTTCATCGGGGTTTTGGCCAATACTTTCTTGCTGCGGTCGGTCAGTGAGCCGTCGGGGTTGATGAGTACGGCGCGGTTCTGGTCGCCGATGAAGAAGCCCGGGGCGATGGCATTGACGCGGATACCGTCTCCGTATTTCAGTGCCAGTTCGCTTGCCAGCCATTGGGTAAAGTTGGCAACGGCTGTCTTGGCTGCCGAATAGCCCGGAACGCGGGTGATGGCGCTGTAAGCTGCCATGGAAGATACGTTGACGATGCAGCCCTTACCTTGCTTAGCCATTACTTTGCTGAACACTAAAGACGGGTAAACGGTTCCGTTCATGTTCAGGTTGGTCACTTTCTCCCAGCAGGAGATGTCCATGTCGTAGAAGTGCTGGTCGGGAGTCAGAGTTGCGCCCGGCATATTGCCGCCGGCAATGTTGAGCAGAATGTCGATACGTCCCCACTTGGCAACGATGTCATCGGCAAGTTTCTCAAGACTGGCGATGTCCAGCACGTTACCGACGATACCGATTACATCTTCACCATAGGTTTTCAGTTCCTCTACACGCTTGTCCAGTTGTTCCTGACGGATGTCTACCGCAACGATTTTAGCGCCTTGTTGCATAAAACACTTGGCAATGCTGCCACCCAATACACCACCTGCACCGGTGATGACCGCTACTTTACCTGCAATACTGAATTGTTCGTTCATAATCTTTGTCTCCTTTTTTCTTTCTTTTCTTTTTTTATACGGGGAAGCACGTGCATAAAGCATGAAGCGTATACGCCCCCCTCATACTTTATTGTCTTCTGCTTCACGTATCTATATTGTATATTTTATGCTTGTGTTTCCTTCTGTTTCATTTCGTCTTGTACCACTGCCATCATGCCTTCCACCTGTGCCAGCGCCAGCATACGACCGTGGAATGAATAGCCGGGATTATATCCCTTGTCCTCATCGCCCAGCATCATCCGTCCGTGGTCTACACGCATGGGCAGATTCGGGTTTTCTTGCTCGAAGATGCGGATAAGGTCGATAAGGTGACCGCGTCCCGTCAGGTGGGAGCTTTCTATGAAGTTGCCGCCCGGCATGGCTGCGGTGCTGCGCAGATGCACAAAGTGGGTGCGTGATGCAAACTTCCTGGCGAGTTCGCGGGTGTCGTTATGCTCTCCCGCGCTGAGCGAGCCGGCACAGAACGTCAGTCCGTTGTGTGGATTATCCACTGCATTCAGGAACCAGGCGATGTCCTCTTCGTTGGTCACGATACGCGGCAAGCCCAGTACCTGGAAAGGCGGGTCGTCGGGATGTACGCACATATTTACGCCGTACTTCTCGCACACCGGCATGATAGCGGCAAGGAAATACCGCATGTTCTCGCGGAGCGCATCGCGGTCGATACCTTTGTACAAGGCAAGCAGATTCCTGAATATATTCACCGGATTCTTGTCGCCTTCCTTGATGTTGCCGTTTACGAATCCCTGCGTCTTTACGATAATCGCATCGACAAGGCTGTCTTTTTCGGCTTCGGTGATGGTCTTGTCCAATTCGGCCACTTTAGCCAGCTCTTCGGCGGAGTAATCCTTTTCGGCTCCCTCACGTTGCAGAATGCGCAGGTCGAAATAGGCAAAGCGCACCCGGTCGAAGTAGAGCGATGAGGTTCCGTCTGCCCAGGGGTGTTGCAAATCCGTGCGTATCCAGTCGATAACGGGCATGAAGTTATAGCATACGGTCTTTACACCGCATTTGCCCAGATTGGCAAGACTGATTTTGTAGTTCTCTATCAGTTGTTCGCGTTCCGGTCCGGCATATTTAATGGCCTCGCATACGGGCAGGCTCTCCACAACCGACCAGCGCAAGCCATAGGACTCAATATATGTCTTTAAATCGTTGATGGCTTCTTCTGTCCAGATTTCGCCGTTGGGCACATCGTGCAAGGCGGTAACTATCCCTTCCACACCGATTTGCCGAAGCATATCGAGCGTTATTTTGTCTTTCTTACCGAACCATCTCCAAGTTTTTTCCATACTTCTTTTTGTATTAATGATTTAAAATGATTATTTACTGCAAATGTAGGCACTAAAACAGTTTGTATATAAACGGATATTTGCAGGATGTTTGCAGATATTTGCGTGTATTGAAAGAATAATGGGATAGCAACCTTTGCAGCGAAGTAAACGGCTTTCAATCAATACTATATAAGTACCAATATAATACCTGCGTTTGGTACGGGAAATACCAACGGTTGGTACGCCTTGTACCGCACTTTGGTACGGCTCGTACCACAGTTTGGTACAGCTCGTACCACGCTTTGGTACAGTTCATACCACGCTTCGGTACGTCTCCTGCCACCGGTTGGTATGCTCCGTACCAACGGGGGTATTCTTTCCGTTTCCCTTTGTATTTTCTTTTTTTCCCGCAGAGTTATTGTTATTATTCGCTATCTTTGTGTAAGGATAGGATGCGGCTCGGCAAACCGGGAGATGCCGTATCAACATCAGGCAGTGTTATGAGACAGATAATAAACGAACAGCTCCAGATATCGGAGTCCAACCCGATAAAGGCGCGCTATTACGACTATGACCGCTTCACTTACCCCTGGCATTTCCACAGCCAGTACGAAATAATCTATGTGAAGAAAAGCTGCGGCCGTTGCTTTGTGGGCGATTGCATAGAGCGTTTTTCGGAAGGAGATGTGGTATTGTTCGGTCCCAGCCTGCCTCATTATATGCGGAGTGACGATGCTTATCACGGCGATAATCCCCGGTTGCGGGTGCAAGGAACTATCATTCAGTTTGAGGAGAACTTCATGCAATACTCGTTCGACCATTATCCGCAGTTTCACCAGATACGGGTGTTGCTGAAAGAGGCCAGACGGGGTGTTGTCTTTCACACGGCCGATGCCGGTCCGGTACGCGACATGGTATCCGCTTTTCCCGAACTGAAAGGATTCGGACAGATAACCGGTTTGCTGGATTTATTGCAGGCATTGGCGGTATCCGTCCCAAGAAGAATGCTGGCAAGCCCTTGCTACTATGAGAAGTTTCCCACAGCGGGAAACAAGCGTATCGATAAAATCATCTCCTTTATCAACAGCAACTACACCCGTTCCCTCAAGCTCGACGAGATAGCCGAAATGGCGAATATGAACAGCAGCGCCTTTTGCCGTTTCTTCAAGGACGCCATGGAAAAGACTTTCCTGCAATATGTGGCGGACATGCGCATAGGTTATGCCTGCAAACTGCTGACCATTGGCGATATGGAGGTTTCACAGATAGCTGTGGAGTGCGGGTTCGACTCTATTCCGCATTTCAACCGCACCTTCAAGCAACTGACGGGACTGACACCGACGCAGTACCGGAACCAGATAATGAAATGATTTCCCCCCTTCACCCTCCGTCTCCCACAAACAGGAGTGTGCGAAAGGGTGAAGGGGGGATGTGGTAAAAGTTATTTTACGGAATCTCGACCGTTACATACCGAACGAGAACTTGTCGATGGACTGGTATACCACGCTGGCAATACTCAGCGCCACAATGCCCAGCGTACAGATGGCAAGGCCGGCACGCGTGTAGTTATCGCTGCGGAAAGCGGCGATAGGCTCATCGCTCTTGTTGATATACATTGCCTTTACAATCTTCAGATAGTAGTAAAGCGATAGAATCGTATTGATTAACGCAATGAACACCAGCAGATGAAAACCGCTTTCGAATGCCGCCGCAAAGATGAAGAACTTCGAGAAGAAGCCTGCGAACGGCGGAATACCTGCCAGCGAGAACAGTGCCAGCGTCATAAGGAAAGCCAGCTTGGGGTTGGTGGTGTACAATCCGTTGTAATCTTCCAATGTAAACTTATCGGCGCGCAATGCTACAATCGTGATAACGGTAAAGACGGCGAGGTTGGCAAACAGGTAAATCAGTACGTAGTACACCAGCGACGTCATACCCAGCGACGTTCCGCTGATAACACCCAGCATGATGTAACCGGCTTGCGAGATACTGGAGAACGCCATCAACCGTTTCAGGTTCTCCTGACGCAGCGCAAAGAGGTTGGCGAGCGTGATAGAGGCGATGATAACCCAGTAGAGCACTTCCTGCCATTGCGCCGCCATCGGTGCGAATACCTTATAGAGGATGGTCATCAGCACGAATGCCGCCGCACCTTTGGAGATAACGCTCAGGTAAGCGGTTACCGTACTCGGAGCACCTTCGTATACGTCGGCCGTCCACAGATGGAAAGGCACCAGCGAGATCTTGAATCCCATGCCGGAGAAGAAGAATACGAATGCCATAATCTGCAACGGGCTTCCGTCCAGATGTGCCGGAATATCGGCAAAGTAGAGCGTGCCTACCGTACCGTATATCAGCGAAATGCCGTAAAGCAGCAGCCCGCTGGAGAAGAGCGCGGTAAGGATGTACTTGGCACCTGCCTCGGCAGAGTGGTGGCGGTATTTGTCGAAAGCCACCAGCGCAGCCATAGGGATGCTGGCCGTTTCCAGTCCGATGAAGAACATCAGGAAGTGCCCGGCGGAAATCATGAAGTACATACCCAGCAGCGTGGAGAGTGTCAGTACATAGAACTCGCCCTGCTTGATTGCCGCATCGGGGCGGCGCATCCACTCGTGCGCCATAAGGAACACGATGAGCGTACCTACGCTGAGAATGGATTTGACGATACTCTGTATCGGCTGGTTATGGTACATCCCGCCGAAAGCGTCGGCTGCCGGACCGGGAACGATGGTTATAAGCGTATGGACGATGAGCAGGGCAACGGGCAGCATGGTGTTCAACATCGGCTTGCCGTCATGCTTGTGCGCATCCGGACTCATGAAGAGGTCGGCTATGAAGAGGATAACGATAACCGCTATCAGCGACAGCTCTTCTTTCATTAATAGAAATTGGGAGTAATCCATGTTATTTGGTGATTAGTGATTAGTGTTTAGTGAGTGGCTAATAGGTTGACTACCGGCAGCACGCTGTCTCCAATCATGTTGCTTATCCACAGCGGAGCAAGACCCAGTCCGGCTACGCAGGCAATGAGGATGATTACGGCGGTACGTTCGTCCCAGGTGGCATCGGTCAATGTCAGGTGGTGCTTGTTGGTACAGGTTCCGTAGAGGATTTTACCGACAAGGCGCAGGATGTAGACTGCGGTAATCACGATACTCGTACAAGCGATGACGGTCCATGCGCGGTGGAAGGTATCGGGATGCTGGAAAGCGCCGTTGAAGATTGTCATTTCGGCAATGAAACCGCTGAGTCCCGGCAGACCGAGGTTGGCCAGACCGGCGATGACGTAGGATACCGCCAGGAAGGGCATAATCTTCATCAGTCCGCTAAGCTCGCGTACGTCGCGTGTGTGCGTCCGTCCGTATATCATACCGATAAGGGCGAAGAACAGGGCGGTCATCAATCCGTGGGAAAGCATTTGCAGCACGGCACCCGTACAGGCCGTCCGGTTCATCATCAGGATGGCGAAAAGCACCAGTCCGCAGTGCGATACGGAAGAGTAGGCGTTGATGTACTTCAGGTCGGTCTGCACGCAAGCGGAGAATGCGCCGTACACCACGGAGATACCCGTCAGTACGAGGAATATCCAGCCGAGCTCCTGTGCGGCTTCGGGCATCAGGTACATGGCGATGCGGAAGCAGCCGTAGCCGCCCAGCTTCATCAGTACGCCTGCATGCAGCATGCTGACGGCGGTAGGTGCGGATGCATGACCGTCGGGGCTCCAGGTATGGAACGGGAACAGAGCGCCCAGCACGCCGAAACCGAGGAAGGTAAGCGGGAACCAGATGCGTTGTTGCTCCACGGGGATATTGTGCAGTTGGGCTATCTCCAGCAGGTTCATGGTGGTGGCGCCGCTACCGAAGTAGATACCGAGGATACCGATAAGCAGGAAAGCGGAACCGCCCATCAGCATCAGCGTCAGTTTCATGGCAGCGTATTCCTTGCGTCCCGAACCCCATACGCCAATCAGCAGGTACATCGGGATGAGCGCTACCTCGTAGAACATGAACATGGTGAACAGGTCGGTAGAGATAAAGAAACCGAACACACCCATCGACAGCAGGGTGAACCACAGGAAATATTCTTTGGTCAGCGGTTGCAGACGCCAGGAAGCGAATGTACCCGTAAACACGATAATGGCCGAGAGCAGCAGCATGGCTACCGAGATGCCGTCCACCCCTACGGAATAGTGGATGTTGAGGGCGGGATACCAGGCTACATCGGCACGGAACAACATTTCATCCGTAGCGCCGCCGTGACGGGCTTGCAGGTAGACGACGGTCAGTCCGACGGCTGCAACGAGCAATGCCGAAGCGCCGGCTACCATCACCGCACGTATCTGTGCGATATTACGGCTGAGCCAGAGGCCCAACAGCATCAGCAAGGGGATGAGTACGAATATGGATAAGAAATTCATCTTTATAATATGGTATTAATTGTTATTGTTCTATATGGTTGATACATCACTATCAATTTCCGTTTCTCGTTTACAGCAACAGCAGCAGTATCAGTGCAAGCGTACCCAGCAGGAATACGAAGGTGTATTGCTGGATGCGTCCGCTTTGCAGGCCGCGTATCTCGTCGCTGGTGGCATTGGCGCCCCAGGCAAGGAAATCGAAGAAGCCGTCCACCACATGACGGTCCCACCAGGCAATGGGGCGGCTGATGCAGCCGAAGATGATGCGGTGGGTGATGAACTGGTAGACTTCATCGATGTAGAAGCGGTGATAGGCTGCCGTCCACAAGCCGTTGAAGCGGCGGGCAAGCGCATCGGCAACCGGCTGTTTTTCGCCTTTATACATATAAGTGGCCACGGCTATGGAGATAACCGCAATGGCAATGCTTGTTCCTGCCACGCCCCAGTCGAGGTGGATGGTATAGGCTTCGCCGTTGGAGCTGACGAAGTGGCCGAAAGGAATAAATCCGGCAACTATCGTAACTGCGGCAAGGAACATCAGGGGAACGGTCATGGCAAGGGGCGACTCGTGAGGCGTGTGCTGATGGCTGTGGCTTTCATCGCTTGCCGACTTCTGCCCCGGCTCCGAGCTGCCCCAGAAAATGCCGTAATACAGTCTGAACATATAGAATGCGGTCATGGCGGCAATCACCGTCATAATCCAACCCATGACGGGGCTGAACCGGAAGCAGGCCGTCAGTATCTCGTCCTTGGAGAAGAATCCGGAGAACGGGGGAATGCCGGCAATGGCAAGGCAGGCTATCAGGAAGGTGATGTGCGTAACCGGCATGTATTTGCGCAGGCCGCCCATGGCGGACATCTCGTTGCTGTGCACCGCATGAATGATGCTTCCTGCACCGAGGAACAGCAACGCCTTGAACATGGCGTGCGTAAACAAGTGGAACATGCCTGCCATATAACCCAGTCCGCCTTCGTGCGGGTCTGTGGATGTACATACGCCGAGCGCTACCATCATAAAGCCTATCTGCGAGATGGTGGAGAAGGCGAGTACACGCTTGATGTCACTCTGCACACAAGCCACGCTGGCGGCATAGAATGCGGTGAATGCGCCTACATAGGCCACGAGGTGCAGCACGTGGGGCGCATAGTCGATGAACAGCGGGAACATGCGTGCCACCAGGTATACGCCTGCCACCACCATCGTAGCGGCATGAATCAGTGCGCTCACCGGAGTAGGACCTTCCATGGCATCGGGCAACCAGATGTGCAGCGGGAACATGGCGCTCTTGCCGGCTCCGCCGATGAACATCAGTCCCAGCGCCAGCGGAATCATGGCAGCGCCGCCTTTCAGCAAGGCCATTTCATTGGGTTGGAAGGTGTAGGTTCCGGCATAGTAACCGTAAACCAGGATACCGATAAGGAAGCCCAGGTCGGCAAAGCGGGTCACGATAAACGCTTTCTTGCTGGCGGCGATTGCTGCGGGTTTCGTGTAGTAGAAGCCTATCAGCAGGTAGGAAGACACACCCACCAGCTCCCAGAACAGATACATCTGGAAGATATTGGTTGCCACTACCAGTCCGAGCATGGACATCGTAAACAGCGAGAGGAAAGCGTAGTAGCGTTGGAAGCCGCGTTCGCCTTTCATATAGCCGAAAGAGTAGAGGTGTACCATGAACGATACGGTACTTATGACAATCAGCATCATCACCGATATGGGGTCGAGCAGGATGCCCAGGTCAATGCTGAGTGTCGGCGTAAACGGCAGCCATGTGCAGTTGTAAGGCATCAGTGTGGCAAATGTGCCGTCTGCCAGCCGCGGGGCGGTGAAATAGTGTATTGCGGTGAGGTAGGAGAGTACCGCCACTGCACCCAGCACAGCCGTGCCGATGAGTCCGGCAGTGCGGTGCGACATCCATTTGCCGCCCAGTCCCAACACAAGGAACGAGAGCAAAGGAAGGAGAAGGATTAGAATCGTATATTCCATAATTATTGAATTGAGAATTGAAAATGGAGAATTGAGAAATGCTGCTCAGTCTCTCTTTTTGTTTTTGTTGAATGGCTCATTATGCAGGCGGTCTGCACAACTCTATGCAGGGTGTCTGCACAGTGCTATGCAGGACATCTGCACAGGCTTATGCAGGATGCCTGCACAGGCATCTACCATTTGAGTTCGTCCAGCTTGTTCACCTGTATGCTGCGGATATTGCGATAGATGTTAATCATGATGGCAATGGCCACGGCCGTTTCGGCTGCCGAGATGGCAATGGAGAACAGGGAGAAGAAGTAACCTTCCAGTCCGCCGGGAAACAGGAAACGGTTGAATACCGCGAAGTTGATGTCCGTAGCATTCAGTATCAACTCAATTGAAATCAGTATCGCCAACGTATTGCGGCGGGTAAAGAACCCGTAGATGCCGGCGAAGAACATGATAGCCGAGACTATCAGGTAATATTCCATGTGTATCATAAATCTTATCTTTTACGTGCTATTAACAATCCGCCTACGATACATGCCAGCAGCAGGATGCTGACGGCCTCGAAGGGCAATAGGTAACCGTATTTGTCGCCGCTCAGCATGTGGTGGCCGATGGTCTTGATGTTGACTTCGAGCGGTTCGATGTCTGTGGTGGCGATAAACTTATGTTTCAGGGTTATGAACAGTACGATGACGGCTCCTGCCACGGTAGCGCCCAGTCCGGCAAGGAACTTGCTGCGTTTCAGCTTGGCCGCCATGTCGCCTTCGCCGCTGGTGAGCAGAATGGAGAAGACATAGAGCACGACGATACCGCCCGCATAGACCATAATCTGTACCGAACCGAGGAACGTATATCCCAGCAGGAAGTAGATGCCTGCCGTGCCGAAAAGCACGAACAGCAGGTATGTGGCCGAACGTACCATGCGTCTGGTGGTTACCGTCAGTATGGAGAATACGCTGATGAAGGCCGCAAGGAAGTAAAATACTATTGTTTCAAGATTAAATTCCATGTTATTGATTACTAATTATGAATGACTGATTACTTCGCTGCTTCAGGCTGGGGAGCGGCGGGTTTCTTCTTCTCTTCTACGTGACTGCCCGGATGGTTCAGCGTCAGTACCAGTTTGCTGCGGTCGAATACGGCATGCTCGAAGTTCTGGTCGAACGTAATGGCGTTGTGCGGGCAGGCATTGACGCAAAGCTGGCAGAATATGCACGAACCGAGGTCGTATTCGTACTTTGCCAATATCTTCTTTTTCTTGCCGTCTTCCGTTTCTATCGTCTGGCTCGTCACCTTGATGGTGTCGTTGGGACAAGCCGTCTGGCACAAGCCGCAGGCCACGCAATGGTGTTCGTTCTTCTCGTTGTGGGGCATTGTCAGCGTGCCGCGGAAGCGTTCGGAGAGTTTCAGCGTCTTCCGGTTTTCCGGATACTGTTCGGTAGTCTTCTTCCGCCAGAAAACGGTCATGGTGGTTTTCATGCCCGTCAGCAGGGAAGTGATACCGTGTATGAGGCTGCCTATGTAAGAATTATGTTCTTTTTCTTTCATTGTTGTAATTATTATTTAGTGTTGCCCGAAAGGAAATATTGCTCCGGTGCTGCTTCGGCTTAGAAATGCAATTCAAATACTACGATTAATACCATTAGAATCAAGTTCACCATGCTGATGGGAACCAGATATTTCCATTCGAGGTTCAGAATCTGGTCGATACGCAGACGCGGGAATGTCCATTTAATCCACATCAGCAGGAACACCACGAAGAATGCCTTGCCGAAGAACCATACAAAGCCCGGAATGTAGTCCATTACAGCGTTGAAGCCGTCCAGGCCCACGATGTGCAACGGCATCCAGCCGCCTAAGAATATCGTGGCCGCCACACTCGCTACGATGAACAGGTTCAGGTACTCTGCCAGGTAGAAGAAGCCGAAGCCCATACCGGAGTATTCCGTATGATAACCTGCCGTCAGCTCGCTTTCGGCTTCGGGCAAGTCGAACGGACCGCGGTTGGTTTCCGCATTGCCGGCAATCAGGTAGATGATGAAAGCTATCAGAGCCGGGATATGTCCTTTGAAGATGAACCAGCCGTCGGCTTGTCCGGCTACGATTTCGGAGAACTGCATCGTACCCATCAGGACTACCATCGTCAGGATGCTCAGTCCGCAGGAGAGTTCGTAACTGATGATTTGCGCACCGCTTCGCATGGCTCCGATAAGCGAGAACTTATTGTTGGAACTCCAGCCGGCAAGCAGGATACCTACCACGCCGATGCTCGAAGCGGCAAGCAGGAAGAACACGCCCACGTTGAAGTCCAGCACTTCCAGGCCTTTGCTGACAGGCAGGCAGGCGAAGGTGAGGAACGAGGCTATGATGACCATGAACGGTGCCAGGTTGTAGAGGAATCGGTCGGAGAACTTCAGGTCGATGATTTCCTTGGTCAACATCTTGATAACGTCGCACGGCACTTGGAGCAATCCCCATTTTCCTACACGCATCGGACCGAGGCGGCATTGGAAAAAGGCGCATATCTTGCGCTCCATGTAAATCAGGATAATGGCAAGCACTGCATACATCAGGATGATGCATACGCCTATCACTACACATTCAAGAAACACCGCCAGACCTTCCGGCATGAGGGAGGTCAGCATCTGGTGAATCCAATTGGTTACTATACTAAAGTCAAACATCTGTTTATTTACGGTTTTACGATTTACGATTTGATGTATGTCTGCTGTCTGTTATTGACGTTCTTTTTGCTTTTTACCGTTATCGGTCGATATCGGGTACTACATAGTCCAATGTACCGCCGATAGCGATAAGGTCGGCAATCTTTGCACCGCGGCAAATCGTATCTACGGTAGATACCAGCGGAAGCCCCGTGCTGCGGAAGTGCAGGCGGTAGGGTGTCTTGTCGCCGTGGCTCTCAAGGAATACGCCGAACTCGCCGCGGCTGCCTTCTACGGCAGCGTAGTAGGTACCTTCCGGTACGCGGATAATCGGTTTCATCTTCTCCTGGTATGCACCTTCGGGGATATTGTCTATCAGCTGTTCGATGATTTTCAGGCTTTCCATGATTTCGTCCATACGGATGAGGTAGCGTGCCCAGGAGTCGCCCTCGGTGCGGACAATCTCTTTGAAGTCCACCTTGTCATACACCCCGTAAGGCATGCGCTTGCGTACGTCGCACGCCCAACCGCTGGCACGGCCCGTACCGCCGGTGGCTCCGAACGCTATGGCATCTTCACGGGAGAGTACGCCTACGCCTTTCAGACGCTGCTGCGCAATGATGTTTCCTGTAAACACGTCGTGGTATTCGTGCAGGATGCCGCGCAGGTATGGGATGAACTCTTTGACTTTCTTCTGGAAGTCGGGGGCGATGTCGGCTTGCACGCCGCCAATCGTGTTGTAATTCATGATGAGGCGTCCGCCGCAGGTCCCTTCGAAGATGTCGAGAATCTTTTCACGGTCGCGGAAGCCGTAGAAGAAGGCGGTCAGCGCGCCGAGGTCCATTGCCAGGCAGGAGTAGAAAAGCAGGTGCGAGTCGATGCGCTGCAACTCGTCCATGATGGTACGGATGTACTGCACACGTTCGCTTACCTCTATGCCCATGGCTTTTTCGATACACATACACAAGGCATGGCGGTTCTGGTGAGCGCCCAGGTAGTCCAGACGGTCGGTCAGCGCCAGTGTCTGCGGGTATGTAAGGCTTTCGCACATCTTTTCGATACCCCGGTGGATATATCCGCAGTTGGCATCGATTTTTTTGATGATTTCACCTTCCAGCGATACGCGGAAACGCATTACGCCGTGGGTTGCGGGGTGTTGGGGACCGATGTTCACCACATATTCGTCGTCGCCGAAGAGTTGCGTTTCCTTGTTCTTTACCGTTCCGTCCGGGTTCAGTTCCAGTTCGGTGGTGGTATCAACCGTTTCCTCATTGTCCATGCGCAGCGGGTTCTGTGCTTCCGGGTCGTCGTCTTTACGCATCGGGTATCCTACCCAGTCGTTGCGCAGGTAGAGGCGGCGCATGTCGGGGTGTCCTACGAATACCACGCCGTAGAAGTCGAACACTTCACGCTCCAGAAAGTCTGCCGCTTTCCAGATGTCGCATACAGAGGGAAGTTCGGGATGCTCGCGGTCGAGTGTGACGGTGCGGATGGCAGTCCGCTTGCCGGTGACGGTGGATTCCAACTGATACACCACGCCAAGTCCGCGCGGAGTGTCGGGAGTGTCTTTGGCGGCATCCGGTTGGCCCCAGTCCATACCGGTGAGGCATTCCAGAAAGTCCATTTGTTCTTCCTGCCGCAGGCGCAGCATTTCGTCATGCAAGGCTGCGGGTTCTATATATCTTATTTCCATACTCATATTCATATTCATTCTTCCGGTCTTTCTTCTTTTTGGTTTACACCGCCAAAGTATTTCTCTATTTTTACTTTACGCTGCAACTGCATCATTCCGTAGTAGAATGCTTCGGGGCGGGGAGGGCATCCGGGGATATATACGTCCACCGGCAAAATCTTGTCTACTCCGTTCACAACGTGGTAGGACTTCTTGAACGGGCCGCCGCTGACAGCGCAACCGCCTACGGCTATCACATATTTAGGGTCTGCCATCTGGTCGTACAAGCGTTTCAGCACCGGAGCCATCTTGTTCGTGATTGTTCCGCACACCATAATCATATCTGCCTGGCGCGGACTGGCACGGGCTACCTCAAACCCGAAGCGCGCCATATCGTAGCGGGCTGCACCGAGGGCCATGAATTCGATACCGCAACAACTGGTTGCAAACGTAAGCGGCCACAGCGAATTGCTGCGTCCCCAATCGATGAAATCGTCCAGAACGCCGATAGCCACATTAGCACCGCCGGCATTAAGTTCCCGAACCAATTTCTCCAACGTTTCGTTGTCTGTAAACTCCTCATAAGGGATGGATTTTATTTTGGGTTTCTTCGTTACTTCCATTCCAACGCTCCTTTCCTCCAGGCATATGCAAGGCCCAGAACCAATATAATAAGGAAAAATAAAATACTGAAAAGTCCGGCAGCTCCCAGCTCGCGTGCTATGACTGCCCACGGAAACAGGAACACCGTCTCCACTTCAAACATCAGAAACAGGATGGCAAACAAGTAGTAACCTACCCGAAACTGCATCCATGATTTACCGCGGGTGGGAATACCACATTCGTACGGCTCCATTTTCTGCACATTGTACGAACGGGGGGCTATCGCATTGGACAATGCGATGACGATACCCACGAAAGCAATTGCCGTCAGCAAGACGGCTACCAACAAAGTAAAGTTCATAAATCCGATAAGATTTTAGATATATAAAATATAGATATACTGCACTAAAACAAGGATAAAGCGATAAGGCGACAAGGTGATAATGCTTTACCCTTTTTTTAAATGATAATCTTCCTTAACCCGATTATGTAATAATGCGGACCGGGCACGGTAAGACAGTGTACATTCGGCATACGGTCATAGCTTTGCGCACGCAGCAGTTGCTGCATACGGATAATGTCAGTGCGCAACAGGGAGCTTTTGTTGTTTGGAACCTGCTGGCTTTCCACATGTTCCAGGCAAGAAGCGGCGGATGATGTATGTCTGTAATAATTATGAATGACCTGTTGGGCGGTAGGCGCCTGCGTCAAAATGCAACTCTCTGCTTTGCAACCGGCCGGAGTGCACAAAAAATCCGCAGCCTCTATTGCACCGTTGTGTAATAAAACCGCGAGTATGGCTATCATACAATATTTTATGCACTGTTTCATACCTCCCTATCTGTTTCAGGGCGCAAAGATATAACAAGTATCTCTCATTTTGCTATCTCTGCATAACAAAATAAGACTATTTTTACACTTTTTATCCTAAATCAATTCCGTTTCCAGAATTCCGGGGTGAACAAAAGTAAGACGGTGAACAATTCCAGACGTCCCAATAACATGAGGAATGACAGTAACCATTTGGCGGCATCGGGCAGGGCATTCCATGAATATGCCGGACCGGTGTCACCCAATCCGGGGCCCATATTGCCGATGCTGGATACAACACAGCCGATGGACTCTTCGGCACCTATCCCCATCCCCATCATTATCAGTATGCTGATGATGATAATGATAAAATATAGAAAGAAAAATGCCAACACGGTGGATACGATGGAAGGGGGGATTACTTGTTTGTTTATACGCACCGGCAACACTGCGTTGGGATGGAGGAGGTGCTTGCATTCATTGCGGGATACTTTGGCCAGAATGACCATACGGATACATTTCAGGCCGCCGGAAGTGCTGCCGGCACAAGCTCCCATCACCATGACAATGGTAAGAAGTCCCCAAAGCACAGGTGTCCATAACATATAGTCGTCTGTGGCAAAGCCGGTGGAGGTGTGCAGCGATATGACCTGGAACAATGATTTGCGGAAAGCCTCTTCCGCATCCATTGAACCTGTATAATAGAGCACTACGGCTATCACACCGGTAAAGCCTGCTACCGACCAAAAATACCATTTCAGCTCGGCATTGTCAATTACCTTTTTGAATTTCCGGTTGACAAAGAACAGCAATAGCGTAAAGTTAATGCCGGAAATAAACATGAAAATGGAGATTACATATTCTATATAAGGAGAATTGTAATAGGCCACACTTGCCTGCTTGGTGGAGAAACCACCCGTGCCCGTAGTAGCAAAGGCATGGCATACGCTGTCGAACCAGTTCATGCCGCCCAGCATTAACAAGACTACAAGTATGAGAGTGAGTCCGGCATAGATGCTCCATATCCATTTGGCTGTGATGCCGATGCGCGGATGCACCTTGTCGTGCGTGGGGCCGCTGGCTTCGGCGGCAAACACCTGCAGGCCGCTGACCCCGAAGATGGGTAATACGGCAATCGTAAACATGATAATTCCCAAACCGCCTATCCATTGTGTCATACCGCGCCAGAACAGCAATCCGTGAGGAAGCGATTCTATATTATCCAGCACGGTGGCTCCCGTACTTGTAAAGCCGGACATGGTTTCAAAGAAAGCATTCGTGATGTCAGGGACATATCCGCTGATGTAGAAAGGCAACATACCGAAAAGAGAAAAAGCCACCCAGGCAAAGCTGACCAGGACGTAACCGTCGCGGCGGGTAAGTTGTTTCTCACCGCCTTTTCCGGCGATAGCCATGAGCAGGCCCACTCCTGCTGTGATACCTGCCGATTTCCAGAAATCGAGGAGGGCTTCGTCATTATAGTAGAACGATATTGCCGAACATACCAGGAACATGACTGTCTCCAGCAGTAGCAGAATACCGATAATCCGTATAATTGTCTTAAAGTTAATCACGCTTGTTTGGATTTTAAGTCGTTAATTTTGAATTATGGGACGGGGCGCAGGTGCAGCCAATTCATAATTCAGAATTTATAACTCCCGATTAATTAAAGTATTTTTCGATTTTCTTAATCATCATGTTCAGGCAGAATACCACCACGTGGTCGCCGGGCTGTATTTGCGTGTTACCCATAACTACCACACCCTCGCCGTTGCGTATCAGTCCGCCGATGGTTGTCCCTTTGGGCAGGCCGAGGTCTTTCACCGGATGTTTGGTTATCTTTGAACCTGCCTTGACGGTAAATTCCGCTACATCGGCATTGGCAAAGGTGAGGCATTTTACGTTGCTCACATCGGCATCCAGCATCATCTGGTAGATATGGCTGGCGGCGATCATCTTCTTGTTGATAACCGTGCCGATGTCGAGGCTTTCAGCCATGCCTATATAGTCGATATTTTCTACTTCGGCTACGGTTTTTCTTACACCCATGCGTTTTGCCGCCAGACAGGCAAGAATGTTTGTTTCCGAGTTTCCGGTCAGTGCCACAAAGGCTTCGGTATTCTTCAATCCTTCTTCTATGAGCAGGTCCATATCCCGTCCGTCGCCGTTGATAATCATTGTCTTGTCATCCAGCAGTTCGGTCAGACGGTTACAGCGGTTCAGGTCATTGTCCACGATTTTCACCTGCATATAGTCGGGGACATATTGTGCGGTACGTACGGCGATGCGGCTTCCACCCATAATCATGACATTGCGTACGTCGGCATAATCTTCTTTGCCTGCTATCTTGCGGATATATGGTACGAATTTGCGGGTAGTCGTGAAATAAACAATATCATGCAGTTTCACAACATCATCGCCGCGGGGAATCAGTGTTTCGTTACCGCGCTTGATGGCCACCACATGATAAGGCAATTCCGGTCCGCCCAACTGATGCAGGGGGATGTTCAGGATTTCTGCTTTTTCGCGCATCTTGGCTCCTATCAGAATCAATGCTCCTCCGCAAAATTCCCACCATTGGCGTACCCAGCTCATACGGATGGAAGATACAATCTCTTTTGCCGCAAGCATTTCCGGGTATATAAGCGAATCTACTCCTAACTTCTGGAAAAATTCCTTGTTTTTGGGCAGCAGATATTCGTAATTGTCAATACGACCTACGGTTTTTACCGCACCCAGGTTGGTTGCAAGCATACAGGCGGTAATGTTACGGCTTTCGTCGGGAGTAACGGCAATGAACAGGTCGGCCTCTCCCGCTCCCACCTCTTTCAATCCTTTTATGGAAGTAGGGGAGGCGTTAACGGTCATCAGGTCGAAGTTGGAACTGAGCGTGCTCATCCGTTCCTCGTTGTCGTCTATTAATATGATGTCTTGCTTCTCGCGCGACAATAGTTTGGCCAAATGTGTGCCTACTGCACCGGCACCTGCAATGATTATCTTCACAATGCTTTAAGAAATGAAGAATAAAGAATCAGGAATGAAGAACTACCTTACGGACGGCGTTGCATAACGCAGCCCGGTTCTTCATTCATCATTCCTCATTCTTAATTAATATATTATAGATTCCTTCTTCGTCCATTCCGCACAGCTGGTGCAGCTCCTGTACCGTACCATGTTCTATGAATGCGTCGGGTACACCGATGCGCTCGACGTGCGGGGTATAATTGTTGTCTGCCATGAATTCCAGCACGGCGCTTCCCATACCTCCTTTTCGTGTGCCGTCCTCTATGGTGACGATGCGCTTGAAGTTGCGTCCTGCTTCATGCAGCAATGCCTCGTCCAGCGGCTTGAGGAAACGCAGGTCGTAATGGGCTATGGAGAGCCCTTTTTCCGCTTCTGCCCGTTCGATGGCGTGTGCAGCAGTGTTTCCTATCGGTCCGATGGTGATGACGGCAATATCCTTTCCGTCCTTCAGTTTGCGCCCTTTGCCCACGGGGACTTCTTCGAGCGGACACTTCCAGTCCACCAGTACACCTCGTCCGCGGGGATAACGGATTACGAACGGACCTTTGTCCGGCAGTTGTGCCGTGTACATGAGGCGGCGCAATTCATGTTCGTCCATGGGCGAGGATATGGTCAGGTTCGGGATAGGGCGGAAGTAGGCAAGGTCGTATACGCCATGATGCGTCGGACCATCCTCTCCCACCAGTCCGGCGCGGTCCAGACAAAGGACAACGGGCAGCCTCAGAAGGGCAATGTCGTGTATCACATTGTCGTATGCCCGCTGCATGAAAGACGAGTAGATGTTGCAGAAGGGCTGCATGCCTTCCTTTGCCATGCCGCCGGAGAATGTGGCTGCATGCCCTTCGGCAATGCCTACATCGAATGCACGATCGGGCATGGACTTCATCAATAGGTTCATGGAGCATCCTGTGGGCATGGCAGGAGTAACTCCCACTATCTTCGGATTTTTCTCTGCCAGTTCTACCAGCGTCTCTCCGAACACGGTTTGGTACAGAGGGGGCAGGTTGCTGGTGTCGGTGGTGATGCGCTCTCCGGTTTCGGGGTCGAATCTGCCCGGTGCATGCCAGATGCCCGGGTCTTTTTCGGCAGGTTCGAAGCCTTTGCCTTTTACAGTGTGCAGATGGAGTATTTTAGGACCTTTCAAGTCCTTGATGTCCCGTAGGATACGGGCAAGATTCTTCACATCGTGTCCGTTTATGGGACCGAAATAACGGATGTTCATCCCCTCGAAGATGTTCTGTTGTTGGGCTGCCATTGATTTCAGGCTGTTGGAGAAGCGGATGAGCGCTTTGCGCCGGTCCTCGTTCAGCACACCCATTTTGAACAGCATTTTGGATGCTTTGAAGCGTAGCTGGTTGTAGCGGTTGGAAGTTGTCAGGTTAAAAAGATATTGCTTCATGCCACCCACACTGCGGTCTATCGCCATGTCATTATCGTTGAGGATAATCAACAGGTTGTTGTTGGTGGATGAGGCGTTGTTCAATCCTTCGAAAGCCAGTCCGCCACTCATGCTGCCGTCGCCGATAACGGCTACCACATGGCGGTCTTTCTCACCTTTTCTGGCTGCTGCGACAGCCATACCCAAAGCCGCCGAAATAGAATTGGAGGCATGTCCGCAGGCAAAGGTGTCATAATCGCTTTCTACGGGAGTGGGAAAAGGACGTATGCCTTTGAATTTGCGGTTGGTGCAGAAAGCCTCGCGACGTCCGGTGAGCATTTTGTGCCCGTAAGCCTGATGCCCCACATCCCATACAATGCGGTCGTATGGAGTGTTGTAGACGTAATGCAGCGCAACGGTCAGTTCCACCGTACCCAAACTCGCAGCAAAGTGTCCCGGATTGCAAGAAAGTTCCTGAATGATGTCTTGTCTTAATTCCTTACATATCTCCGGAAGTTGTTCCACGCTCAATTTGCGCAAATCCTCCGGATAAGAAATGGAATTTAGCAAGTTATATGTTGTTGACTCTGTTTTCATCACTGTACTGAAGATTACAAAATGCAAAAATAGCAAAAGAAAACGGATGGCTGTATCATTTTGTCTGTTTTTTGTTTTGCCGCTTGTCTTTTGCGGGAATTTGTCCGGACGTTTTCGCCTCTTTTAACAGAAATGCTTTCCCTTTGCGAAGCGAGTTTACCGGATTGGCGTACGGGATATGTCCGACACCCGGGTCTTGGCATGTCCGACACCCGGGTCTTGGCATGTCTGACATCCGGGTCTTGGCGTGTCTGACATTCGGGTCTTGGTATGTCTGACACCCGGGTGTCAGACACGGTGTTCTTGCATACGCGGATATGTATAGTTGCCTGAAGAAGCAACGGAGCATGTCCTTTGCGGTTTTTAGAAAGTGCTTTTCCGGTTTTTGCAGTATTTCTTTGTATCTTTGCAGCCCCATTGAATTAAGTTACGTATGAACTTCATTACTCCTGTCGAACTTCCCGCCCATCTGCCTTGCTTGCGGCATACGGACCACTTGCTGCTGCTGGGCTCCTGCTTTGCAGCCAATATGGGCGCAAGGTTTACCGAAGCGAAATTTTCCTGCGATGTCAATCCTTACGGCGTACTTTATAACCCTCTGTCCATATCCTCCGCTTTGCGTGAAATCGTATTTGGGAAAGTGTATGGTAAGGAAGACCTGTTTTTCTTTCGCGATTGCTGGCATAGTCCCATGCATCACGGGGATTTCTCGTCACCGTTGGCAGACGAAACGTTGAAGAGAATCAACGGACGGATTGCCGGTGCGCACGAACAGATTTTCCGTTCGGCGTGTTTGCTACTGACTTTCGGCACGTCCTGGGTGTACGAACAAAAAAATACGGGGCGTATCGTGGGCAACTGCCATAAGCTGCCCGAGAAGGAGTTTACCCGCAGGCGGCTGACAGTCGATGAAATTGTGTCGGACTATGTTTCGCTGCTATCGGGGCTGCTGGCGCGCAACTCCGGATTGAAGGTGATATTTACCGTCAGCCCTATCCGCCATATACGCGAAGGCATGCATGCCAATCAGCTCAGTAAGTCCGTCTTGCTGCTGGCTGTAGACAGACTGCAAGCTGCTTTTCCGGAGAATGTATTCTATTTTCCCGCCTATGAATTGGTTTTGGATGAATTGCGGGATTACCGCTTCTACGCTGAAGATATGGTGCATCCCTCCGAAGTGGCTGTGCAGTATGTGTGGGAACGCTTCTCGTCCGCCTGTTTTTCGCCGGAGACGTTACAGATCATAGAAGAAAGTGAAAATATACGTAGAGCATTGGCTCATAAGCCTTTTCACCCGGATTCTGAAGAGTATAAGCGTTTTTTAGGACAAATTGTGTTAAAAATAGACCGACTTAACGGAAAATACCCGTACTTAGACTTCCAAAAGGAAAGAGAATTATGTCATACACGATTGAAGATATAGCTCGCATCATCGGTGCGCGGCGGATAGGGGATAGGCCTGCCGCTATCGACTGGTTGCTTACAGACAGCCGTTCCCTGAGTTTTCCCGAAGAAACACTGTTTTTTGCCTTGCCTACAAAGCGGAATGACGGTACCCGTTATATCCGTGATTTGTATGCGCGCGGCGTACGTAATTTTGTGGTCAGCGAAGAGAGGCTGAATGAGGTTGGAATCGGAGAACCGAAAGTTGAAGACGCCGCACGGCAGGAAACTGTGGATACTGCTGCGATGCAGCCGGCTTTCAACTTACTGGTCGTTCCCAACCCGTTGAAAGCCTTGCAGAAACTGGCAGAGCAACATCGGGACCGGTTTCAGATTCCTGTTATCGGCATTACAGGCAGCAACGGAAAAACCATTGTGAAGGAGTGGCTGCATCAGTTGCTGAGTCCCGAACGGATGATAACACGCTCTCCCCGCAGCTACAATTCCCAGATAGGCGTACCTTTGTCCGTGTGGCAGATGAATGAACAAACGGAGCTTGCCATATTAGAGGCCGGTATCTCGGAACCGGGAGAAATGCGTGCCTTGCAGAATATTATCAAACCTACAATCGGTATCCTGACAAATATAGGAGGCGCACATCAGGAGAATTTCTTCTCTTTGCAGGAGAAATGTATGGAGAAGCTGGCTCTCTTTAAGAATTGCGATGTGGTGATTTATAATGGTGACGACGAGTTTATCAACAATTGTGTGGGTAAATCCATGCTTGCCGCCCGTGAAATAGCATGGAGCAGGAAAGATATGGAGCGTCCGTTATATATAAGTAAAGTGGAGAAACAGGAAGATTCCACTGTTATTTCCTATCGTTATTTGGATATGGACAACACGTTTACATTGCCTTTTATAGATGATGCTTCTATTGAAAATTCGCTGAACTGCCTGGCGGCCTGCCTGTATCTGATGCTTCCTGCCGAACAGATAACGGAACGCATGGCAAAGCTGGAACCGGTAGCAATGCGTTTGGAAGTAAAGGAAGGCAAAAACGGATGCCTGCTGATAAATGACAGTTATAACTCTGATCTCGGTTCGTTGGATATAGCGCTTGATTTTCTGTACCGTCGCTCGCAGAGTAAGGGTCTGAAGCGGACGCTTATCCTTTCGGATATATTGGAGACGGGACAGAATACGCCGACTCTCTACCGTCAGGTGGCACAGTTGGTAAACAGCCGGGGAATAGAGCGCATAATCGGTGTGGGAAATGAAATATCTTCATGTGCCGCACGGTTTAGTATCGAGAAGACTTTTTATCCGGATACGGCTACGCTGATTGAAGCCATTGGCCGGGGAGAGCTCCGGCTGGAGAATGAAATAATTCTGATTAAAGGGGCGCGTAAGTTCGGTTTCGATGCGTTGACGGAAGCCTTGGAGAAGAAAGTGCACGAAACGATATTGGAGGTAAATCTCGGTGCAATGATCGCTAATCTGAATCATTATCGCGGCAAGCTAAAACCTGAAACCAAAATGGTGTGTATGGTGAAGGCTTCCGCCTATGGCGCAGGTTCGTATGAAATAGCCAGGACTTTGCAGGAGCATCATGTGGATTATCTGGCTGTTGCTGTTGCCGATGAAGGGTCGGATTTACGTAAAGCGGGCATTACGGCAAGCATTATCATTATGAATCCGGAGATGACGGCATTCAAGACGATGTTCGACTATAAACTGGAACCGGAAGTTTACAGTTTCCATTTGTTGGATGCGCTGATTAAAGAAGCTGAGAAAGAAGGTATCACCAATTTTCCCATTCATGTGAAACTGGATACCGGCATGCACCGGTTGGGATTTGCTCCGGAAGATATGCCCCGGCTCATAGAACGTCTGAAAGGACAGAATGCGGTTATTCCCCGTTCGGTATTCTCCCATTTTGTAGGAAGCGACGCTCAGCAGTTCGATGCTTTTACGCGTAAACAGATAGAAACTTTTGAAAAGGCTTCCATGCTGCTGCAGGAGGCGTTTCCGTATAAGATACTTCGTCATATCTGTAATTCGGCCGGTATAGAGCGTTTTCCGGGAGCACAATTTGATATGGTGCGGTTGGGAATCGGATTGTATGGCATCAGTCCGATAGATAATTCTATAATGCATAATGTCAGTACGTTAAAGACTACCATCCTGCAGATTCGTGATGTGCCCGAAGAAGATACGGTGGGATATAGCCGCAAGGGACATTTGACGCGTCCTTCACGTATTGCTGCCATTCCTATCGGCTATGCCGACGGGTTGAACCGTCACTTGGGCAATGGACACGCCTATTGCCTGGTGAACGGACAGCGTGCTCCTTATGTGGGTAATATCTGTATGGATGTTTGTATGATTGATGTTACTGACATTGATTGCAAAGAAGGCGACAGCGTTGAGATTTTCGGAGATCATCTTCCTATAACCGTCCTTTCCGATGTGCTCGGGACAATTCCCTACGAAGTGCTTACAAGTGTTTCGACACGTGTGAAGAGGGTGTATTATCAGGATTGAGAAGATGACAAGGCGTAAAGTATGGATTATACTTCATATTTTAGATTTTCATCGGTTAGACTTAACCGATTGAGGAATAAACTTTTAGCGAATTATTTGAAAAGTGGCGGTAACGAGTTAGCAACCGTGCGAATTTCAGCGTTTTGCGTTGCTATGCTGTCAAATAACTCTTTCATTTGCAAATATAGCATCTTTTTTCGAAAGTACGAACTATCGGCGGCAGTTTTATAAAATCGACTGGCGAAAAAACAAATAGAATTTTCCAAAATAGCTTGGGATAAGCCATTAACGAAATACTTTCTTTTAAGAGCACAGTGGTTTACCCAATAAAATTATATACCTTTGTAACAAGTTAAAGAAGATGTCGCAATGAATCGGATAAAAGAAGCATTGATTGAGGCGGGGATTAGTCAAACTGAATTGGCTAAACGACTTGGCAAAGGTTTTAATATGGTCAATCTATACGCCACGAACAAAGTGCAACCTCCTATACCCGTACTATACAGGATAGCGGAAATACTGAATGTGGATGTGCGTACACTTCTTGTACCTAACGAAATAAAAAAATAGACATATGGCAAATACTAATCTAAAAGAAGCTAAGGCGGCTAAAAATGATGAGTTCTATACGCAATTTCATGACATAGAGATTGAAATGAATGCCTATCTTGAATATGACCCGGACGTGTTTAGGGGAAAGACTGTATTGCTTCCTTGTGATGACCCCGAATGGAGTAACTTTACCCGATACTTTGCTGCCAAGTTCGATGAGTTAGGCTTGAAAAAACTGATTTCTACGAGTTATGCTCCGGATAGCAAAAAATACAAAACACCTTATCAGCCCTCTTTGTTTGAGCAAGAAGCGCCTCAATTCGACCCGTCCAAGGCACAGGTAAAAGGTAAGATATTCATCTTGGAACGAGACAAAAGCGGGGACGGGCGTATCAATATTGATGACCTCGAATGGAAGTATATGGATGGTGACGGGGATTTCCGAAGCAAAGAAGTTACCGAACTTCGTAATGAAGCGGATTTTATTATCACCAATCCGCCGTTCTCCCTCTTTCGTGAGTTCTTGGCTTGGATTGTGGAAGCTGGGAAGAAGTTTGCTGTAATAGGTAACATGAACGCAATCACTTATAAAGAGGTCTTTCCCTTGATAAAAGATAACAAAGTTTGGTTAGGTGCTACAGGAAATGGAAATGATATGGTTTTTGGCGTTCCTGACGGAGCTAAAGTAGATGAGAAAGACAAGGCTAAAGCTGCAAGATTGGGATATGTCGGTAATTATACCCGATTAGGTAATTCATGTTGGTTTACCAGCATAGAGCATGGCCGTCGTCATGAACCATTGCCACTGATGAGCATGGCAGACAACCTCCGCTTTTCCAAACATAAGGAACTGAAAGGCAAAGCTGCCTATGACCGCTACGATAATTATGATGCCATTGAAGTACCTTTTACGGATGCCATTCCTTCAGATTATGATGGAGTGATGGGAGTTCCTATATCCTTTTTGATTAAGTATTGTCCGGAGCAATTTGAAATCTTAGG
>PPYF01114337.1_pt1 | contig 24864 bp, 19 predicted proteins | sample 1559871 | NCBI WGS metagenome assembly PPYF01 (sample SAMN08240021, study PRJNA423297) | Human gut metagenome, whole genome shotgun sequencing project. | reverse complement strand
TCTGCTCCTCGGTCAGCTCCAGACCGGTGCAGTTCCAGTTCTTGAACACGCTGGTCTCGGTGTCCTCGTCTGCGGTGGCAACGAGCTCTGTGCCCACAGGCACAGCCGTCAGGTCGGCAACAGCGCTGCCGTCCTTCAGGGTGACCTTTGCATCGGTGACCTTGAGCTCATAGGTCTCAGGAGCGTTCTCGGTGTACTGTGCCTTCAGCGTGACGTTGTTTGCGGGCATCGTGAAGGAGATGGTCGCCTTGGTGGTGTCCACGTCAGTGGGCAGACCGGTCACTTCCCAACCGGTGAAGGTCTTACCTTCCACCGGCTGTGCAGTAACAGTAACGTTCTCTTCAAAGTCACGCTGTTCGTCCTTCCCGTCCACGGTCAGAGTGTAGGAGATCGGCTCATAGACACTCTTCAAATGGACATTGTTTGCGGGCATGATGAACTGGATCTCGATATGCGTGCCGGTATCGGTGATGGTATACGCATCCTTTGCCAGTCCTTCGACCTTCCATGTGATGGTATAGCCTTCCCGCTTGTCAGCGCCAAGGGTGATCTTATCACCCACGTTTTGCTCCATGCCTTCCTGACCATTCCAGTAGTAGTAATACTTTGGCTTGGTCGGCTCGGGCACAACATAGGTGTCCACTTTGTACTGGATGCCATCGTAGTGGTCACTATCATTCACCACGATGTAGACAGAGTAGGTGCCTGCCTTGGTGGGCTTCGTCACAGACGGGAACGAGCCATCCTCCGCGACATACTGGATGGAATACTGCGGAGCATCCTCAAAATACATCTGGCCGGTATAGTTTGCGGTTTGGGTCTTGGGGTCGTACTCAAAGTCGGTGCGCTTCGGTTGATATTTGCGTACCACCTCGCCGATATCAAGCGAGCCGTCTGTGTACTTGTCGCCCTCTTGCGCTACGATGCGCTGCTTGTAGAGGCCGTACATGTCCGCTCCCGCCGGGTAGGTTTCAAACACCTCGTTGTCGTAGGTGCGCACATAGACGAGGCTCAATTTGCCCACGCCATCCTTGCTGCTGGTAACGGTCTGATGTTCGATCGTCCCGGAAACGGTAAAGTCGCTCTTGCTCAGGGAAGAGAAGGGCAGCTTTCCGGTGGTGGCCATGTTCACCACAACAGGCTCGCCGTCATTCTTGGCGGTGATAGTCAGCGAGCAGCCAATGGCAGAGGTGCCCTCGTTGTAATCGCTGGCTTCCGCACCGTTGATGTTCGTGACTGTATTGCTGAAGCGGATCTCTGCCTTGACATTACCGATAAGGTAAACCGCGTCTGTTGCTGCGGCATAGTCGTTGAGGCGTTCCACAGTGCCGTCCGTCATCATCAGCTTGCTCTGCTGCTGACCGGCGGCAAGGAATCTGCTTTCAATATAGCCGCAGCTCACCGTATTGGAAATAGCAGCCTTGCTGTCGCTGTCCATTTTCAGGCTGCCAAGGATCACGGCATTCTGGATGACCGTTTTCTCCGAGGCATAGTTCGGCAGCTGGACATCGTGGAACACGCCGCCGGTGACCTCGCTGTTCTGGTTCAGCTGGACCTCAGCGTTGAATGCGCCGCCGGTGATCTTGCCATAAGCGCGGACGACATCCTGGAAAGTGCCGCCTGCGATGGTGCTGTTTTCATCCATGTAGACATCCTTCTGGAAGGTGCCGTCCTGAATGATGGTGTTCTCCGCACCAACAGAGCCCTCTGCCACGATGCCGGTGACAGTCACATTTGCAAAAGTGATCTGCTCCACGGCAATGGCCTTATGGTAGGGGTTGATGGTATCCGAAGAAAGGTCCACCGGGTTGCCGTCCGGGGTGGTGATGTAGAGCGCCGCGCGTGTCCTTCCGTTCTCTTCCATGGTGGCGTACTTCCAGCCCAGACCCTCATAGAGGTTAGCCGTCATACCCTCGCCGCTCACCGGCACACCGGTCACGCCGGTCAGGTCGGGCAGACCCTCTTCGGTAATGCGCAGGGGCTTGAGGTCGCTTGGATCGGTGGACTTATTCACAAAGATCTTTGCGCCGTCATTCTTGCCGGTAATGCGCAGCACCTTGCCGTCGGCAGAGGTGTTGGCGTTGTAGCTGCCGACCGGTGCATCGTTGATGCTCAGCACATCGGTGTTCAGGGTAAGCTCTGCGCTGCCTGCGCCCACCAGATAGATGGTATTGGTGGAAAGAGGCAGAGTTCTGCCGTTCATCGCAGTCACACCGCCGTTGCGCACCACCAGCGTGCTGAGCTGCTGTCCTGCGGGCAGCAGCTTCTGGATGCCGTCAGGCAGTTCGCCCAGAACCGTATCCGAAATGGTGTAGGTGTTATTGCCATAGGTATTGAAATTGCAGCTCTGGATCACCGCATTGGCAATAGAGCAAGAGCCATTGCAGAACAGGGAATCAAAGGTGCCGCCGGTGATCTCGACCGCACTGTTCCCATTGATCGAGTTGATGCCCACGCTGACATTGTGGAAGCTGCCGCCGCTGATCTTACCGCTGGTGATCGTCAGTCGGCCGTTTTCGCCAAACTCACCGCCGGTAATATTAGCATTGGTGATCTCGACAGGGCAGTTGATAGGCACATCGCTCAGCGCGCTGAAGTTGAAGTCCGCGCCGCCCCGATCCAGGATCTGCAAAGTGCTTTCATTGCTGCTGTCGTTGGGGTAGCAGTTATAACCCCAGCCGTTGCCCATGTAAACACGGTGCAGCTTTGCGTCCGTGTCCTCGTCCAGACTGTCCACATAGGTCACGTCGGTCAGATCGGGCTGACCCTCATTGTTAAAGCGCAGTTCTGTGGTGCCAAGTACCACAGGAACCAGCTTCATGGGTGCGTCGTCCTGCGCCGGGATCATGTTAAAGCTGGCGGAAAGCGTTTTTCCGTCTGCGCTGATGGAGATCGTGGCAATCGTAGAGCCAAAGTATGTGAAGGCGTAATTTTGGGTACCGGCGGGCAGTGCCATGACACTGCCGCCGGTAGAGGCTACCGCCCACGCATTGCAGCCAGTGTCGCTTTCCACTGCCAGCTTCAGGTTTCTCCCGGTGCCGGAATAGTCGAACGGCTTGACGATATAGATATCCCCGGTTTCCTTCCGGCCGTTCAGGGTGCAGTTCTCCGGCAGGATCAACTTGTGTGCCTGCTGCTTCGTGCCGGCGCTCAGACCGGAGATATCGCGGAAAAAGCCGCCCCGGACATTGCCGCCGTTCTCGGTCAGCTTATCGTAGGTGCCGCCGTCAATGGTGCCCAGATTCAGCTCCACATCGGCGTAGCTGCCGCCCAGAACGCAGACGCCGTACATATTGTCGGCTTCTATCAAAAGTGTACCGGTGACAGTGCCATCCAGCAGATAAACCGTGTAACTATTAGCATTCTTGACGGTCACATTGCAGCTGACCGTGCCGTCCAGAATGTACTCGGTATCTTCACTGCCGGTACCGGTGATGGTCAGCCCGGTAGTTTCGTCAAAGCTCCAGCCGGTACCGGACGCTGCCTTGGGCAGACCGTTCGTACCGATCTTGATCTTGACCACCTGATTTTTTGTTTCAGAGTTCGTACCAACATCCTCATACTCGTTTTCCGAGCTGTAAGTGATGCTGTTGGTCTCTTCCGCCGCCGCGGAAGAAAGCCCTGCCCCTGCATCCGCAAATGCGGATACAGGGAGAATGGAGAGCACCATACTGAGTGCCAGTATCATGCTCACGATGCGTTTTTTCATGATATCCTCTCCTTTGTCGGTTGATTTGTCCGGCTATACCCCCAAACGGCACAGCCGGAACGGACAAAAACGCCAAGTTGAGTATAGCACCAAAATTCAAGGAAATAAAGCGCTTTTGCGGGCAGCACCTGCCAAAAAATGGCGCAAAATTATGGGCAAAATCACGATACGGGGGGGGTATGCTTTCCCCCATAAAAAAGCAGTTCCGAAACGCCCGCAGGCGTTTCGGAACTGCAAATAAAAAATACTCTTTCCGCTCTTTATGCCCAAAGCACACGCGGCGGGCATTCAAAAGCGTTTTACTTGCCCGCCAGCAGCACCGCCAGCACGGCTTTCTGGACGTGCAGACGGTTCTCTGCCTCGTCAAAGATCTCGTCCGCGTGCTGCTCGAACAGGGCGGTGGAGATTTCCTCGCCCCGGTGGGCGGGCAGACAGTGCAGCACCAGCGCGTTGGGCTTTGCGTTTTCCAGCAGACGGCCGGTGAGCTGGAAGCCCACAAAATCCCGCAGACGCTGCTCGCTCTCGGCAGTGCCGGGGGCGGTGGTGTTCCATGCGGCGGTGGCCACGATGTCCGCATCCCGCAGGCCCTCGGCGGGGTCGGTGGTCAGGTGGAAGGCATTGCCGTATTTGTGGGCAAACATCAGCACATCCGCTGCCGGTCGGTAGCCCGGAGGACAGACGCAGGATACCTGCATCCCCGCCAAAAGGCCGCCCACGATCAGGCTGTTGGCCATGTTGCTGCCGTCGCCCACAAAGCAGAGCTTCAGCCCTGCCAGCGTGCCCCGGCGCTCCCGAATGGTCATCAGGTCTGCCAGCACCTGACAGGGGTGGGCGTAGTCAGTCAGGCCATTGATCACCGGAATGCCGGAAAGCTCGGCCAGTTCCTCCAAGTCCCGCTGACGGTAGGTGCGCCAGACGGCACAGTCGTAGTAGCGCCCCAGCACCCGGGCGGTGTCCCGCAAAGGCTCGCCGCGCCCGGCCTGCAATTCGGCGGTGTTCATGTAGTTGCCAAGGCCGCCCATCTGGTACACGCCCACCTCAAAGCTGGTGCGGGTGCGGGTGGACGCTTTAGAGAACAGCAGCGCCACGCTTTTGCCCGCCAGCAGCGGCTCGGTGCGGCCCGCCTTGCAGTCCGCTTTCAGCTGGTCTGCCACATCCAGAATGTGGGTCAGCTCGGCGGGGGAAAGGTCGCTCATTTTCAGCAGATTTTTCATGCCTGCTCCTTCGGAGCCGTCGGCTCCATCGTGCCCAGCACCTCGGCCAGCACCTCCAGCGCCATGTCTACCTCGTGCTCGGAGACGGTCAGCGGCGGCAGCAGACGCAGCCGGGTCTTTGCGGTAAGCACCAGCAGGCCCTTTTCGCGGCAGGCAGCCAGCACATCCGCAGCCTGCACGTCAAAGAACTCGATACCCACCATCAGGCCGATGCCGGAAATGTTCTTGACGTGGGGCAGCTTTGCCAGACCGGTGCGCAGCTGTACGGCGCGCTCGCTGACCTGTGCAAGGAAGCTCTGGTCCAGACGGTCCACCACCACGTTGGCGCCGGCGCAGACCACCGGGTTGCCGCCAAAGGTAGAGCCGTGGGTGCCGGGGCCCATGCCCTCGGCTACCTTTTCATTCATCAGCACCGCGCCGATGGGCAAGCCGCCGCCCAGCCCCTTGGCAAGGGTGACGATGTCCGGCTTGAGGTTATAGTGCTCACAGCACAGGAAGGTGCCGGTGCGGCCCACGCCGGTCTGCACTTCGTCCACAATGAGCACAAGGTCTTTTTCATCGCACAAAGCGCGCACGGCCTGTACATAGTCCGGGTCCAGCGCCATCACGCCGCCCTCACCCTGAATGAGTTCCATCATCACGGCGCAGGTGTGGCGGTCCACCAGTTCCCGCAGCGCTTCGATATCCCCCGCCGGGACGTACTGGAAGCCCTCGTTGAAGGGGCCGAAGTAGTTGTGGAACACCTCCTGCCCGGTGGCGGTCAGGGTGGCAAGGGTGCGGCCGTGGAAGCTATTGACCAGCGTGATGACGTTATAGCGGTCCTTGCCGTAATGGTCTACGCTGTACTTGCGGGCGGCCTTGATGGCGCCCTCGTTGGCTTCAGCACCGGAATTGCCGAAGAAAACCTTGCTCATGCCGGTGCGCTTGCACAGCTTTTTCGCCAGCTTGCCGCAGGGTGCAGTATAGTAGAGGTTGGAGGTGTGCTGCAATTTGTGTGCCTGCTGGGACACAGCCTCTGCCCATGCAAGGTCGCAGTAGCCAAGGCTGTTCACCCCGATGCCGCTGGTGAAGTCCAGATACTTCTGTCCCTCAGGGCCCTCGGCGTACAGCCCGTGCCCCTTTTCCAGCACGATGGGGCTGCGGTTATAGGTGTGCAGGACGTACTCGTTGTCCCGCTTGATGACTTTTTCAGAATCCATAGGTGTACCTCCTGTGAATAGAAGTTCCGCGCATGCGCTGCTCCCCCGGAGGGAGCGTTTTTTCTATTATAATACTGCTTTTTCGCTTGCGCAATCTTTTTATTCGCGGTGGCTGCGGCGGTAGAAGCGGGTACCGGAGCCGCGGTCGGAGAACAGTTCCAGCAGGATGGAGTGCGGCACGCGGCCATCAATGATGACCGCCTCGTGCACGCCCTGATAGATGGCGTCCGCCATGCCGCCGATCTTGGGGATCATGCCACCCGCAATGATACCGGCGGACTTGTAGCCCTCGATCTCGGTCACCTCCACCTCGGGGATGAGGGTGGTCTCGTCCTCCTTATCCCGCAGCAGACCTGCGATATCGGTCATGGACACCAGCTTTTCCGCCTTGAGGGCAATGGCGATCTGCGCCGCGGCAGTATCCGCGTTGACGTTGTACGCCTGCCCAAGGTCGTCCATACCCACGGTGGCGATCACCGGGATAAAGCCGCCGTCCAGCAGGCTTTCGATCAGGGTGGCGTCCACATGGACGATCTCGCCCACATGACCCAGCTGCGGGTCCAGCTCGGTGCAGCGGAGCATCTGCCCGTCCATGCCGCACAGACCCACGCCGCGCCCGCGCAGCTTTGCCACAAGGTCCTTGTTTACCTTACCGGCCAGCACCTGCTGCACGATCTCCATGGTAGCATCGTCCGTCACCCGCAGACCATTTGCAAAGTGGCTTTCCACGCCCACCTTCTTGAGCATCTCGTTGATGGCAGGCCCGCCGCCGTGCACCAGTACCACCCGCACGCCCAGCAGCGTCAGGGTAACAAGGTCGTTCATCACGGCGTTTTTCAGGGTCTCGTTGATCATGGCGTTGCCGCCGTACTTGATGACCATGGTTCTGCCATGGTATTTCTGGATATAAGGGGTGGCCTCCGAAAAAAGCCGCGCCATTTCTTCGTTTTTCATCTGTTCCGCGCTCCTGTCAGGTTCTGTAATCGCCGTTGATCTTCACATAGTCATAGGTCAGATCGCAGCCCCATGCCTTGGCGCTTGCCTCGCCGGTGCCCATATCCACCTTGACCAGAATATCGTGCTCTGCCAGCACCTTGGCAGCTTCATCCTCGCTGTACGGATGGTAGGCTGCGTTCTCGCACACATACACCTCGCCCGCCTTGCTGGAAAGCCACACGCAGACCTTATCAATGGAGAAATCGCCGGGGGTATAGCCGATGGCGCACAGGATGCGTCCCCAGTTGGCATCGCGGCCAAAGACCGCCGCCTTGAACAGGTTGGAGCAGACCACGCTGCGGCTGACGGCGCGGGCGGTTTTCAGGTCGGGCGCATGGGTCACTTCGCAGGTGATCAGGTGGGTGGCGCCCTCGCCGTCTCCGGCGTGCTCGGCGCACATGTGCTCTGCAATGGCGGTCAGCGCTGCCACAAAAGCGGCGTAGTCCGCGTTTTCCTCGCAGATCTCCGGGTTGCCCGCCAGACCGGACGCCATAATGATCAGGGTGTCGTTGGTGGAGGTATCCAGATCCACGCTCATCTGGTTATAGGTGCCGGGCACCACGGTCTTGAGCGCCTTTTCCAGCAGCGCGGGCGAGACGGCGGCATCGGTGGTGTAGAACGCCAGCATGGTAGCCATGTTGGGGGCGATCATGCCGCTGCCCTTGCCGATAGCACCCACGGTGCACACCTTGCCGCCCAGCTCGAACTGGATGGCGTATTCTTTTTTATGGGTGTCGGTGGTCATGATGGCGGTGGCAGCGTCTGTACTGCCCTGCGCGGTGGCAGCCAGTTTTTCCGCTGCCGCCGGGATGCCCCGGGCAAAGGGGTCGATGACCATAGGCTGACCGATGACGCCGGTAGAGGCGGGCAGAACATCCTTTGCGTCCATGTTCAGCGCCTTGCCCACCAGCGCGCAGCACTCCTCAGCCAGCGCCACGCCGTTGGCGGCGCAGGTGTTGGCGTTGCCGCTGTTTACCACAATGGCCTGTGCATAGCCATCGGCCAGATGGGCGCGGTCCACCTTGATGGGCGCACCGCAGACCTTGTTGGTGGTGTACACGCCCGCAGCAGCGCAGCGCACCTCGGCCTTGATGAGCGCCAGATCGTATTTTTCGCTGTGATTTGCCCGGATGCCGCAATGGACACCGGCGGCGGCAAAGCCCTTGGGCGCGCAGATGCCGCCCACAACTTCCTTATACTGCATAACGATTTTCCTTTCCCACAAAGAAAAACAAGTTTATTCCAACCCTTTGGTCTCTTCCAGACCCAGCATCAGGTTCATGCACTGGACGGCAGCACCGGAGGAGCCTTTGCCCAGATTATCAAACAGCGAGACCAGCATCATCTGATCTCCCGCGGCGTTCACGGTCAGGTACAGTTCCATGCGGTCGGTGCCCGCCATGGCGTTGGAGTACAGGCCGTTTTCCGGCAGCGGCTCGTTCAGGCCGTGCACCTTGACGGTGGCGGCGTCCTTGTAGTAATCCGCAAGGGCGGCAGCCACGGCTTCGGCGGTAGTGCCCGCAAGGCCAAGATCCAGCGGCACCAGCACCTGCATCCCGCAGTAGTAGTCGCACACCACCGGCACGAACATCGGCGTGTGCGCAAGGCCGCTGATCTTCTGCATCTCCGGCAGGTGCTTGTGGCCAAGGCTCAGGCCGTAGCTTTTGGGCGCATCCAGCTTGCTGTGCGCCGGGCGGTCGGGACTTTCGTAGTCCGCGATCATCTTTTTACCGCCGCCGGAGTAGCCGGAGATGCCGGTGCAGCTGAAGGGGTAGCTTTGCGGCACCAGCCCCAGCTCCACCAGCGGGCGGGCGATGCTGATAAAGCCGCTGGCATAGCAGCCGGGCACTGCCACGCGGTAAGAGTTCTGAATTTTTGCCTTCTGTCCCTTCAGCTCCGGGAAACCGTAGTCCCATGCGGCATCGGTGCGGAAGGCGGTGGAGGTGTCCAGCACCTTCACGTCCGGGCGCAGCAGGGGCATGACTTCTTTAGAAGCTGCATCCGGCAGGCAGAGGAAGGCAAGGTCGGCAGAATTGATGACTTTTGCCCGCTCGTGCACGTCCTTGCGCCCTTCGGCGGAGATGGACAGCAGCTCGATCTCCGGGCGCTCGGCCAGACGGTCGGCGATGCGCAGGCCGGTGGTGCCGGAAGAGCCATCAATAAATACCTTTACCTTCATGCGTTTTCCTCCTCCCATGCGTCCAGCCGCGCCGTTGCCAGCGCGATCTGCTTTTCTACGCTGGCGGCGCTGGGCCCGCCGTAGCTGGTGCGTCCCTCGCAGCAGTGCACAAGGTCGATGGCATCATAGATATCGGCCTCAAACAGCGGGCTGTAACTCTGGAACTGGGTCAGGGTCAGCTCTTCCAGCGTTTTGTCGGCGGCAATGCAGTCCGACACCATGCAGCCGGTCAGCTTGTAGGCATCCCGGAAAGGCATCCCCTTCTTGGTCAGGTAGTCGGCGCAGTCGGTGGCGTTGATAAAGCCCTTTGCGGCGGCGCGGCGCATATTGGCGGGCAGGGTCTTCATGGTGTCAAGCATGGGGGTGATGGTCTTGAGACAGAGTTCCAAGGTATCCACTGCATCAAAGATGGCTTCCTTGTCCTCCTGCATATCCTTGTTGTAGGCCAGCGGCAGACCCTTCATCATCACCAGCAGGGTGTTCAGGTCGCCGTACACGCGGCCGGTCTTGCCGCGGATCAGCTCCGTGACATCCGGGTTCTTCTTCTGGGGCATGATGGACGAGCCGGTGGTAAAAGCATCATCCAGCTCGATGAACTTGAACTCCCAGCTGCACCACAGGATGATCTCCTCCGAAAGGCGGGACAGGTGCATCATGCAGATGGAGATGGCGCTTGCCAGCTCGATGCAGAAATCACGGTCGGACACGCCGTCCAGACTGTTGGCGCAGGGGGCGGCGAAGCCCAGCTTTTCGGCGGTGAAATCCCGGTCCAGCGGGTAGGTGGTGCCTGCCAGTGCACCCGAGCCCAGCGGACACTGGCTGTCCATGCGGGCGGTGGCGTCCGCAAAGCGGTCAAGGTCGCGCAGCAGCATGGAAGCGTAGGCCATCAGCGCGTGGCCGAAGGTGATGGGCTGGGCACGCTGCAAATGGGTGTAGCCGGGCATGACGGAGGCGGTGTTCTCCGCCGCCTTTTTGCACAGCACCCGCACCAGCTCCACGATGTAGGCCTGCAAAGTCTTGCTGTAATCCCGCAAAGTCAGGCGGATATCCAGCGCCACCTGATCGTTGCGGCTGCGGCCGGTGTGCAGCCGCTTGCCCGCATCCCCGATACGGGCGGTCAGGGTCTGCTCCACAAAGGTGTGCACGTCCTCGGCGGCGGGGTCGATGGTCAGCGCACCGCTGGACAGATCGTCCGCGATGGAGGCCAGACCGCTGAGGATATCCGTGCAGTCCTGCTCCGAGATGATGCCCTGCCGTGCCAGCATGGCGGCATGGACGCCGCTGCCGCGCATATCCTGCGCGATCATCCGCTGGTCGAAGCGGATGGAGGAGTTGAAGTCGTTGACGCGGCTGTCCACCGCCTTGGAAAACCGACCCTTCCAGAGTTGTTCTGCCATAATATAAACTCCTTATAAAAACGGCAAAGCCGCCGCAGGGGAAAACGCTCCTGCGGCGGTGCCGCCGGCAACGATGCCGGTGTGAGAACCCGCGTGTGAAAGTGTGAAAACACACGCAGTCGAAAATATTGCGGTTACTTGACCTCCGGCCAGTTCTTGGACAGCTTTGCGCGCTCCTTGATGGACAGGCCGAACAGGTTGATGAAGCCGGTGGCATCGGACTGGTCGTAATCCTTATCGACGCCGAAGGAAGCGGTCTGCTCATCGTACAGGGTGAACGGAGAGGTCACACCGGCGTTGATCATGTTGCCCTTGTAGAGCTTCAGCTTCACATCACCGGTCACAGTCTTCTCAAGGCTGTCGGCAAAGGCATCCAGTGCCTCGCGCAGCGGGGTGAACCACTGGCCGTTGTACACGATGTCGGCGTACTTCTGTGCCAGCTGTGCCTTGAAGTGAGAGCTTTCCTTGTCCAGCGTGATGGTCTCCAGCACGTCGATGGCCTTGTACAGGATGGCGCCGCCGGGGGTCTCGTACACGCCGCGGCTCTTCATGCCCACCAGACGGTTCTCCACGATGTCCAGCAGACCGATGCCGTTTGCGCCGCCCAGCTTATTCAGGTACTCCACCAGCTCCACAGCGCCCATCTCCTTGCCGTCCACGGCGGTGGGGATGCCCTTTTCAAAGTGGATGGTCACATAGGTGGGCACATCGGGTGCCTGCTCGGGGCTGACACCCAGCTCCAGAAAGCCGGGCTTGTTGTACTGGGGCTCGTTGGCGGGGTTCTCCAGATCCAGACCCTCGTGGCTCAGATGCCACAGGTTCTTGTCCTTGGAGTAGTTGGTCTCACGGTTGATCTTCAGGGGGATGTTGTGCGCCTCGGCGTAGTCGATCTCCTCGTCACGGCTCTCGATGTCCCACTCACGCCACGGAGCGATGATGGCCATATCCGGGCACAGTGCCTTGAGGGTCAGCTCAAAACGCACCTGATCGTTGCCCTTGCCGGTGCAGCCGTGGCAGATGGCATCTGCACCCTCCTTGATGGCGATATCAGCCAGTGCCTTGGCGATGCACGGACGTGCAAAGCTGGTGCCCAGCAGGTAGTCCTCGTACTTAGCGCCGAACTTCAGGGTGGGGAAGATGTAGTTCTCCACAAAGTCCTTCTTCAGGTCCAGCACATACAGCTTGGATGCGCCGGTAGCCTTGGCCTTTTCTTCCAGACCGTCCAGCTCGGTGCCCTGACCCACGTCACCGGAAACAGCAACGACCTCGCAGTTGTTGTAGTTTTCCTTCAGCCAGGGAATGATGATGGAGGTATCCAGACCGCCGGAGTAAGCCAGCACGACTTTTTTGATGTTTTCCTTTTTCATGATAAACGCGCTCCTTTTAATAAAAATACACTTTTGTTCTCTGATGCGTACTTTCCCTTCGCATCCTCTGTCTTTCGTTTGCGGTTGATGCTTTTATTATACGCAGCGCGGGTTTTCCGTCAATGCTAAAAACTGCCAAACATAGCACCCGTTTCGCTTTTCTTTTGGTTCAATCTGTATCTTTATGCAAATAGTTATAAATATATGCGTATTTTATGCAATCTGAGTGTATTTTTTCATGGGGTTTTGCGGGAGTAAACCCTCTCCGTCATCGCTGCGCGATGCCACCTCCCCCGAAAGGGGGAGGTTTTACGCCGCAAAGCGGCAGATGCAAAAAGCTCCCCCCTCGGGGGAGCTGTCGAGCGTATGCGAGACTGAGAGGGTTCGTCCCCCCTGCAAACAAAACCACCGGAGCATCCGCAGACGCTCCGGTGGTTTTACTATCAATATTTAGTTCAGTTTCAAATCGCCTTCCTTGATCCAGCCCAGCTTGCGCTCCACCTCGCAGAACACCACGCTGAGCACGGCGGGCAGTACAAAGCACAGCAGCACCATGGCAGCCCAGTCCATGGGGGTGATGGCAGCCTTGGTACCGGCGGCAATATCGCTGACCCAGCCGGTGTAGACGCCGATCTGACCCACCAGACCGCAGGTGCCCATGCCGGAGGAGACCGCCGCGCCGTTCATCTCAAAGTGGAACAGGCAGGTAGCCAGCGGGCCGGTGATGGCACTGGCCAGCGTGGGGGCGATCCAGATGCGGGGGTTCTTGATGATGTTGCCCATCTGCAGCATACTGGTGCCCAGACCCTGACTGACAAGGCCACCCACACCGTTCTCCTTGTAGCTCATCACGGCAAAGCCCACCATCTGGGCGCAGCAGCCTGCCACGGCAGCGCCGCCGGCAAGGCCGGTCAAACCCAGTGCGGCGCAGATAGCAGCGGAGGAGATGGGCAGGGTCAGTGCCACGCCCACGATGACCGACACCAGAATGCCCATGACCAGCGGAGCCTGCTCGGTAGCCCACATAATAAGAGTGCCCACCTGACTTGCGGCTGCGCCGATGGGGGCGGCGATGAGCATGGAAAGCCCGACGCCCGCAAAGATGGTCACCAGCGGGGTGACAAGGATGTCCACCTTGGTCTCCTTGCTCACAGCCTTGCCCAGCTCTGCTGCCACAATGGCAATGATGAGCACGGCCAGCGGGCCGCCTGCACCGCCCAGCGCATTGGCCGAGTAGCCCACGGTGATCAGGCTGAACAGCACCAGCGGCGGGCAATGCAGTGCCCAGCCGATGGCACAGGCCATGGCGGGGCCGCTCATGGCCGTAGCATAGCCGCCCAGATCCACCAGCAGTGCAAGACCGGTCTGCTGACCCACCGTCTTGATGATGGTACCGATGAGCAGACTGGCGAACAGGCCCTGTGCCATTGCGCCCAGCGCATCAATGAGGTAACGCTGCGGAGAGATGACGATATCCTTCCGCACCAAAAATTCTTTCAGCTTCGACATAAAACTTGCCTTTCTATCCAAAACAGATCGTTAAGGTTACAAACGTATGTCCTGTATCATACCATACACCTGTCAAGACAGCAAGGGGTTGCTGGAAAAATTGTGAAATTTCGGCTTTGTGCAATGTTCTGCCCTGCCGGAACGTATTCCATTTGGAACATTTTCCGACACACTGCCCCGGTGGAGAATTTGTGTAGAAGCCCGCTGTGCCGTTGACGGCTCCCCGCGTGCGGGTGTATACTAGAGAAAGCGTAAAGTTATTATCCGCCGTCCTTTTTATTATAAGCGCATGGGCGGCGTGGAATAAAAGCGGACCCGCCCCGGGCAAGGGGCAAAGACCCGGTGCAGCACAGCGCTGCACCACCGGGAGATTCGGAGGCAGAGACAATAGATGAAAAAACGATTTGACCGATCCGGCACAGCCCGCCGCAAGGCGGTGACAGCCATTGCAGCGCTGACCATGGCGCTGGTTCTGGCTGTGGGCGGCGCAGGGGCAGCGACCCTGCTGTCTGCACAGCCGGAAACTTTGACCGTGGGCGCAGTCGTGCCCCACGTTACCGCCGAAGCACCGCAGCAGACTGCTCCGGCTGACCCTGCCCCGGCAGCGGAGAGCACGGCGACTGCCCCGGAGCAGGCAGCGGAAAGCACCGCGCAGCCGCAGCAGGCTGAGTCTGTCCCGGAACAAGCAAAAAAACCGGAAACCGCCGAAACTGCACCGGCTGAACCGGAAGAATCTGCCGCAGCACCGGAAACGCCGGAAACACCGGCACAGCCCGCCGGGGACGCCGCACTGGAGGAGGAGAACTCCCCTGCCATGCTGCTGGAGGAGACCCCGGAGCTGGCCGCACAGGACCCGCAGGCTCCCGCAGCGGACGGCACCGCCCAGAACGACACCGCCAGCCAGCACACCCCGGAGGGCAGCGTACTGCTGACCCCGGAACAGATCCAGCAGGCGCTGGATTCCGGCGCGCTGGAAGATGCCGAGGCGCAGTGCATCGACCTGACCGATGAAAACGGCTTTTTCCGGTGGCTGTTCAACTGGCTGTTCGGCAGCAAGGATAAGGAAGAGGAACCGGCTCCGGCCTACTCCGGCTGGCGCACCGAGAACGGCAAGACCTACTACTATGCGCAGGACACCAACAAAAAAGTCACCGGCCTGCGCTCCATTGACGGCAAGCTGTATTATTTCGATGCCAACGGCGTTAAACAGGACAACGTGACCTTTGGCATCGACGTGTCCAAGTATCAGTCCGGGCTGGACTGGAACAAGATCAAAAAGTCCGGCGTGAGCTTCGTCATCATCCGCATCGGCTACCGGGGCTACGGCGCTGCGGGAAACCTGGTCAAGGACCCCATGTTCGAGGAGCACTTCACCAACGCCCGCAATGCGGGGCTGAAGGTGGGCGTGTATTTCTTTACACAGGCCGTGAACGAGGCCGAGGCGCAGGAGGAGGCCGATGGCTGCAACTGGGCTTTGAATGGCCGGATGCTGGACTACCCCATCTTCTATGACACCGAGGCCTCCACCGCCCCGCGCGGCACCGGCCGCGCCGACGGTCTGGGTGTTGAGGACCGCACCAAATGCGCCATCGCCTTCTGCGAGCGGGTGAAGGAGCTGGGCTACAAGCCCGGCGTGTACGCTTCCACCACATGGTACCGCAAGCGGGTGGATTACAACACCCTGCGCAGCCGCTACACCATCTGGAATGCCCACTACGGCGTCTCTTCCAGCCCCATCGGCTGCGATATGTGGCAGGGCACCAGAACAGCCCACATCAACGGCTACAGCGGCGAGCTGGACGCCAATATCAGCTATATCGGGTAAAAGAGACTAAACACCCCCGGTCAGGGCTTGCGCCGCTGACCGGGGGTGTTTTTATCATACTGTCCTGTTTTTCCGCATAAGCTGGTGGCAGAGTATGCAAGCGCAAATGGCGGGGAGGCATGGGGATATGTTTGTGGTCACACTGAGCAAGACGAGCCTGAAAAAACTGGGAGCAGGAGCGGCGTGCTGCGCGCTGGTGGTGTTCAGCGCCATGCTGGGGCGGTTTATCAGTACCCGGACGGTGGCGGTGGCTGCCCCGGTGAACCGTATCGAGAGTGCACAGGACATCCAGACATGGTTCACCGGCTACGGGCTGGAGGTGGACGGCGCGTCCATCACGGCGGATAAGGTCAAGATCCCCCGCAAGTGGGACGACAGTTTTTCCGCCTTCAACGGGGTGGTGCAGCAAAGCGGCATGGACCTTGCCCGCTACAAGGGCAAAACGGTGGAAAAATGGTCGGCGCTGCTCCCGGCGGCAAGCAACGGCGAGACCAGCCGCTACGGGGTGCTGCTGGTGTATAAAAAGAAGGCCGTGGGCGCGTATCTGCTGGAAAAACCTTCCGGCACGGTGCTTGGACTGCAGGACGCTCAGAACGAACTGGCAAAGCAGACTTCCGGCGAGGATTACAGCGGCGACTGGGGCGAGCGGCACGACGAGCAGCTGACCGACAGCACCGCACAGCAGACCTCCGGTGAACCGGAGGCAGAGCCCGAAGCCGCCCCGCAGGCAGCGCCCTACACCGAGCTGCCGCTGGACGCAGAAGGGTATCCCGTGGAATAGGGACGGCATTGCTTAAAAAACGACCTTTTTTAAGCTCTTGTCCGGCAGTTGCACAAACTGCCTAGTTTTTACAAACGATTCGACAAAAATTAGACAAAACACGGATTTTTGTAGCATCCGTATGTTCAAATATAACAAAAAATTCTTGTAAAAATCGGCAATATGAAACGGTGCAAAAAAAACGGTACGGGTTTATAATAATAGTATACCGATTCCCGTTGGCAAAGCCATATTCCGGGGCTGAATGTGCAGCCCGGGCAGAGGGATCAAGTAGTAAGGAGAAAATGATTATGAAGGAATTTCAGTACACTATTAAGGATGCCTGCGGCATCCATGCCCGTCCCGCCGGCCTGCTGGTCAAGACCGTGAAGGGCTTTGCAAGCACCGCCACCCTCGAGAAGGACGGCAAGAGCTGCGATATGCGCAAGCTGATGGCTCTGATGGGCATGGGCGTCAAGCAGGGCGAGACCGTGACCATCAAGGTCGAAGGCGATGATGAAGAAGCAGCCGCAGAGGCAATCCAGAAGTTCCTGAGCGAGAACGTCTGAGCCGCGACTTGAAAGCCGAGCCCTCGCGGGGAAACTGCGGGGGCTTTTTTGACAAAACGCCGGGCGCTGCACGCCCGGCTGTAAGTGGAAGGAGAACGTGCTATGCAGGTAGGCACCGGCAAAAGCGTGCTCAATGGCATCGCCATTGGCAAGCTGAAGATCTACAAGAAAAAAGATACCGCGATTTCCACCGCCCCTGTGGCAGATACTGCCGCAGAGCTGGAGCGTTTTGAAGCTGCCCGCCAGAAGGCCATTGAGCAGCAGACCGCCCTGTATGAAAAGGCACTGGCAGAAGCCGGCGAGGACATCGCCGAGGTGTTCAACATCCACGCCATGATGCTGGATGATGACGACTTTGTGGACGCCATCAAGGAGATCATCAACGGGCAGAAGATGTGCGCCGAGTACGCCGTCAAGACCGCCGGCAACAATCAGGCTGCGGTGTTCTCTGCCATGGACGACCCGTATCTGCAGGCCCGCAGCGCCGATGTGCTGGACATTGCGCAGGCCATGCTGGACATTCTGCAGGGGGTGGACAACGCTTCCCTGCAGGGCACCGAGCCCAGCATTCTGGTAGCCGAGGATCTGGCTCCCTCCGAGACCGTGCGCATGGATAAAAGCCTGCTGCTGGGCTTCATCACCCGCGAGGGCAGCTCCAACAGCCACACCGCCATTCTGGCACGCAGCATGAACATTCCCGCCCTGATCCAGTGCAAGGACATTCAGGACGACTGGGACGGCAAGATGGCTGTGGTGGACGGCTACAACGCCTGTGTGTATGTGGACCCCACCCCCGACCTGCTCAAGAGCCTGAAAAAGCGCCAGCAGGAGGACCAGAAAAAGCAGGCCCTGCTGCAGGAGCTGAAGGGCAAGCCCAACACCACGCTGGACGGCAAGACCATCAACGTGTTTGCCAATATCGGCGGCATGGGCGATGTGGGCGCTGTACAGCAGAACGACGCCGGCGGCGTGGGTCTGTTCCGCACCGAGTTCGTCTACCTGAACTGCAAGGACTTCCCCACCGAGGACTACCAGTTCGAGGCTTACAAGCAGGTGTTGGAAAGCCTTGCACCCCGCAAGGTGGTGGTGCGCACCTGTGATATCGGCGCGGACAAGACCGTGGATTATATGAAGCTGGATCACGAGGATAACCCCGCGCTGGGCTACCGTGCCATCCGCATCTGCCTGACCCGCAAGGACTTTTTCAAGACCCAGCTGCGTGCGCTGCTGCGTGCTTCCGCCTACGGCAACATGAGCATCATGTTCCCCATGATCACCAGCCTGCGGGAGCTGCAGGACGCCAAGGCTGTTCTGGAAGAGTGCCGTGCCGAGCTGACCGCCGAGGGCGTCAAGATGGGGCAGAACATTGAAGTGGGCACCATGATCGAGACCCCCGCCGCCGTGCTCATCGCGGACGAGCTGGCCGCCGAGTGCGACTTCTTCTCCATCGGCACCAACGACCTGACCCAGTACACCTGTGCACTGGACCGCCAGAACGCAAAGCTGGAGCCCTTCTTCAACCCCCATCACCCCGCCGTGCTGCGCGCCATCAAGATGACCATTGAAGCCGGTCACCGCCACGGCATCTGGGTGGGCATCTGCGGCGAGCTGGGCGCCGACACCGCCTTGACTGAGACCTTCCTGCGCATGGGCGTGGACGAGCTGTCCATGAACGCCAAGAGCATCCTGCCGGTGCGCAAGATCATCCGCAGCGTAGACCTGAGCAAGCCCTCTGAGAAGGCCTGACCCGCGGAAAAAATATTATTATAATTTGTGGCTCAGAAACGCCTGCGGGCGTTTCTGAGCCACTTTTTTCACAGAAGGGGTAACTCCCGGACAGGCAAACCTTGCCGCCACACAAAAAAGCTCCCCCTTTCGGGGGAGCTGGCACGCCGTAAGGCGTGACTGAGAGGGTTCGCGCGGCGGGCATTCAAAATTATTTCCGCTGTTCCAGCATGGTCTGGATGCGGGTCTTGGCGCGGTAATAGGTCACCCGCGCCCATGCAGCATTGTGGCCAAAAATAGCCCCGATGCGGTCAAAGGGCAGTTCGCCAAACACCCGCAGGCTGAAAACCTCCTTGTAGGGTTCTTCCAGCGCGTGCAGACACTGGTGCACCGTAAAGGCGGCATCCTTGTCCACCAACAGCTGCGCGATATCCGGGCTGTCGGCGGCTTTTGTTTCGGCATCTTCCAGCGGGGCGGCGTGCTTTGCGCGGCGGCAGTGGTCGTAGTAGGCGTTGCGCGCCACGGTGAACAGCCACGCCCGCACATCCTGCTTGCCGTCGTAGTCCTTGAGGCCGTCCAGCGCCCGGAAAAAGGTCTCCTGCGTCAGCTCCTCGGCCAGCGTTTCGCTGCGGGTAAGCCCCTGCAAAAACAGGCAGACGTCCCGGAAGTAGAGCCGGTAGATGGTTTCAATGTCCATAGTCAGCCCTTCTCATAGTCGTGTCCGTATTCCTGTTCGGTTCCGTAGGCGTAGTCCGGCGTCCCGTCTGGGTTTTCCCCCGCAATGTACCGGTCCACCTGCTGGCCGCCGCAGTAATAGCGCGTTCCGTCCGCGCACTCCACGGCCAGCACCTGGGTGCGGGAGACGGCGATCTCTGTGGACACGGTCTCGGAGCCGGTCAGCTTTGTCAGCGCGGCATGGAGGCCGGGGAAGGTATACCGCATGGCCCGGACGGTGATGTATTCCTTGCCCCAGCTGAACCCGCCCTCGGTCTCCAGCCGGACGTTTTCGCCCTGCACTTCCAGCACACAGAGGTTGGCCTCGTTTTCCTTTTTATTGTAAGTCCAGATCTTCGCCTGTTCTGCCGTCACCGGCGTTTTTGCGCCGCCCATCCAGAACACCAGCCCAAAAGCGCACAACACTGCCAGAACCGCTGCTACCGCTATGCGGATGCTCTTTTTCTGCAAGGTCTTTCGGATGCTCCGCAGCGGTGCATCCGGCTGGGGTTCCGGCTGCACCGGCACCGGCTTTTCCATCTGTTCCAGCTCTGCACGGCAGGCGGGGCACTCTGCAAGGTGCTGTTCCACCAGCGCACTGCTGGCGGGGCTGGCAAGCTTTTCGGCGTACAGGGGCAGTAAGTCGCGGATCACGTCACATTCCAGTTTCATGGTCATTTCCTCCTTTGCGGGCTTTCGTGTGCCCTTTCACCCCAATAACGCACAGGACTGCGGTCTTTTTCCGCAGTTTTTTCGTTCCTTTGAGGAAGAGCCATACCAGCACCCCCAAAAGCAGGCAGATGCCAACGTGCATGGCGGCCATCATGTAGTAACCCTGAAAATCGAACCGCACCGCACCGGCCATCAGGTAGGGCTGATGCCCCGCCTTATACAGGGTGACAAAGCAGGAGATGACGTTGTACAGGCCGTACAGCCCTGCCGCTGCGCACACAATGACCCGCAGCAGCTTGCTTGTGATGAATTTTACGAACATAATTGCAGCTCCGTCCTCTCTCCGTCCTTGTATCAGTAGATGTCCCCTGCGCGGGAGAAGTCCTTGTCCACCTCCACGCAGTCGAAGGCGCTGAAGGCCTGTTCAATTTTTTCGGGCGTGCAGACAAAGCCCCGGATCTTCAACGCAGCATCCTCGCCCACCACCGCGTTCCACAGATGGATCGACCAATAGCTGCAATTTTTGTCCACCGTCCATTTATCGTGCTGTTCCATGTAGTCCTCAATGACCTTCAGCTGCTCCTCCCCGATATTGGTGCTCAGGGACAGTCTGCCGGTGTAGCGGCCGTAATTGACGATATAGCACGGTTCCAGATCGAACAGCAGCCCCGAAAGTCCCGACACCGCCCAGACCGAGAAGGTGACCATCTCACCGTCCGGAATAGCGCGATCCTTCAGGTAGACCGTATGTCCGGTGCGGTTGTCCAGCCCGATCCATGTATGCCCGAAACACTTGAGGAAGGGCTTGGATTCGCTCTTGCCGTCAAAGGTGGTGATGGAAAGGATAAGCCCCTCCTCTTCACAGGGCAGGGTGCGGGCAGCTTTGCCGGCGGCGGCGCTGCACCACAGCCCAAGGGCTGCTGCACATACCGAGAGCAGCACCGCCCATGCAATGATCCTCTTTTTCAATGCAATTCCTCCTATATGTTACGGCTCAGCCGTTTTCCTTCCAGAACAAGCCGCCGGAGGTCTGGAACAGCAGCCGGGGGTTCACGCTTCTGCTGCCCAGCTTGAAGTCCATGGTCAGTTCTTCGCCCAGCGCGCCCACAGCCTGCCCCTTTTCCACGGTCTGGCCCTTGCTGACCGAAAGCTCCTGCAAGCCGTACAGATAGCTGCGCAGCCCGCAGCCGTGGTCGATAACCACCGTGTTGCCGGTAAGCGCCAGATTGCCCGCAAACACCACCGTGCCGTTGGCCGCGGCGCGGCAGGGCGCACCGGGGATGGTGTACAGCTTTGTGGAGTTGGAGCGGCTGCCCTGCTGGCCGTTCGTTACTTTAATTTGCCCATAGTCCACCAAGGTCATGGAGTCCTCGGCGGGGGGCACAAAGCCGCCCTGCCACTGCTTGGCGGTGGCGGCAGCCTCGTACAGCGGCCAGATGGCACTGCGGAACTGGGCGTTGGCGCTGTCCGCAGCGGGCTCCTCGGCCTCTGCCTCCACCGTGCCGAAGTCCTTCGGCAGCACGGTCAGGGTGCGGGTGATGGTCTCGCCGTTCACCGTGATGTTAATCTCGTGCCCGCCGGAGGAGGCGTTATAGGCTGCCGGAATATAGGCACGCCAGCCCTCTGCGGCGCGCACGCACTGCACGCCGCCAAGGTCGGTCTCGATGGCAGGCACGGCGTCCCCGGTCATGCCGGAGATGCGCACGCCTACCGTGCCGCCCTGCTCCACCCGCTCGGCGGAAAGCTCCACCTCCGCGCTGGCCTGCAGGGTGAACCGGAAGCTGTACCGGTACCAGCCGGTGGGCTTTGCGGGGCGCTCCAGCCCCAGATTTTTGCGCAGCTGGCCGGTGCTGCCGCCCTCGAACTGGGTGATGACCCCGCCCTTGGGCACGCGCCACGCGGTCAGCTCCGCCTTATACTCGCCGTTCGCAGGGAAGAGGAAGTTCTGGTACTCCCCCGCGCTGCCCGCAAACAGCACATCCCCCGCCGCATTCTGGATGGTCAGGGCGGTGTAGCCGGTCCACTCCGGCAAAGAAAGTTCCGGGTGAGCGGTATACAGCACCCCCAGCTTCTGCACACTCAGGGTGGCGGGGCTGGCGAATACCTTATCCAGCTGACCGCCCAGCAGCGGCACCTGCCAGCAAGAACCGTTCGGCTCCAGCGCCTGCCCACCGAACTGTGCCGCATCGTCCGGACAGCCGCCCTCGGTGGTAAAGGCATAGCTTACCCCCATCACAGCCGCCAGCAGCACCACCACGCCCAGTGCCACACTGATGATCCAGAGCAAAAAACGCTTCATGTTCCTTCTCCTTATGTACAAAAAGGGCGCACCGGTGCAGTCCGTTCAGACAGACTGCTCCGTGCGCCCCGATGTGCTCATCTTCCCGGTAGTTTCCGGTATTTCAGGATCATTCTGCCTCGGTCTCGTCCTCGGCAGCAGCTTCCTCCGGCTCTACGGTTTCTGCGTCATCCTCGCCGAACAGCAGGCGCTCGTATTCGTCCAGTTCCTTCTCGCGGCGGTTCAGGTAAAGTGCTACAGCAGCCAGCGCACCAGCCACAGCAGCCAGAACAGCGATCACAGCGACCAAGCAAGATTTTTTCATAGATTCAGTACACTCCTTTTTGCAGTTGAAACGTTGTTTCAGCTTGATTTTTCCAGCGGGCGTCCCGCAAAAGGATCTTGATGCAAACGGCGATCAGCGCCGCTTTGTAGCTTTTATTATACCCGCTCCCGTCCAAAATTACAACCGTTGCGCCCTAATTTTCACGTCCCGAAGGTGCTGCGGGGCACAGTTTGGGCAGTGTGCCGGTTTTGGCGCAGTGCTTTTCGGCAGAATGCCAATATCACAGCAGCAGCGGCTTATACGCCCGGAACGCCCCGGGCAGGGTGTAGGTGGTGCGCAGTGCCTCCCGGCTTGCCCAGACATAGCCCGCCGGGGCACTCTGCGCCGGAACACGCAGCCGCACGCCGGACATGAGCCATTCGATATGGGTAAAGATGTGCTTTGCGGCGGGCAGGGCGGCGGGAGCTGCCGTGCCGGTGTCCAGCCCCAGTGCCGTAAGCCGCGCCAGCACCTCGGCCTGCAAAAGATGCTCGCCCTCCCACAAGACCGGCTGCCACAGCCCGGCCAGCAGCCCTTTTTGCGGCCGCTGCTGCACCAGAAAGCCCGCCGGGCTTTCCACAAGCGCCAGCGTTACCGGCACAAGTTTGCGGGGCTTGGGCTTTGCCTTTTGGGGCAGCTGGGCGGTGGTGCCCGCCGCCCGGGCAAGGCAGACTTCTGCCAGCGGGCACTGCCCGCACAAAGGTGCGCCATTGGGCACGCAGACCAGCGCGCCCAGCTCCATCAGCGCCTGATTGTAGTCCCCGGCCTTTTCCGGCGGCTGATGCTCCATGACCCGGGCGGTAAAGGCTTTTTTTACCGCCGGTTCTGTAATCACACCGAGGTCATTATACAGGCGGGAAAACACCCGCAGCACATTGCCGTCCACGGCGGGCACAGGAAGGCCGAAGCTGATGGACGCAATGGCCCCGGCGGTGTACTCTCCGATGCCGGGCAGTGCACGCAGGGCGGCGTAGTCGGCGGGCAGCTGCCCGCCGTACTGTGCACAGACGAGCTTTGCAGCCTTTTGCAGGTTGCGCACCCGGCTGTAATAGCCCAGCCCTTCCCACAGCTTATGCAGCCTTTCCTCCTCGCAGGCGGCAAGCGCGGGGATATCCGGCAGCGCTTCCAGAAAGCGGTAGTAATACGGCAGCACCGCCGACACCCGGGTCTGCTGCAGCATCACCTCGCTGAGCCACACATGGTAAGGGGTGGGGTCCTCCCGGAAGGGCAGACTGCGGCGGTTCTTGTAAAACCAGTCCAAGAGGGCAGGCGAAATATTTTCCACTTGTTTTGTGCTCCTTGTTGAAAAATGAAGAACAAGAAAGCCGCCGCAGAGGCGGCGGCTTTCTTTGATTACAGTATGCGCGCTTCTCAGAAGCCGTATGCGGTGCGGGGGAAGGGCAGCACGTCACGGATGTTCTGGATGCCGGTGAGGTACATGATCATACGCTCAAAGCCCAAGCCGTAGCCTGCGTGCTCCACGCCGCCGAACTTGCGCAGATTCAGGTACCACTCGTAGTTGGTCTTGTCCATGCCCAGCTCGTCCATGCGGGCCACCAGCTTGCCGTAGTCCTCTTCACGCTGGCTGCCGCCGATCAGCTCGCCGATGCCGGGCACCAGCATATCTGCTGCGGCCACGGTCTTGCCGTCGGCGTTCTGCTTCATGTAGAAGCTCTTGATCTCCTTGGGGTAGTCGGTGACGAACACCGGCTTCTTGTACACCACCTCGGTCAGGTAGCGCTCGTGCTCGGTCTGGATATCCACGCCCCACTCCACGGGGTACTGGAACTTCTTGTTGTTCTTTTTCAGGATCTCAATGGCCTCGGTGTAGCTGATGCGGGCGAACTCGCTGTTTGCCACCAGCTCCAGACGCTCGACAAGACCCTTGTCGATGAACTGGTTGAAGAAGGCCATCTCGTCCGGGCAGTTGTCCAGCACATAGCGGATGACGTACTTGATCATAGCCTCGGCGTTGTCCATGTAGCCGTTCAGGTCGCAGAAGGCCATCTCCGGCTCGATCATCCAGAACTCGGCAGCGTGGCGGGTGGTAAAGCTCTTCTCGGCGCGGAAGGTGGGGCCAAAGGTGTACACCTTGCCAAAGGCCATGGCCATGGCCTCGGCTTCCAGCTGGCCGGAAACAGTCAGGTTGACCGGCTTTTCAAAGAAGTCCTTGCTGTAATCCACAGCGCCGTCCTCGGTCTTGGGCAGATTGTCCAGATCCAGTGTGGTCACGCGGAACATCTCGCCGGCACCCTCGCAGTCGGAGGCGGTGATCAGCGGAGAGTGGGCGTAGACAAAGCCGTTCTCCTGAAAGAACTTGTGGATAGCGTAGGCTGCCACGCTGCGCACGCGGAAAGCGGCGTTGAAGGTGTTGGTGCGGGGGCGCAGGGTGGGCATGGTGCGCAGATACTCCATGCTCATCTTCT
>PPYF01129738.1_pt1 | contig 24874 bp, 18 predicted proteins | sample 1559871 | NCBI WGS metagenome assembly PPYF01 (sample SAMN08240021, study PRJNA423297) | Human gut metagenome, whole genome shotgun sequencing project. | reverse complement strand
CTATAAATATATATGTTTTGATATATACTATAATTCTGTTGGGTATGTTAAAATGGATATTGATATTCTTCAAAAATATTATTCAAAATATTTCGTATTTGAATATAAGAAAATAAATATAATAAATTTCGATTTGCTGATAAATAAAACAAATAAAATTATTGACTGCTTTCACCAAAATCAGGATTATGATATAGATAGAATAACTTATATTTTATCTAATTGTATCGCTGATTTTTCTGTATCAACGCTTAGAACAAACACAACACTTGTAAATCTGCAAAAAATTTCTGAAGACCGCATCAATTTTTCAATATTTCTCAGACGCCTTGGTAGATTGAAAAAATCGTTCTCTTTTTCCGATGTATATGATTTATTAAATTTATCCAATCAGGAGTTATTAATACTGAAGTCATTATTAACTAAATTTATTATAAAGAAAAAAATGAAAGAAGATGAAATGCGCATGGTTCTGAAAAGAATTTATGAAGTAGATAAATTACTAATAGAAACACTCGGCACGAGAATTAATGAATTGCGTTGAACATAATTCATATTATTTTATAGAGTTATTTGCATAAAAGGATAGATAAAAATGGACATAATTTGCGTTAATGATTTTGTTAATAGCAATCGAAAGGTACTACCAATTAAAACTAATCGTGTTGCTTTTATTTTAGATAGGAATATTTCACTCATATCCGCTATCTATAATTGTTTGGATAAAAATATAACATTTATACCCATTGACCCCAGTATACCGAAGTTACGCGTAATTGATATGATAAAAGATGCTGGTGTAGATACGGTAATTGCTCATCAAAATCACTTTGAGAAATTGCCTGTAAATAATGTAATTTGTGTTGATGTCAACGAAGTACTAGATTTTGAATCTGTCGAGACAGATAATGTGAGTGCATACACTCTCTTCACCTCCGGTTCTACAGGCAAACCCAAAGGTGTCGAGATTACGCGAGAGGGATTATTCAATTTTATTGAAGGTGTTTCTGAAATCATAGATTTTACTCCCGGAAAACGCATTGCCTGTCTTACAACGGTGTCCTTTGACATCTTCTTTTTAGAAAGCATTATGGCTCTGTATAAAGGGCTTACGGTTGTCCTGGCTAATGAAGACGAGCAGCGCAATCCGAAATTCATGGCGAAGCTCATTCAAGATAACGCTGTGGATATGATACAAATGACACCTTCAAGAATGCAGTTGCTTTTAAATTATGATAAGGAATTGGCTTGCCTGAAAAATGTCAAGGAGATTATGATTGGCGGCGAACCGTTCCCTTTGAGTCTGCTCCGGGCATTGCAAGAGAAGACAATTGCTAAGATATACAACATGTATGGCCCGACAGAAACGACCATTTGGTCAGCAGTCAGCGACCTCACGCACAAAGACCGGATAGACATTGGCCGCCCCATCAAAAATACAGACATTTACATAGTAGATGAGAACCTATCCATTCTTCCGAACGAACAAGCAGGCGAGATTTGCATTGCAGGAAAAGGTTTGGCAAAAGGATATGTCGGCAGAGACGATCTGACTTCTGAGAAGTTCGTCTATCTACCGCAAAAACCTGATGTTAGAGTTTATCGAACAGGTGATATTGGGCGTTACTTGCCGGACGGCAATTTAGAATATTTGGGAAGAACCGGCAATCAGGTAAAGGTTAGAGGCTATCGCATCGAACCTGAGGAAATTGAGGCATATCTTAATCAAGTAAACGGAATTAACCAGTCGGTCGTTATTGCTCTTGAAACAAGCGAAACGGATAAAATACTAAAAGCGTTTTATACAAGCGATATTGCAATAAATCAAAAGGATATACTCGATTATTTGTCTTTGAAATTACCGGATTACATGATTCCGGTCATATTTAAGCGTGTTGAAGGTTTCATACAAACGACAAATGGGAAGATTGACAGGAAAAGAGTGTTAGAATATGTTGAGTTTAAAGCTGACAGTTTATCAGTGAGAACTCTTAATAAGTCGGATTTAGCGGAGTTAAGCGACATTCAAAAGAGGGTTTTTGAAGTTATTGCTTCCAATCTTGATTCAAAGATTAGCGATTTGACTACGGAAACAGAGTTTACAGGTGTGGGTATTGATTCAATAACATTCATTAAAATAGTTGTTACTTTAGAGGGTGAATTTAACTTTGAATTTGATGATGAAATGCTTTTGATTACTAAATTTCCTACAATAAAGTCAATGATCGAATATGTGGAATCGAAAGTGACGACAAACCGCGAAATTCTCTAACTTCACCCTTTCGCCACAATCCCCCATTTCATTACCCAGATAGGAGCCCGAAAATGAAAAACATGATTCCCATTCATTCTGACCTCTCCATAACATCGTATCTCATACACAGTTTACATCTCGCCGTCATATTGGCCAACCGCAACCATGATTCTTGGTATTATGAGAATTACATATTGTTAAATGCATACATAAACAAAGAAACGGGAAACGCTACCTTTTGGATAGACTACAGCAATATCCATTATGATGAACTGTTTTGGGAATTGCCTGCTCAAGTGCGCGATTTGAACGACTACGGAATCGTCGAGTACATCAAACTGTTTGCCTCTTCCGCTACGCCGATGATCATTGTCTTGGATGAATTTTACTTGCAAGAAAAACCGGCGTATCAGAAATACCATTTTACCCATCCGCAGTTAATTTATGGGTATGACGATGAAAAAGAGGTGTTTTACGCATGCGGAAATTTACAATATAATATATTTCGTTGTTTTGAAATCCGTTATCAGGAAATGGAGGCGTTGTATCCGGACCTCATAGCGAATTACAATCCTAATGATTACGACAAAAGGATTACCGTCATGTTTGTGCATCAAATTGGGGAATATCCCTTTTCTATAGAACATTTCAATCAGAAATTGTCTTATTACCTCCATCCCGCACAATATCCTCTTGATGAATTCCGGAAAGCAAATCTTGCGCTGGGAATCGATGTCTATGATTCCCTCTTGGATTCTTTACAAGGAGAGCTCAGTTTGATTTGCACTCCCGATTTCAGAGCGTTTCATCTTCTTGCGGAACATAAAAAAGGACTGCTCGCCAGATTCCAATACATCAGGAGCGCGATTCCAGACAATGCATACCTGGAACTGGTTGAAGAATATGAAATTGTTTCCGATACCGCGGAGAGACTCAGGCTGTTTTATATGAAAAAAGCCTTGTTGGAAACCAAAGGAAATTCCTTTATGGGGCCGATACAAACCCCCTGTACCATTGATCTATTATGTGATAAGATCAGAGAACTAAAGAAGAGGGAAGTGGAGATTACCACAACGGTTCATCAATATTTGCTAGACCATCAGAATGCTATTCGTCTCTATTTCTGTCCGCCGCAACAGAGGCAGAGAAGATCGGATGTTCATTGTCTTGACTTAACGACATACTTTAATAATAAAGCGATCGGAACCGTTTTTTCCATGGAATCGAAAGCAGACCTTTACGGAGGGGCGTATCTGTACGCGCCGGAGCTGGAAGGGGTAGAAGAACTGGAAATAGGGGATATCGTTTATCAGATAAACATCGATGCTGACCGCCCCGATAATATTTGCTGCAACGGTCAGGTGATGGAACTTGACCCGCAGCCATACCGGCAATTTATGATATTAGGGTTTGGAAACGGCGTTAATCTGCCTATTGTAGCGGATGATATCGCCCAAATTGTTTTTACGGATCATTCTGTTGAGGAAGTGGTGGTGAATCTGCCTAAGGCGGAACAATTGGCATCGCCTTTTGACTCCGTTGTATGGGAAGGAGTTATGGTAGAACGGAAGGAAGGGGCCGTTGTGTTCAATTATTATTCTACCTTCCGGTTGTTTTCCAAGAAGATTTGTATCACGGGCAACCGGCCTGTTCAATCCATTATCCTACCGCAATCTCCCAGTCTTCGCATCTTTGCGGTTTCCCTATTGTAGATGATCGTGCGCCTGATTGATGCGGTTGGCGGTTGGCGCAGGCTTTTTCTCGAAATACGCCAATGCGATTCCGTTCATGCCGTACTGCCTGGAGCCGTAATGGCATTGGGGTAGCGGCGGAAGGGTCCGGAGCATGACCGGATGACTTTTTACCTGATGATTTCTGTGGCGCCGCTAAACAAAACGCCTCCGGAACAGCCAAGTTCCGGGGGCGCAGTCATTTCAGAATGCTTTTTCAGCCTGTGCGGGCCGCAAGGCCCTGTTGCTTTTACCGCTTGGACAAAACGTCCTTCTCGTATTGCTTTACTTCGGTCAGCCATTCTTCCCCAACGGGAACACCGTTGGATTCGCAGAAATAATCCCACACAGCGCCCATGGGCAATGTCTTGAGTTCTTCCAAAACAGCCAGACGGGAAGTAAAGTCGAATCCTTGCTCGTACTCTACCAGCTGAGCGGTAGGCTCCAGCAGCGCAGAAAGCAGCGCTTTTTGCATGTTCCGCATACCAATAACCCAAGCGGCGATCCGGTTGATGCTGGCGTCGAAGAAATCCAATCCGATATGTGTTCTGCCCAGGAAATCATTGCGCACCAATTCCTCGGCTATGTTGCGAAGCTCGTCGTTTAGAACGATTACGTGGTCGCTGTCCCATCTGACCGGCCGGCTCACGTGCAGCAGCACTTCGTCTAAGTAACAGAAAACAGCGGATAGTTTGTCGGAGATGACTTCCGTAGGATGGAAGTGACCGGCGTCAAGACAAAGAAGCTTTCCTCTGGAAACCGCATAGCCCATGCAAAATTCATTGGAACCTGTCGTATAGCTTTCCGCGCCGATACCGAATACCTTGCTTTCTACCGCATCCAGCGTATATTCCTTCGGGTAAGAAACGGAGAACACCTCATCCAGCGCTTCCATCATCCGTTTTCTAGGACCGTATTTATCAACCGTGATGTCTTTCATGCCATCCGGGAACCAGAAGTTGGTGACCGCCGGGGTTCCCAGCTCTTTTCCCATGTAGGCGGCGATTTCACGTGCCGCTTTGCAGTGGCGGATCCAGAAATCCCGGATTTTGGGATCGGGATGGCTGATGGTCAGCCCGTCCTCCGAGTATGGATGGGAGAAACAGGTGGGGTTGAAATCCAAACCAATGCCATTTTTTTTCGCCCATTCGACCCATTTGGCAAAATGTTCCGGACGGATCTGATCCCGCTCTACCGATCCTTCAAAGTCACCGTAAATCGCATGCAAATTGATTCGGTGTTTTCCGGGAATCATTGAGAATGCTTTCTCGATATCGGCTCGCAGCTCTTCCGGCGTACGCGCCTTGCCCGGATAATTTCCCGTGGTCTGAATGCCGCCGGTCAAAACGCCGTCCGGATTTTCAAAGCCAATTACGTCGTCTCCCTGCCAGCAATGCATGGAAATGGGAATGTTCTTCAGCGTTTCCAGCGCCTTGTCCGTATCGATGCCCAGCTGCGCATAACGCTTTTTCGCCAATTCATAGCTTTCTTTTACGTAATTCATCGTTTCCTCTCCTTTATCTGAAATGATGTAGTACCAAAATCTACCCGTATTAGTTTACTATAACCTTTGCAATCTGTAAATAAGTATGTTAAGATGAAAGTCACAAAAATTCTAGGATCGGATGGCAGCGCTCCGCGGCCGGCGGGGCAGCGTGCCGGAGAGGAGACGGTAAGATGGGAAAAGCTTTGGGCAAGTGCGAATGGTTGATGCCGGATGGTTTCTATGCTGTGAAAGACCATGGAGACTATGTCAGTCACGAAGCGGTTTGTGTATTGAATACCGGTGATGTGGACGCAGAACTGGAGATTACGTTGTATTTTGAAGATCGGGAGCCCAAAAAGGGCTTTCGCGCCGTGTGCCCGGCGGAACGAACCAATCATATCCGGATGGACCGGCTGATTCATCCGGACGGCAGCAAAGTAGAGCGAGGCGTCCCGTATGCCATGGTTTTGACCAGTAACGTACCGGTGGTGGTACAGTACAGCCGGGCGGATACGACCCAGGCGGAGTTGTCTTTTATGGGATTGATTGCGTATTGAGCGGAGGGACATAACAACGTGTTTGAGAACACCAAGCAACAATCGGATAACAAATTGTTATTGCTGTTCGTGTTGGAGAAGCTGGATCTCCCCGTGACGGGGCTTTGCATCAACGATATTATGCTGGAACCGGGGTGGATGAGTTATTTCTCTGTGCAGATCGCCTTGAATGAACTGGTGACAGAGGGGTTGGTCAGCCGTTTCCTGGATGAAGACGGGATTCCGATGTATGTAGTGACCCAGATGGGGCGGGACCGGCTGGACGCGATGAACCGGGAGCTGCCCAAGGGCCTGGCCAAACGATACGAACAGTATATCAATCGGGAACGGGAGAATATCCGGCGGCAGCTGGAGGTCAATGCCAGTTATTTTACCGGGCCCAAAGGCGAGTTCTATGTGCGGTGCTTCCTCCGGGACGGTGCGGATTATATCATGGATCTGAAAATTCCGGCGGGAGGGAAACAGGAGGCGGCCCGTTTGTGCCGAAACTGGAAAGAATATACCGCGGAAATCTATTTGAGTGTTCTGCAATCTTTTTACCGGCAGGATTCCGGCGCGGCGTCACAGACGGCAGAAACGGAAGCTCCGGAGTGATTGGACCGGAGAAAACTCCGGCAGCAAAACAATAAGGAGGCGGAGAAAAATGAAGTTCAAAGAAGAAACGGCATTTCCCATTACGTATTGGTATGGGCCGCCGGTGGAGTTCCAGACGGAGGAAACTTACCGGCAGGTGAAGGAGGCTGGGTTTACCCTGATCGGACCTCCGGGAACGGACACCCCAACGGTGGAAGAAAATCAGCAGCTGCTGCGTATTTGCGAAAAGGTGGGGTTAAAGGCTTGTATCCAGGATGCGCGGATGCGGGATTGTGTGTTGGCGAAGGATGGCTGGGAGGATCAGCTGGAAGCTCTGGTCGCCGATTATAAGGATTACCCCGCATTGTATTCTTATTATGTCACCGATGAGCCATCTGCTTCGTTGTTCCCTCAATTGGCGCGCATTGCATCCGGGATCGATGCGCTGGATCCGAAGCACCCGGCTTACATCAATCTCTATCCCAATTACGCCCCGGCCAAAGCGCTTGGCAACGACACCTATTATGAACACGTGGCGGAATACATTCGTGTGGTCAAGCCGGCGTTTGTTAGCTACGATCATTATCATTTTATCAAGGCGGCGGCTGCGGACCAGGAGAAAGCCGATGCCATTGCCAGCACAGGGGATGAGAGAGAGGATATGATCCGTCAGGCGGCGCTTCGCAATGTGGATCGGAAGGGCTTTTTCGATAACATTGAGGAAGTGCGGGAGCTTTGCCTGAAGGCCGATTTGCCCTTTATGGTAATTGTACTGCTCATTGAACACGGCTGCTACCGCAATGTAACGGAAGCGGAACTCCGCTATGAGGTGTTCCAGTCTCTGGCTTACGGCGCGTCTTGTTTATCCTATTTTACTTACTGGACGGTGATCGGCGCGGACGACGAGTTCTGGCATTGGCAGAACGGTATGATCGATAAGGACGGTACGGTACTGCCTCATTATTATGATGTACAGAAGATCAATCGGGATTTGGCGGCGGCAGGGAAACGGCTGCTTCCCCTGACGTCTCTTTCGGTATCCCATGTGGGAGAGGAATCGGAGAGAGTAACGCCTTGGAGCGCCAATGAGGATATTCTTTCGATCGAATCGCAGCGGCTGACCGTAGGACGTTTTACGGAAGGCTATTACCTGCTGGCGAATAAAGAGTTCATCGTGGAGAATAACGTTTCCCTGCGGATTGCCCCTGGGAGACGGGTATGGCGGCTGGACTGCGCGGCGGATGAAGAACGGGAACTGACTCCGGAAGAAGGAAACCTGAACGTTACTTTGGCGCCGGGAGACATGGCTCTGCTCCGGATCGAGGCGGTATGATGGGAACAAGAGGCGTCATTGTGACGGCTTATGTGGAGGGGGATCTGGCTTCTTTGTATCAGCCGGAACCTGGTGATTTGGTAGTTTGCGCGGACGGCGGCTATGTGCTGGCCGTCCGTGCGGGAATCCGTCCTCATGTTTTCCTTGGGGATAGTGATTCCTGCTCCGGGGAGGCGGTCCGGCCGGAGACGTACCGGATCGCCGTACCTGTGGAGAAGGATGAAACGGATACGCTGCTTTGCATCCGCTATGCCATCCAGGCTGGATGCCGTGAAATCGTTGTGCTGGGCGGAATCGGAGGGCGGCTGGATCATACCATTGCCAATTTGCAGAGCATGGCGGAAGCGTATTCCCAAGTGGACCGGATTTCTATGCTTGATGCATGTCACTGCGTGTTTTTTCTGGAGAACGGCCAGGTATCGGTTCCACGGCAGGAGGGGATGCACTTATCCTTGCTTTCTTTTTCCGGAAGCTGTTCCGGCGTTTCGGTGCAGGGCGTCAAATACCCTTTGCGGGAGGCGTTGCTGACCAATCGATACCCGCTGGGGGTAAGCAATGAGTTTCTGGAGGAGGAAGCGGTGATTACGTGCCGGGAAGGACAGCTTCTGGTAATACTGAGCCGGGATCGTGTGCCGGAACTTTCGTAAGATCCCAAAACGAACGTGTGATTGTTATGATATCGGGAAGGAATGTGTCTCATGAAATTGAACAAAGCGGCTGTGATGTTGGACACGGGAGAGCAAACCTGTCTTTGCGCAAGCGCTGGGGCAGGCACGCTGGAATGGTATACGGAGAATGAAGCGGTGGCGGCAGTGGACGCCCAGGGGACGGTTACTGCCATGGGATCGGGCGACACGCGTATTTGGGCCGTTTCGAAGAGGACTTCCGGAGAAAAGGAGGAGGCTTTCTGTCTGATCAGCGTGGATTATCAGGGACAAAATCCGTTTCTGCCGCCTTCTTGGGGCTTGTGTATGGCAGACGGGGAGCCGCATGTTTTTGATGACGTGTTATATTTGTACGGTTCCCGGGACTATGTTGGCGGCGTGGATGAAGAGGGCGGGATAGACTGGTGCTCGGCGGATTATCACGTAATTTATACCAGAGACCTGATCCATTGGACGGACGCGGGGGTATGCTTCCGGCTGGAGCAGATACCAGAAGAGTGGCGAAATGGCGGAACCCGTTTGTGGGCGCCGGACTTGTTCCGCTCCCGGAAGGACGGAAACTATTATTTGCTTTCGTGTACAAACACATCCCGTTATTTTATCGCGGAGAGCGGCAGCCCCATTGGGCCGTTCGTCAACCCGCGCCTCATGACCCGGAACGGGGAACCGATCCAGGTAATCGATCCGGGCGTGCTGGCAGATGACGACGGCAGGGTTTATTTGGTTGGACCTGATTTTTTTGTTGCTCAGCTGGATCCGGACGACTATTCCCGCATTCTGCCGCATACAGATACCGATGTGAAACAATGGATGTCCAAAGATTATTATCCTTTTGAGGGACCATCCCTCCGAAAAAGGGGAGACACCTATTATTATATCTACATTGCCGATAGCGAGGCCATGAAAGTCTGGCATCCCTGCCGGATGTCCTATTTAACCAGCAAACATCCTCTTGGTCCGTACACGTATCAGGACTGTTTCCTAACCAATCGGGATTATCCCAATTCGGTAAACATTCATGGTTCTTTCACGGAATTCCAGGGGCAGTATTATGTATTCTATCATATGCCGACGGGAGAAATGACTTTGTCCCGCTGCGCCTGCGCGGAGAAGCTGTCCTTCCGGGAAGATGGTACCATCGTACCGGCGCTGATCACTTCTTCCGGTGTAAAGGGCTGTTTTGGTAAAAACGAAACGATTCAGGCGTCCAGCGGCGTGGTGTATTCCGGCGGACGGGGTGACTGCCGGGCGAGAACCCGGACGAAAGCCCATCCCGATCAAGCCAATCTGCTTTGTTTTGCGGATTATCCCTATGTCTTTTTTGATCAGGAGGGACAATACATCGGTTACCGCTATGTGGATATGACGGAGGTTTGCCAGGTGGAACTGATGGTCCGCACAATCGGAGACGGAGGCGTTCTGCTGCTTCGGGCAGGAGATACGGATTTGGCGGAAGTCACGCTGCCGGATACCGCAGGCGATTGGAGGCCGGTATCGGCTCCCTGTCTTTCTGCCGGGATGGAGACGCTGTTTCTCCGACTGGTGAAGAAGCCGGCACAAGGAGAAGTACAGCTGGATTCGTTCCTTTTTCAGTAAGCAGAGCGGCAGCCGCAAATTTTTGCGGCTGCCGTCCAGCTACCTGTAAAATATGACCGTCCTGCCAGCGACGCCGATGATGAGGCGCGATGCCGTTTTATCGACGCTTTTTGTACGCCTAATCGGATTGGCCTCTTGTGAACCCCCCGTTCCTGTGCTATACTGGTAACTGTTTTCAGGAATATCAAGCGGGAGGAAGCAACATGAGTCAAGAGAAGGCCGGAAGCTATTGTCCGGCGGAAATCGAACAAAAATGGCAAACGATTTGGGAAGATACCAAAGCGTTTGAGGCAAAGGTGGACAAGAGCAAGCCCAAGTTCTATGGATTGATTGAGTTTCCGTACCCATCGGGAAATGGGCTGCATGTGGGACATCCCCGTTCCAATACGGCAATGGACATTCTTGCCCGGAAACGGAGAATGGAAGGCTATAACGTGCTGTTTCCGATTGGCTGGGATGCGTTTGGGCTGCCAACGGAGAATTACGCCATCCAAAATAAGGTCCATCCCGCAAAAGTGACCGCCGCCAACATCGCCCATTTTAAAAGCCAGCTGAGAGCTCTTGGCTTTTCTTTTGACTGGTCCCGGGAGATCAATACCACCGATCCATCCTATTATAAGTGGACTCAATGGATTTTTTTGAAGCTGTACGAGCGTGGATTGGCGTACAAGGCGGAAATGCCCATTAACTGGTGTACCCAATGCAAAGTGGGTCTGGCCAACGAGGAAGTGGTTAACGGCGTCTGCGAACGCTGCGGCGGGGAAGTAATACGAAAAATCAAAAGTCAGTGGATGCTTAAGATCACTGATTATGCCCAGAAATTAATCGATGGGTTGGATCAGGTGGATTTCATCGAGAAGGTAAAAACCCAGCAGCGAAATTGGATTGGCCGGAGCACGGGGGCGGAAGTGGATTTCCGGGTGCCTTGTATTGACGATAAACTGACCGTGTATACCACTCGGCCAGATACCTTATTCGGCGCGACCTACATGGTAATTTCACCGGAGCATGGGATATTGCAGCGTCTCCGGTCTCATATCCGAAACATGGACCAAGTGCTGGCGTATCAGGATGCGGCGGCGAAAAAGTCCGACTTTGAACGGACGGAATTGGCAAAAGAAAAGACAGGCGTGGCGCTGGAGGGCGTGGCGGCGATCAATCCGGTAAACGGCAAACCCATTCCGATTTGGGTGTCGGATTACGTTCTGAGTTCTTATGGCACCGGAGCGATTATGGCGGTACCCGCCCATGATGAGCGAGATTGGGCCTTTGCCAAAAAGTTCGGCCTGCCGATTGTCGAAGTGGTGCAGGGCGGAAACGTGGAACAGGAAGCTTATGTGGACATCGAAAACGGCGTGCTGATCCATTCCGGTTTTTTGGATGGCCTAACGGTTGCGGAAGCGAAGACAACCATTATCCAATGGCTTCAGGAGAAAGGTCTGGGCGTGCCCAAGGTCAATTTCAAACTGCGCGATTGGGTGTTCAGCCGGCAGCGCTATTGGGGTGAGCCGATCCCGCTGGTTTACTGTGACCATTGCGGATGGGTGCCGGTGCCGGAAAGCGAATTGCCGGTGACTTTACCGGAAATCGATAATTATGTTCAAACGGATAGCGGAGAATCGCCGTTGGTTAATGTTCCGGAGTGGGTCAACACCACTTGCCCGAAATGCGGCGCCCCGGCGAAACGAGAGACGGACACGATGCCGCAATGGGCCGGTTCTTCTTGGTATTTTATCCGGTATGCCGATCCCCGCAACGACAAGGAGCTGATTTCCAAGGAGGCGATGGAGTACTGGCTTCCGGTGGATTGGTACAACGGCGGAATGGAGCATACCACGCTGCATTTGCTCTATTCCCGGTTCTGGCACCGCTTTCTGTATGATATCGGCGTGCTGTCCTGCCCGGAGCCGTACCAAAAGCGGACATCTCATGGTATGATCTTGGGAGAGAACAATGAAAAAATGTCCAAGTCCAGAGGAAATGTGATCAATCCGGATGACATCATCAGAGAAATCGGCGCGGATGCATTCCGTGTATACGAGATGTTCATGGGGGCCTTTGATCAGGCGATACCCTGGTCTACTCAGGGCGCCAGAGGCTGCTATCGGTTCTTGGAGCGTGTTTGGAAGCTGCAGGATATGGTAACGGAGGAAGATTCTATTTCGGAAGAGCATAAGGCTCAGGTTCACGGGACGATTAAGAAGGTTTCCGAGGATTATGAGCGGATGAAGTTCAATACCGCCATTGCATCCATGATGTCGCTGGTCAATGATTTTTACGCCCAGGGCAGGCTGTCTCGGGGCGACTTGCGGTCGCTGGTTCTGCTGTTGAATCCGGTGGCGCCGCACATTACCGAGGAAATTTGGGAACGGCAGAACTTGGGCGAAGACCCCGTTACCCGTCAGGCATGGCCGGCATATGATGAAGCCGCTATGGTAAAGGCGGAGGCGGAACTGGCGGTTCAAATTTGCGGCAAAGTCCGGGGCAAGATTATGGTACCCACTTCTTTCGGTAAAGAAGAGACGGAGCAATATGTGCTGCAGGATGAGACGGTGCAGAAGCTGCTGACCGGAAAAACGATCAAAAAGGTCGTTGTGGTTCCCGGCAGGCTGGTGAATATCGTAGCGGTTTGAAGAGGCGGGGAGACAGATATGAGCATGGAGTACAAACGGTATGTAGCAGAACAAATTCGGTCCGTTTTGGATGAGGATTTGGAAACCATTCAAACTATACTAGCGGTTCCGCCGGATGAAAAAATGGGGGATTTGGCGTTTCCCTGTTTTTCCTTAGCCAAGAGGCTGCGCAAAGCGCCTCCCTTGATTGCCAAGGAGCTGCATGACGGAATCGCCGATCATTTGGAGCCGGGAAGCCTGATCGAACGGATGGAGGTAGTGGGGGCTTACCTGAATTTTTACCTGAATCGGGCAAAGGTCGCGTCCGCCGTGGTTTCCGAAATCCTCTCTGAGGGAGAAGACTACGGGAAATCCCAAGAAGGGACGGGTAAAAAGGTCCTGGTGGAATTCTCGTCACCCAATATTGCCAAGCCATTTCACATTGGTCACTTGGTGTCCACCGCGTTGGGCAATTCCATTGAGAAAATTTATCGTTTCCTAGGATACGATACGGTGAAGATCAATCATTTAGGCGACTGGGGAACGCAGTTCGGCAAGCTGATTACGGCATATCAGAAGTGGGGCGACGCGGAGGTGATTTTGCAGGATCCCATCAACCAATTGCTGAAGATTTATGTGCGGTTTCATCAGGAGGCGGAAACCGACCCGTCGCTGGAAGACGAAGCGCGCCGCAATTTCAAAAAGCTGGAGGATGGGGATCCGGAGATTACCCGCCTTTGGAAATTTTTTGTGGAAGCCAGTCTGAAAGAATTTCGCAAAACCTATGATTTGCTGAATATCACGTTTGATTCCTACGCAGGTGAAAGCTTCTACACGGATAAAATGCCGGAAGTAGTATCGCTGCTGCAGGAGAAGGGTCTGCTGATAGAAAGTGAAGGCGCCCAGGTGGTTCCCTTCTCAGAGGAAGAGAACATGCCGCCCTGCATTATTTTGAAATCGGATGGCACCACCATTTACGCCACTCGGGATTTGGCTGCGGCGATTTATCGTGACCGGCAGTATCATTTTGATCGGAATATCTACGTGGTTGGATCGCCTCAAGCTCTGCATTTCCGCCAGGTTTTCGCGGTTCTGGAGAAGATGGGGTTTGATTGTGCGAGTCGGTGCGTTCACGTTGGTTTCGGCTATGTGCGTTTCCCGGACCGGGTCATCTCCACGCGGTCCGGCGATGTGGTTCTTCTGGAAGAGGTCCTGAATGAAGCCATTGTCAAAACCCGAGAAATCATCGAAGGCGGCGTCACCGGCAAAGAGATCGGCGATCTGGAGGACGTGTCTCAAAAGATCGGTGTCGGGGCGGTTCTTTATGCATTTCTCCGAAACAGCAGAGAGCGGGACATTATTTTTACCTGGAAAGACATGCTGGACTTCGAGGGTGAATCCGGGCCGTATGTGCAATACAGCTATGCCAGAGGCAAAAGCGTACTGCGTAAAGCGCAGGAAAGCGGTCTTTCCTGGCAGGATGGCGAGTTATCTCTCTTGACCGGCGAGGAAGAATTTGTTTTGATCAAATGGATGAACGAATTCCAGGCGGCTGTCCGCGATGCGGCGGCAAAGTACGAGCCATGCTGCGTCACCCGTTATGTAACGGATTTAGCCCAGAAGTTTAATAAATTTTATAACAGCTGCGGTATCATGAAGGCGGAAGAGCCTGTACGGAAAGCCCGGCTGCTGCTGACGGAGGCAGCTTGTACTTGCCTTCGGTCTGCGATGGGTTTGCTAGGAATTCAAGTTGTGGAAAGGATGTAGGTGATGCGGATGATTCCTTACGAAACGATTTTGCAGGAGGCGTTGGATGCGGGTTTTGATCGTTCGGCGGAACTGCTGGTGCCGGATCTGCATTTTTTGCAGGAGGTACGGGACATGTGTCAGATGAACCGCTGCGGCGCTTATGGAAAAAATTGGGCCTGTCCGCCCGGCTGCGGTTCCCTGGCGGAATGCGAAGCGCAGGTCAGGCAGTTCCGAAAGGGGATCTTGGTGCAAACCATCGGAAAGCTGGAAGACTCCTTTGATTTCGAAGGCATGGAAGCGGCGTCTCAGACATTTCACGAACATTTCATGGCTTTTTACAAGCAGTTAAAACAGCAATATCCGGATGTACTGGCCATGGGTGCCGGTGGGTGCCGGCTTTGTGCAAAATGTACTTATCCGGATGAGCCTTGCCGCTTCCCGGATCGCGCCATTCCTTCTATGGAGGCCAGCGGTCTCATGGTGAAGGATGTCTGCGAGGCTTGCGGGCTTGCTTATCTGAACGGCATCAATACGGTGACCTATGTAGGTTGTTTCTTATTGGAGCGGGCCTAACGTCGGTTCTGACTGCGTTGGATTGATAGGTCTGCTTGGGGACGATATAAATACATTTTGCATTCCGCTGGGGGCGCTGTTGAAGGCTGAGATGAGGCGAACGCCCGAAACCCCACGAACCTGTTGTAGGTAATCCTACCGAAGGGAAGCGGTATCAATCGGGTTACCATACCAATTTGATACAATGTTCCCTCCGAGAAGCGGATGATATCATCACACTTGGAGGTTTTTTATGAATCGTTTTTGGAAGGTTTTTTTCTATGAGGTAGAGGACGGCGCAAAGCTGCCTACCACGGCTGGATATGCGGCGCTGGCTGTGCTGATTTTATTGCTGCTTGCCATGCTCTTCTTCCTGGGACGCAAGCAGGCGGGAAAACATTTGAAGACAAAGGAACTGGCGTTTTCCGCTGTTGCCATGGGCTTGGCGTTCGTTACCTCGTTCATCCAATTCGGTTCTTTGCCCTTTGGCGGCTCCATCACCTTATTCAGTATGTTTTTCATTTGTTTTATTGGATACTTATATGGCCCCCGGGTCGGGCTTGTTACCGGTTTTGCATATGGGCTGCTGCAGCTGATCGTGGACCCCATGATCTATTATCCCATTCAGGTGCTGCTGGATTACCCTCTGGCTTTTGGCATGCTGGGACTTTCCGGCGTGTTTTGTAAAAAGAAATATGGACTGATGTGGGGCTATTTGCTGGGCGTGTTCGGACGTTACGTTTGCCACGTGATTTCCGGTTACGTTTTTTTCCGGGAATGGGCTACGGGCAATCCCATTCTTTATACCCTGAGCTACAATGCCACTTATCTTGTTCCGGAAGCGATTGCTACAATCCTGATTGTCTGCATTCCTGTTTGCCGGAAAGCGTTTGCCGAAGTCAAACGAATGGCCAATTAAACTGATTTTGCCGCCGCTTACCGGGCGCTTTTGGGGATTAGCCATGGATCCGTTACGGTATAATCATTCCGAATCTGCGGTCCGTAATAGGGACAAAATGTTTTGCGGGAACGAAGGGAGTGTCCCACCGACGTCAAAAGGGGATGACACCGTATTTTGCTGTATGGTATAATAGTCGCGGAAGTAACCTTCCGCGCCCTTGGCAAAATGCTTCGTTGGAACGGAAGGGCATGTTCCAACGACGTCGGATGCGGGGACGGCGCATTTTGCTGTATGGTATGATCGTCGCGGAAGTAACCTTCCGCGCCCTTGGCAAAATGCTTCGTTGGAACGGAAAGGGCATGTTCCAACGACGTCGGATGCGGTGACGGCGCATTTTGTTGTATGGTATGATCGTCGCGGAAGTAACCTTCCGCGCCCTTGGCAAAATGCTTCGTTGGAACGGAAGGGCATGTTCCAACGACGTCGAATGCGGTGACGGCGCATTTTGTTGTATGGTAGGATAGTCGCGGAAGTAACCTTCCGCGCCCTTGGCAAAATGCTTCGTTGGAACGGAAAGGGCATGTTCCAACGACGTCGAACGCGGAGACGGCGCATTTTGTGGTATGGTAGGATAGTCGCGGAAGTAACCTTCCGCGCCCTTGGCTTCATGATGTCATAAACGGAGGAAAGACGATAGGGGGTGATGCATGGGTGAAAAAATTTGACGATCTCTTTGCGGCCCTGTTGACTTTTAATGAACAGGAGTTGTTCTACCGCCAATATTATATGGCGAAACAAGACCCTGCCGGACTGGAACAATTTTTGCAATCTCTGGATCGGCAGGAGATGGCGAGGATATATGTTTGGCTGCCGGAATTGCGTATTTTTCCTACCAGTTATTTTGATGAGTATTCCATTGAGGAAGTCCGCCACAATGTGGGAATCAGCCGCCATAACCGCTATAATCCGCCTTTTCGGCACGCTCATGCTTATTTTGAAATGATTTATGTACTTCAGGGATTCTGCCGGAATGTCATTGAAGGGCAGGAACTGTACATGGAAGAGGGCGATATTTGTATTTTGGCCCCGGAGGTTTGGCATACGCTGGAGACCAATTCGGACGATAGCCTGGTGCTGAACATTAAGATCAAAAAAAGCACGTTTAAAGAAACATTTTTTGATTTGTTTACCGACAATGCGGCGCTGTCTGTCTTTTTTACCAAAGTCCTGTATTCGGATCACGAAAACAGCTATATCTGGTACCATACCAAGGATGACGAGTATCTGCATACCATTCTGCTTTATTTGATTGCGGAGGGGATGACTCCGCAGAAATACAGTAAAAACGCCATGGAAGGTTTTTTACGAGCAATCTTCTGTGTGCTGCTGCGGGATGAGGACGGTCTTCTTTGTTCTGCCAAAGTTTCCTCCGACCTGCTGGTCATCACCAGTGTACTGCATGATATTCAATCCCACTATCAAACGATTACCATGAAAGAGCTGTCTGAAAAATTTCATTATTCCGACGATTATTTGGGGCGCCTCATCAAAAAATACACCGGTACCACATTTGTAAAAATTTTACAGGATACCCGCTTTGGAAAGGTGTGCCAGCTGTTGGAAGGGACGAACCTGCAAATCGTTGAAATCTGTAATCTGGTAGGATACGATTCTCTGGCTTTTTTCAATCATACCTTTAAAAAACGATATGGCATGACGCCGAAAGAGTACCGGAAACAATTTGCAGAACAGCTTGTAGCGGAAAAAAGACAAGAAAAGAAGTCGGAATAGAGTAAGAGTTGCTTCTCTTTCGCTGTTACAATACCGCCATACTGTTTCGATAACCGGATAAGAAAGGCGGTTTTACTGAATGAACGGAATCCGGAATTCATTTGTAAGGCAAACGGTTGTTTTTATAGTTATGCTTTGCCTTTTGGGAGGTCTCGTGGGTTGTCGGCCCAATGGGCCTGTCTCGCAAACGAGAGACATGCCGTTTGCCTCACCTCTTCCTGCCGTATCGGCTCCGCCTGCATTGGCGCCTCAGCCGGAAATCGACGATCCGGGGAATCCCGTTGACTATACGGTTTCCCATGCGCTGGGGTCGTACATGGTCCTGCAGCGGGACAATTATATCAATGTTTGGGGCTGGAGCGACGACATAGGCGGAATTTTATATGGGGAGTTCATGGGGGAGAAGCGGTATGCCGTGGTAGAGGAGGACGGATCCTGGCTGATACAGTTCTCCCCACATCCGGCCACCAGGGAAGAACAAGTAATGGTGATTTATCCCAAGAACGGGGAGAAGACGACGTTCCGGCGCATTTTGATCGGCGATGTGTATTTGGTATCCGGCCAGTCCAACGCGGAGGTAACGGTTCATGCTTGCCTGAAGGTTTTGCCGGAAGATTACGAGAAACAGGTGCGGCATGACGACCCGATCCGGCTGTTTCTGCAGACTACCGACGCGGCTATAGCGGATCGGGAGAAGACAAAGACGCCGCAACAAGACGTTGTAGTAAATAGCTGGAAATGGTCGCTTCCGTCCTTAGGCTATGTCCACGTGTTTTCTGCCATGGGCTACTTTTTTGCCAAGGAATTGATGCAATATACGGACGTTCCCATCGGTCTTCTGCAATGTGCGGCCGGCGGTGCGGTTCTGCGGGAGATGATACCCACGGAAATGGCGGAGTCCTTTGGTCACGTTCCTCGCCCGGACGGCCAGGTCGGATTGGGTGGCTTCTATAATGTATTGTTTGCGCCGTTTACCAATCTGCATGTGCGAGGGATGCTATTCTATCAGGGGGAAAGCGATGGCTCCGGCGATTTTTACAAGAATTACGATTCGGAGCTGGCCGCTTATGTGGCGGAACTGAGGAAACGCTTCGATTCTGATTTTACTTTTTACAACGTGCAGCTTTCTACTTATGGCGGTGCGCCGTGCGAAGGCATGTGGCCCAATTTACCGCGCATCCGGGAAGCACAATGGAAGGCGCTGTATCAGATTCCCAACTCTTACCTGGTAACAACCATTGACGTCGGCTGGCGGGAAGGGGAGTATGCTTTCTGGCCGGATTGGATGCATCCCTACCACAAGAAGCCTATCGGAGAACGCTTGGCTCATTTGGCCGCGGCGGTGGAGTATGAAGCCCGATCCCTGGAGGAGTCGGCCAGTCCGGTTCCGTCTCGTGTGATCTGGAACAAAGATGAGGTTTTGATTGCTTTCGAATATGCGGGCGAAGGGCTGCGCTGTCAGGTTGGAGAGGAACTGGTGGGTTTTCAAGTGTTTGATGAAAATGACCAAGCGGAATCCGTTGCGGCGGAACTGGTGGATTCTTGTACGGTTCGGGTGCCGATTTCAAACAACGCCAAGGCGGTTGGATATGGCATGTTTTTCTTAGGGTACGCGGAGAATGCTAATCTGTGCAATGCTGCCGGATATCCGGCGCCGGCTTTTCGTTTGGAACGAGAACAATAGAGAGGATGATGAGACATGGGAGAAGAAATTTGCAGCGCCTTTTTGCGCCGGTGTCTGGAGAATCGATGGAGCGAGATCCTTTCGGTATCGGCCTGCCGGAATGGTGAAATGGTTTACCATTTCCACGATAAGGGAGAGGACAAACCGGAATATGCCTGTTTGACGGAGAAGACAAAATTTAATGTGGGGTCGGTCACCAAGATTTTTACCGGCGCACTGGTTCTCAAACTGGTGGAGCAGGGGCTGATTACGCTGAATATGCCGGTAAAAAGCATCATCCCGGAGTTTGCTCCGGGACACATTACGCTCCGTCATCTCATGCTTCACATTTCCGGATTTACCAAGGCCGGAGAGTATGGTATCGATTGGCCTAAAACGTTTCCGGAAATCAAAGACTATTTTGATAAGATCTATGCGATTACCGAGCCGGACCGTCCGCCGGAAGAGGTAGAGGTTTATTTTACCTATGGATATGCCATTCTGCTGGATGTATTGCAGCGTGTGACGGGGCGGGAGATCGAAGAGCTGGGGCAGGAGTATTTGTTTCAGCCGCTGGGGATGGAGGACACCACGTTCGATGTACGGAAGGTGGATTTGCGCAACTGCATCATGCCCCATTCTCCTGTCACCAATACGTTCCTGGATTTCTCGCAGACGCCGCCCACCGGCGAGTCAGGGTTGTTTTCCACTACGAATGACCTGCTGAAATTCGGCAAACTGATTTTGGACGCGGTTCACGGCCGACAGGTACGGCTGTTCTCCCCAGCTACGTTTTCCTTTATGCTTCGGGAGGCGACAAATGGCAAATTCTCCAAAGCGCCGATTTTCTGGATGAAAACCGGTGTGGATCGGTTTGGTTGTTTTGCCGACTTGAGCTCACCTTCTGCCGTGGGACATCCCGGGTTTTCCGGATGCATTCTGGTGGTGGATCCGGAGTATGATTTTTCCTATTCTATCATTACCAATAATACCTGTTTGGATTGGAGTCATTATCGTGCCATCGGCAATGTGCTCCTAAGTAATTTGCTGTAGATCATCGGCTTGCAATTGTTCCAAAGGGACCGTTCGCGGTCCCTTTTTTACCATACACAAAGGTGGCGTCATCGTCTGTCGCGCCGTTGGAAGATTGTCTCATCCTTCCCGCGAAGCATTTTGTAGTCCGCGCAAAACGATCATCTCATATGTCGGAAATGAGTAGGAATGTGAGCGATATCCCTGATAAAATAAAAACAGATCAATTAGTAGAGCACAGACCTAGGCTGTGCAAATAGGAAAGGATGATAACAATGAAACAACATGCTAGAATTTCTTTGTTCTGCTGTTTTCTTTCCGCAATCGTGCTGTTTGGCATGTTGGGGGTGCTGCCCGGACGGGTTTCCGCAGAATCGGAGAAGGTGGCCCTTCATGGTACCGATGGCAGCGTGCCGGAGGATGGCGTCATCAAGCATGGCGCGAACAACTACATACTGGCAACTAAGTTTGATGTAACGGGCGGTAAAATGGTAGGGTTCTATCTGGATGACCTCAATACGGATGCTGCCTGCCAGGGACGGCTCCGGATTTACCGCTGGAATCAGGACTATCCAACCACCGTGGCGGGAGAGCCACTGATCCAAAAGCTGGTGAAGGTAACGGATTCCACCTTTGACAAAATAGAAAGCTATCCAGTTCCGTTTGATGGAGCTTATGAAGAAGGGACCTATTTGGCGGTTTTGCAGTCAGATGGCCCCATGTTTCTTTGGAATCATCCGAAGGCGGAAGGAATTACCTGTTATCGGAATGGAGAGGTATACCAATCCGGAACATTTAAAGTCAGCTATTTGCGAGACGCATCCGTCACAGCTCATCCCAGTGCTAAGGATATGGAAAAAATCGATTCGTTTTCCGCTGTGCTTGCTATACCCGCTTGTGGAGAAGGCGTGTCGGAATCGGGCACGTTGACGTACCAGCTGTATAGCTATAACACGGTCGCCCAAAAAATTACAGTTGCCAACGGAAGGTTTGTGGGATTGTTTATCAATGACGCGATTGTGGAGTATGACGATGTGCATGTCACGGTAACTCTATATCGCTGGCAGGAGGATTACGATACGACGCTTTCCGGTACGCCCGTTTATTCCAAGGAGCATCTTGTACTGCTGCCGGAGGAGGGAACGTATAGCAGTCCCAGAATGATGTTTGGTAGAGCGTACGCGGAAGGCGATTACCTAGTGGTGCTGGAAGCGGATGGCATGTGCGCCATCTGGGCCCATGGCCCCCGAGACGGTATATTCTGTTACGCAGATGATGATTTTGTAGAAGGGACGACGCTACAGATCGGCTATTTGGCGGATCCGGATGCGGAACTGGACGAACGACCGGTAGAATCTTCTCCAGACAAGGCCACTCCATCGGCGACGCCGAACAATACGCCTTCCCCGACGGCAAAGCTCAGCGGTTCGCCAACCAGTGCGGCTTCAGATAATCATTCGAAAGAGAAAGAGGACTCCCCTATGTTGTTTTGGGTATTGGCCGCCGTTCTTCTGATATTGGTGATCATCGCAATTTTGCTGCTTATTTGGAAGAAAAAGAAACACTCTGATCAGAAAGGATGACTTGTCTATGACTTTGCAGTTCTGGAAAAAGAACGTTCTGATTCTTTTGGCGGCGGTGCTGTTTGCTTCTGCTTTCGGCTGTCAGGATTCCGGTCAAAATACCCCTACTACCATTATCCAGCCGACTCCTACCTCTTTGCCGGAAGCTACGGTTCCACCGGCGTTGGAGCCTCAGCCGGAAATTCAGGATCCGGGAAATCCGGTTACGTACAAGGTGTCCGGCGCACTGAGTTCTTATATGGTCCTGCAGCGGGACAACTATATCAATGTTTGGGGATGGAGCGATGATATAGGCGGAATTTTATATGGGGAATTCATGGGGGAGAAACGGTATGCCGTGGTAGAGGAGGATGGATCGTGGCTGATGCAATTTTCGCCGCACGAAGCCAACCGGGAAGAGCAGGTTATGGAAATCTATCCTTTGAACGGAAAGAAAACCACGTTTCGGCGGATTCTGATCGGGGATGTGTATTTGGTTTCCGGTCAATCTAACGCAGAGGTCACCATGAACTCCTGCCTGCAGGTTCTGCCGGAGTTCGCGGAGGAGATTAAAAAAGAGGACATGATCCGTTTGTTCCTGCAAAGCACCAGTGTGGCGGAGCAGGACTTGGAAGGACTGAAAACACCGCAAAAGGATGTTATTTTGAGCACTTGGAAGTGGCTTCCTCCCGTAGCGGGCAATGTCTATAATTTTTCCGCGATGGGCTATTTTTTTGCGAAAGAATTGATCAAATCCACGGATGTGCCCATTGGACTGCTTCAGTGCGCCGCCGGTGGGTCTGTGCTGCGGGAGTTGATGCCCAAGGAACTTGCCGAGTCTCTTGGACACGTGCCTCGGCGGGAAAACATTGGACTGGGTGGTTTTTACAATACCCTATTTGCGCCGTTTACCAATCTCCATGTGAAGGGTATGCTGTTTTACCAAGGGGAAAGTGACAGCTACGATGATTTTTACAAAACGTACGATCGCGATCTGGCCGCTTATGTGGCGGAACTGCGAAAACGGTTTGATTCCAACTTTACTTTTTACAACGTTCAATTGTCTACCCATGGCGATGGCTATTGTGCGGATATGTGGCCGACTGTGCCTCAAATCCGCAATGCGCAGTGGAAAGCTGTTTCTCAAATTCCCAATTCCTATTTGGTTGTTTCCATGGACGTGGGCTGGCGGGATGGTGAATATGATTTCTGGACGGATTGGATGCATCCCTATTACAAAAAACCGATTGGCGATCGGCTGGCTCATTTGGTTGCTGCGGTGGAGTATGGCGTGGGAACGGCAGAGGATTGTGCCAGTCCGCTGCCTGTGAATATCACGTGGGAGAAGGACTCCGCCGTTATTTCTTTCCAATATGTTGGATCTGGCCTGACTTTACTGGAAGGCTCGGAACTGGTTGGTTTCCAGGTAACGTCGTCGGACGGCAAGGTACTGGACGTGAAGGCGGAAATCGTGGAAAAAAACAAAGTGCGCGTACCGATCGGTAAAAATACGATTGCGATCGGCTATGGCATGTTTTTCCTGGGCTATCCGGAGTATGCGAATTTGTGCAGCGGCGGCGGCTATCCTGCCCCGGCATTTTTACTGGAAAAGTAGGAGGATGATAGGGTGAGCGTACAAAATTGCGATGCATTTTTACAAAACTTTTCTGATGCAGCGGATTTGCTTTCCGTGGCGGTGTGCAGAAAGGGAGAGTTCGTGTATTCGTTTCAGAAGAAATATCTGGATCGCCCGGAATATGGTTGCTTTTCCGAAGATACCGTGTATAATATCGGATCTGTAACGAAGATTTTTATCGGGGCACTGGTTCTGAAGGGGATGGAACAGGGCCTTTTCTGTATGAATACCCCCGTAAAGAGTATTGTGCCGGAGTTTGGTCCGGGGAACGTTACCATCCGTCATTTGCTGACGCACACATCCGGTTATACTCGTACGAACCAGGAGTATCACATTGATTGGCCTAAGTCATTTGCGGAAATGCCGGAATACTGGGATAGCATATATCGTGTGCAGGAGCCGGAGAGACAGCCGGAGGAAGTGGTGGCCTATTTTTCTCCGGGGTATTCCATTTTGATGGATTTGCTGGAAAGACGGACCGGAAAGAGTATCGAGGAACTGGGGCAAGAGCTTCTTTTTAAGCCGCTGGGTATGTCCCATACCACTTTTGATGTGCGGAAAATCGACAAAACCAACTGTATTATGCCATATAATCGAATTTGGGAAGCGTTTATGGATTTTTGGGAAACACCGCCTGTTGGAGACTCCGGGTTGTTTTCCAATGCACGGGATTTGCTTCAGTTTGGCAAGCTGCTCTTGGATGCGGCGGCAGGACGGGGGTGCCGATTGTTTTCACCTGCTACGTTTGATTTTATGTTCCGGGAAATTACAAATAATAAGTTCTCGAAGACACCTATTTTCTGGATCAAAACCAGACAGGACAGTTATGCTTGCTTTGCCGATTTGTGCTCTCCTCGGGCAGTCTGTCATCCTGGTTTCTCGGGGTGTATCCTGTTGGTGGATCCAGAATACGATTTTGCCTATGCCCTGGTGACAAACAATGCCAGCATGGATTGGAACTGCTACCGGATGTTGGGGAATGTTTTGTTTAGTGAGCTACTGTAGTTCCGAGTAAAAGAAACGTATGCGTGCCAGTCAGTCCTGTCGCTCGTTTTTTAGCCGGTGGAGGGACTGGCTGTTCACGTGTAGTAGGGGCGCAGGCTTGCTTCCAAGAGGTGCTGCGGAGGGAAGTTGGAAGCAAGTGGGCTGCTTCCAAGAGGTGCTGCGGAGGGAAGTTGGAAG
>PPYF01171903.1_pt1 | contig 24879 bp, 21 predicted proteins | sample 1559871 | NCBI WGS metagenome assembly PPYF01 (sample SAMN08240021, study PRJNA423297) | Human gut metagenome, whole genome shotgun sequencing project. | reverse complement strand
ATTCTTTCTTTTAAAAAACAAAAATATTTTTCGGGAATTTTTAAAATAATATTTTATCAGAACACAATAATTCAAATAAAGATAAAAAAATTGAATTAAGTTATTGACTTAATATTGTAATTCGTGTAAAAATATAGGTAGAAGTATCCAACTATTCAAAAGGAGAAAAGATGGAAATAATTTATCAAAAGAGAGAGAAACTCAGAAATGAAAACAGAACTTTTAGATTTCTGGTGGAGGTAAGAGAATTCAGCAAGTTAGAAATATCTCAATATTTGAATATCAGTATACCAACAGTTACGAAAATATTAGAAAGATTTTTAACGAGTAAGCTGATATATGAAACAGGAACTAACAGTGGTAAACTTGGCAGAAAAGCGGTAAAATATCAATTTAATCCTAATGCTTATTTTTCCATAGGAATCAAAGTAGAAATGAATCATATATCTATGGTTCTGATAAATCTTGATGGAAAAATATTAAAACAGACTGTTGTCAAAGAAGAATTTATTAATAGTGAGAATTTTGTCTTTCTGGTCATAAACGAATTGAAAAAATTTTTATGGGAATTTGATAAAAAAGAATTTATAAAGGGAATAGGGATAGTTCTTCCAGGAGTTGTAGATCCAGAAAATAATATGATAAAATTAGGTGGAAATTTTACTCTTCTTAATCAGGATATGAAAGAAATAGAAGAAGAATTTGGTCTTCCAATATTCTTAGAAAATGAAGCTAATGCTGGTGCTATAGGTGAATATATAGTTAATCACTCTGGACTTCAGACAAAGAAAAATATTCTTTTCATATCAATAGACACTGGTATAGGTTCTGGAATTATAGTTGAAGATCAGCTGTACAGAGGAAAAGGAAATAAATCTGGGGAAATAGGGCATATTCCAATTATCCCAAATGGAGATAAATGTGTTTGCGGAAGTGAAGGGTGTCTTGAACAATATTGTTCTAATCTAGCTTTAATGAAAGAATTTGAAAAAGAATTCCAATGTGAAATTAAAGAGTATGAAGATATCTTCCAGAAAAAATTTATAAAAACAGAAAAAGGTAAGAAAATATTAGAGAGATATACATGGATTTTAGCATTAGGAATAAAAACAGCCTTGATGATGCTGAATTCTGATAAAATAATAATCGGAGGAAAAATTTCTGATTATAAAGAATATTTTGAACCTTTACTTAAAGAGATAATTTTCTCAAATAATATTTTCAGTAAAGATACAGATATTCTTGAATTTTCTTCTCTTTCTGATAATGCTAATTTATTGGGAGCAGCATTTATTCCCTTGGGAGAATTTTATAAAACATACAACGAAGATGTTTAAATATATGATATAGTCTCTATTTTCTAAAATAGAGTATTTATATAATAAAATTTTAATTAGAGGTGATTTAGATGATAAATAATGAGAGTGTATTCTTCCTATAGTGGAAGGATGTAAAAGTCCTTTTCTATTATAGGTTTTGATAAAAATTCGCGGTCAAAAATATAATTAGATGGAGGATAATATTGAAATTAGAAATAAGATTAGAAGAAAAAAATGATTATAGAAAAGTTGAAGAGATGGTTAGAGAAGCCTTTTGGAATCTATATGTTCCAGGAGCCAGCGAACATTTTATCCCTTACTATTTAAGAGATTCTGAAGTAACGATTCCTGAACTTAACTTTGTAGCAGTTAAAGATGGAGAAATAGTTGGATATATTTTCTATACAAAAGCTGAAGTAAGAGATAAAAATGGGAAAGCCCATGAGATTTTAAATTTCGGCCCCTTATGTGTAGATCCAAAATATCATAATCTTGGAATAGGAAAAGCTTTAATAGAACATAGTAAAAAAGCAGCAGCTGAAATGGGATATAAGGGAATAGCTATATATGGTTACCCTGGGTACTATACAAGAGTTGGATTTCAAAGTGCAGCTAAGTTTGGAATAGCAAGAGCTGATGGCGTTTTTGTTAAAGCACTTTTAGCTATGGAGCTTTATCCTAGTTCTCTGGAAGGAATTTCTGGAAATCTTCATGAATTTTTAAGTGATATTCCATTTGGGGGAGATGAGTTTTTAGAGTACGAATCAACATTTCCACCAAAAGAAAAAAGACATGAGCCATCACAAGATACATTTGCAGAAATGGCTGATAAATTAGAAGATCCAGAAAATATAAAAATTTAACAAATATAAAAGAGGTTGATTTTAGTCAACCTCTTGTTTTATATTATTAATATTAGAAATTATGTATAAAACTTAAAATTATCATGTCATAGTAATAATTTTTATTTACATAACCTTGATATTTTACATTTACTAAAAAGTCTGGATCAATATAATATCCTAAACCTAAACTAAACATTCCTGTATCTCTTGATACTTCCAATGCCTTTATTTTTCCTGAATCTGTAATAAATTTTTTTCTATCTGCAAATTCATAAGACCATTCTGCATTTCCTGTAAATAAGAACTTATCTCCCATTTCTTTCGAATACATAAGTCCGACATTTCCACTTCCTACTCTGTCATTAGAAGTAGATATTCCATCATGACCTTTAGTAGTATACTGATTCCAGCCAACTCCTAAGTATGGATAAAGGAGTGACTTTTCTCCAAGTTCAAAGAAATATCCTCCCTCTGCTCCTAAAGAATAGTTTTTAGTTCTGTAAACTATATTAGAAATATTTGTAGTTTTTAAAATATTCTTACTTTCATCATATCCAGCTCTTCCAATAAAAAGCCAGTTTTCTTTGTTATATGCAAGATAAGTATTTAATCCATAAGTTCTTATCTTTTGGCTGCTGTCATCTTGATCATCAAATTCAGCCCTTGATCTTATATAACCAAAGCTCATTCCTATCATGAAGTCAGGGTTAGATAAGAAAGTACTGTTAGTGACCATTAAAAATCCTTTAATCTTTGCATCATAATCAGTATTATTATCATCTTTATCATAAGAAGACTTGATTTTTCCTATTCCTTCAATATATTGAGAACTGCCACTGTAGCCTCTTCTATCCATTTTTTTAAACATTACGCTTTCTCTGAACTGACTTCTTCCTCTGTCAGTTATAATTTTTCCAGTTATCTCTGAAAGGTTTGTTTGAAGGTCATGTGTTCCTCCAAATGAACTGACAGAAATAGCTGCAAATACTAAAGGGAGTAATTTTTTTATTTTCATTCAATCTCCTCCAGACTACCTTCTTCTTTTTCCAAATATTCTTAACAGATATAAGAATAGGTTTATAAAGTCAAGATAGAGATTCAATGCACCAATTATTCCAAGTTTACTCATAGCTTCTTCGTCACCGTTTGCCATTTGGAAAGCTATCTTTTTGATTCTGTTAACATCATAAGCTATAAGAGCTGAGAAAATAACTATTCCTAATACAGTTCCAATCCAGTAAAGAAAAGGAGCTTTAAGGAAGAAATTGATTACTGACATTATAATTATACTGATAAGTCCTGTCATTAAATATTTACCATAGTTGCTAAGATCTTCACTTGTAGTATACCCATAAGCTGCAATGACTATAAACATTATCAGAGCCACTCCTAAAGTATAAAATATACTCACAGGGTGAAATACAAATCCCAGACTGCTGAAAAGAATTCCATTCATTAGTGAATAAAGAAAGAACATCATTCTTGCAGTTCCAGAAGACATCTTGTTAATTCCTAAACTTAATCCAAATACCAATGCTATTTCTGCAAACATTATTATTTTAAAATAAGGCATTATAGCATACAGCAGTCTTGCATTAAAACCAAATAAGTATATTGGTACCAGTGTTGTAATAAGTACTCCAATTACCATGTTCAAAAAAACTTTCCTAAGGAATTTGTTCGTCGTTTCTACATTGACATAAACTCCTTGCTCGTTACGCATTTCATTTAAATCGTATTCGTTCATTATTATGTTACCTCCTGATTTATATTTAAAATTTTAAAAAGCCCTTTTTAAAATCTCAAGTACATCTGCTTTGTGAAGCTTTTTCATTGTTCCAAGAGGACCAAAAGCAACAGCTGCATCAGCCATTCTTTCAAGGTTTTCTTCCTCTATTCCTACTTCTCTTAAAGTACTTGGGATATCCAGAGATTTAAAAAATTCTCTAGTTTTATTTATTGCTTCTTTTGCAATAACCATAGGATCATCACCTGAAATGTCCCATACATATTTTCCATATTCTACAAATCTATGAACATTTTCTTCAGACAATACATATTCCATCCATACAGGAGTAAGAATAGCAAGTCCAACACCATGAGTTATATCATGATAAGCACTTAGTTCATGCTCCATTCCATGAGTTGCCCAGTCTGTAGATATTTTACCATAAGTAAGCAGTCCATTCAATGCCAAAGAACTTCCCCACATTAGATTAGCTCTTGCTTCATAATTTTCAGGTTCATTATATGCAATAGGGCCAAAGTGTATTATAGTCTTTAAAAGTCCTTCCATCAAACGATTTTGTAAAAATCCATCATGATCAGGTGAAAAATACTGCTCAAATATATGGCTCATTATGTCAGCAGTTCCAGCAGCTGTATGATATTTATTTACACTGTAAGTATATATTGGGTCAAGTATAGAGAAAACAGGTCTTAGCAGATCACTTCCTATAGCTAGCTTTCTGTTTTCATTCATATTTGATATCACACTGTTTCCATTCATTTCACTTCCAGTGGCAGCAAGTGTTAGAACAGAAGCTACTGGCAGAGCAGAAGTAAGCTGTTTCATCTTATTTTTTACATATAAATCTTCCCATATATCTCCATTATATCTGCTTTGTGCAGCTATTGCCTTAGCACAGTCTATAGTACTTCCTCCACCTATAGCAAGAACAAGGTTAATATCCTCTCTTTTACATATTTCAGCTCCATAATATACACATTCTATCCTAGGATTTGGATCTACATTAGGAAGTTCAAATATAGATATTTCTTCTCTCTTTAATACTTCTATAACTTTATCATAAAGTCCGTTTCTTTTTATGCTTCCTTTACCATATACTAAAAGGACTCTACTACCTATTTTTTTAACTTCATTTCCAAGTTCATCGACTTTACCAGTTCCAAAAAGGATTTTTGTACTTACGTTATAATTGAAATTTTTCATATGATTTTCCTCCCTTTTAATTAAATAATAGTTTTAGTAAAACCAAGGTCAACTATTTTAAGACCATCCACTGCTGCACTTACTATTCCACCAGCATACCCAGCTCCCTCTCCTATAGGAAATAATCCATTTATATTGATGGATTGCCCCTTTATATCTCTTGTTATTTTAACAGGAGCAGAGGTTCGTGTTTCAGGAGCTATAAGATTTACATTTTTTGATATAAAATAACTATTTTTCCCCCATTGTTGAAAGGCGGCCTTCATGTTATCAGTCATGAATTTTGGAAATAGATTATTTAAATCATATGAATTCATTTTCATTTCATAACTGCTTTCAATACTTCCAGAAGTTTTCTTTCCTTCGATAAAATCTATAACATTTTGGTAAACAGCACCATAATTATTTCCAATTTCATAGGTTTTTCTTTCTAAATTTTCCTGAAACTTCATTCCAGAGAAAAGTTCATCTCCAAATTCATTTTCCTTTATTCCTACTACAATGGCGGAGTTTGAAAATTTTCCATCTCTTTTAGAGTAGCTCATTCCATTTACTAATGTTTTTCCTTCTTCTGAAGCAGCATTGACTACAACTCCACCTGGACACATACAGAATGAAAATACTCCTCTGTCTTCTTTTTTATTATTATATGTTACACTGTATGTGGCTGCACCTAATAAAGGATGGTCAGCATATTTTCCATACTGCATTTTATCTATATCACTTCTCAGATGTTCTATTCTTGCTCCCACAGCAAAGGGTTTATTTTCCAGATGAACTCCATTTTTATGAAGCATCCTATAAGTATCTCTTGAAGAATGTCCTATTGCCAGTATTACAGAGTTAGTACTGATAATCTCTTTTACTCCATCTTTATTTATAGTCTCGATTCCAATAACACAATTGTTTTTTATAAGGAGATTTTCCATTTTAGTATTAAAATAGAATTTTCCTCCCATGCTTTTTATTTTTTCTCTGATATTTTTTACTACTACTTTTAATACATCAGTTCCTATATGAGGTTTATAATCCCACAATATTTCCTCTTGAGCTCCACAATCAACAAGCTCTCTAAATACTTTATCTATATATTCGCTTTTTATTCTTGTATTAAGTTTTCCATCAGAATATGTTCCAGCTCCTCCCTCTCCAAATTGTACATTTGATTCTGGATTAAGAATAGAGTCAGCTATAAATCTGTTGTTAGTTATATCTCTTTTATCTACCTCTTCTCCTCTCTCAAAAACAAGGGGAATATATCCATGTTCAGCAAGTCTTAATGCTGAGAACAGTCCTGCTGGTCCTGCACCAATTACTGCTACTTCTTTATTTTTATATAAAGGCTCTCTTATTATCTTTTCTTTTTCTTTCACTGGAAGAACATTAGATAATGCTGATATATCTAATTCTTTTTTTAATAAAACTTCTATATTGTAAATAAATTTTATATCATTCTTTTTTCTGCTGTCTATGGATCTTTTATTCCATATGAGCATTTCTATATTCTCTTTTTTTATTCCTCTTTTTTCAAGCTCTTTTAATATTTCCTTATCTTGATTTTTATCTATTGAAATTATTATATTATTAATATTTACTCTCATGTTCCACCTCTAGTAAATTATACCATATATAATAATCAAATAACAATAAAAAAGCCTGTGAAATTGAACACAGGCTGGCTTTTTTATTTTATTTTGTCAGCTAGAGTTTTTCCAACTTTAAACTTAACTGCCTTTTTAGCTTCTATTCTCATTTTTTTATTAGTTTGAGGATTTCTAACTTCTCTAGCAGCTCTCTCTTTTACTTCCCATTTACCCCAACCTACGAAAGTGATGTCATCTCCTTTTACAAGTGTATCTTCAACAGAAGCTAAGAATAAATTTACTGCTCTCTCCGCTTCTTTTTTAGTAAATCCACCATTTTTAGCATATAATTCCACAAATTCTTTTTTAGTCATATTTGTTCCTCCTTGGGTTTTAATTAAAAGTAACTCTTAAAATTGTAATTCTTACTTACTATATATATAACCTTTATTTTTCATTTTGTAAATAGAAAGTTTTAAAAATTTCATATTTTAGAAAATTACTTTAAATCCTTCAGAGGCAACATTCACATCATTATCTGTTATTCCGAGATATTTTTGAGTTACAGCTATTGAAGAATGATTTAATAGACGCCTAACTAATTCTATATTAAATTTATTATTTGTATATTGAATATGAGCATAGGTCTTTCTAAAACTATGTGTGGATAGCCCTTCAATAGAAGCACATATAGCGATTTTTTTTAATATTTTCTGCACCCATCTAGATGATATATCAAAAATATTGTCATTTCTACTAAGAAAACGCTTTCTGCAATAGGCTTCAACTATTTTAACAACTTCATAATTAATTTTTCTATTTTGTATTTTCCCCGTTTTTTGTTCTTTTATGGATAATTTACCATCAACAAAGTCACTTACTTTTAGACTTAATACATCTCCTATTCTAAGTTCAGTATTTAATTGAATAAGACAAATTAGATGTACTTGTGCGTTAGCTCTAACTTTTATTCCATTTCTTCTTACTCCGCTTTTTATAAATAAAAAAATTATTTCTAATTCGTCAAATTTTAAGGCCCTAGTTTTCATTTTTACTTTCATCTCCTAAGCTTGTAATATGTGTGTAGTATAGACATATATAAAATATACCACATTTTTTAGATGAGAGAAATATTTTTATTTTTAGTATAGCAATATTACTCTTATTGTTATAGAATATATGTATAATTTATTTTGGGAGGTTTTTAGAATGATTATAATAAAGAATGGTACTTTACTTGATGTTGAAAAGTCTAAATTTGAAAAAATGGATATTTCAATAGAAGATGGTAAAATTACTGGAATTAAAAAAAGTATTAAACCTAAGAAAGATGATGAAATTATTGATGCTACAGATAAAATAGTAGCTCCAGGATTTATTGATGCCCACTGTCATTTAGGGCTTATGGGAGACAGTGTTGGTTTTGAAAATGATGATGTTAATGAAAAGTCTGATCCAATAACTCCTCAATTAAGAGCAATTGATGGAATTGACCCTATGGACAGAGTATTTACTGAAGCTTATCAAGGGGGAATTACTTCAGTAGCTACTGGACCGGGAAGTGCTAATGTAATTGGAGGACAATTTGCTGCTATAAAAACTTTTGGAAAAAGAATAGATAAAATGATAATAAAAGCTCCTATTGCTATGAAATGTGCTTTTGGAGAAAATCCAAAGAGATTTTATGGAACAAAAGGAAAAATGCCTACTACTAGAATGGGAACTGCTGGTATGCTTAGAGAGACTCTTCAAAAAGCAAAAGAATATATGCTTAAATCTGAAGCTGCTGGAGATGATATTACTAAAAAACCTCAATATGATGCAAGACTAGAAGCTTTAATACCTGTTTTGAAAAAAGAAATTCCTTTAAAGGCTCATGCACATAAAGCAAATGATATATTCACTGCTATCAGAATAGCTAAAGAATTTAATGTAAAAATGACTTTAGATCATTCAACAGATGCTAGATGTATAGTTGATGAATTGGCTGAAGAAAATTATCCTATGATTGTTGGACCAAGCTTAGGGCACAGAACAAAAGTTGAGCTTATAAATAAATCTTTTAGGACAGCTGCTGTTCTTAATAAAGCTAGAATAAAAATATCTATAACAACTGACAGTCCTGTTATCCCTCTTCAACATCTTCCGATTTGTGCTGCTCTTGCAGTAAAAGATGGTCTTGATAAATGGGAAGCTCTTAAAGCTATCTCTATAAACCCTGCTGAAATATTAGGATTAGAAGACAGAGTAGGATCTATCAAAGTTGGTAAAGATGCAGATATAGTTATCTGGTCAGCTGATCCTCTTCAAATAGATGCAAAAGTTGAATATACTATCATAGATGGAAAAGTAGTTTTCAGTGGTGAGGGGGAAGAATAGTGAAAGAACTTCTTAAAAAATTCAGAAGAGAACTTCATCAAATACCTGAGGTAGCTTTTGAAGAACACAAAACAGCAGAGTACATAAGAGAGAAGCTCAAAAAATATGGAATACCATATGAAGAAATAGTTAATGAACATTATACTACAGGAACTATGGTACACTTCAAAGGAGAAGAGGGATGTATTGCTTTTAGAAGTGATATAGATGCTCTGCCTATAACTGAAGATACTGGCTGTGATTTCGCTTCTACAAATGGAAGAGCACACGGATGCGGACATGATGGACATGCTGCTACTCTTCTGACATTTGCAGTATGGCTGAAAGAGCAGCAGGATAAAGGAGTAAAATTTAATAAATCTATTGTCCTTATATTCCAGCCAGGAGAAGAGGGGAAAGGTGGAGCAAGATATCTTTCTGTACATGAAAAATTCCTAAATAAAAATATAGAAGCTATATTTGGAATGCATTTATTTCCATTGCTTCCTGAAGGAACAGTATCTACAAAGATAGGACCACTTATGGCACAAACTATAAATCTTGATATAGAGATTTATGGTAAAGGAGGGCATGGAGCAGAACCTCAAAACTGTATCGACACTATTCTTATAACTTCTAAACTTATAGAAGCATACCAAAGTGTTGTATCGAGAAATATAACTCCTATTGAGCCTATGGTTCTTACTATTGGTTCTATACATGGAGGAAGTGCAAGAAATATAATTCCAGAAAAAGTTTCACTTCTTGGAACTATCAGAATATTTTCTAAATCAATGATGGCATTTATCAAAGAAAGACTGGAAAATATCAATAAGGGATTTGAACTTTCCTATGGTGTCAAAATAGATTTTAATTTCACCCCTGTGTATTCTCCTGTAATTAATGATGAAAAGCTTTATCATGTATTCAGAGAAGCTGTGAAGGGGAGTAATTTTGTTGAAGCAAAACCAGAAATGATTGCTGAAGATTTTTCGTTCTATCTTGACAAAGTTCCGGGATTATTTTTCTTCCTTGGGGTAAGAAATGAAGAGAAAGGATATATTTATCCACTGCATAATCCAAAATTTAATTTTGATGAAGCAGCTTTATTAAAAGGTGTGGAAACTTTCCAGAATATAGCTTATGCTATGAAAGCATTATAAAAATATTTAAAAGGATAATCTATAGATAGGAATATAATTCAGCAGAAAGGTTTATATCAATAACAAACCTTTCTGCTTTCCAAATTTCATTCTTACTTTATTTTATCCTTTTTTATTTTTTTGAAAGTTTTTTTCAATATCACTAAGTATAGGCATCCCTAATTTTTTATTTTTCTTCAAGTGTAAATATGTTTCTCTTAATCCTTCTTCTAATGAATATTTATTTTTAAATCCTGTTTTAGTAATTTTAGATATATCTCCTATTAGATTTTCATTTCTAAATGGAAACCAGTCTCTTGCTTTTAAATTTTCTTTTTCAAGATCGATATATTGTATCATAGGTTTCTTATTACAGATATTGCTGCACAGTTCAGCATAGTCTTTTATGGTGATTCTTTCATTACCAGAAATATTAAATATTTGGTTGAAGAAATCAGAATTACCTAATGAAAAATTCACAGCTTCACATAAATCATCAATATAACCAAACTGAATTATCTCTTCTCCTTTATCTGGAATAAAAACAGGCATATTATTTTCAAACCTTGCAAACATATAACTTTCCCTATCTAAATTATTTTCAGGGCCATAAATATAGAATGGTCTGAATATAGTATATTTAAAATTTAGTTTTTCAGCATTTTCAATAGTAATTTTCTCACTTAAATATTTATCTTCAGCATATTTACCCCATACTTCATTTGCTCCAGTATTATCTGTTTCTTTTGCTGGAATATGTTTCATATCATTGTATATTGAGGCACTGCCTATAAGAATATATTGGCTATATTTTCCTGTCATTACTTCCTGAATAAGAGATGCCTGATCTCTGGTATATGCTGATATATCTACAATATAATCTATAGAGATATCTTTCAAAGATTTACATAAATCATCTTTTATATTTCTATCACACTTTAAAAATTCAGCTCCATCAGGATTTATTCTATTTCCTCTGTTGAGAATATAAACTGTATATCCCTTATCTAAAAGAAATTCACATAATCTTTTTCCCAAAAACTGATTTCCACCCATTAATAGAATTTTTTTCATATCGCCTCCATCAAATTTTTTATTATATTTTATATGATAGTTTATATAAAAAAATATTGCAAAGTTTTTTATGTATATAATTTTAACATTTTCCTTATTTAAATTCCCCATTCTCTAAAGTGCACTTCATATAAAAGTCAACTTCCCATATAAATTCCAGTTTCAGTATATTTTTTTCAAAATTAAAAATGCTGTATTTTAATCTTATTTACATTATCATTTGTAAATGAGGAACAACTTTTTATATAATTTTCCTAGTAAACAGTTGAATCTTTTAGCTTCAGAATAGCTATATACGAACATTTTAAATTTTTTTATTGTTATCTACTAATTTGCTTTTGTTATTGATATAATATATCTATCATAAACAAGGGGGAGTAAAACATGAAAAAAATTCTTATCAGTATCATTCTTCTGCTATCTTGCATTACAGCATATGGAAAGGATAAAGTAGAGGAAATAATGAAAAAAGGTGTTATCAGAGTCGGAACAACAGGAGATTATAAGCCATTTACTTATCTCAATGGAGATAAATATGAAGGGTATGACATTGAAATAGCTAATCTTATAGCTAAGGAATTAGGTGTAAAAATCGAATTTGTTCCTACAACTTGGAAAACTCTTATATCAGATTTAAATGAAGATAAATATGATGTAGCAATGGGTGGAATAACAAGAACAGTGAAAAGACAGGTAGAAGCTCAAATGAGCAACCCTTATTTAGTATTTGGTAAATGCTATCTTGTAAGAAAGGGAGAAAAGGGAAAATATAATTCGATTGAAGCTGTCAATAAGCCGAGTGTAAAAGTAGGAGTAAATATTGGAGGAACTAATGAGATATTTGCTGATGAGCATCTATCTAATGCCACAATAATTCGTTATAAAAATAATTTAGATGTGCCAGTTGCTGTAGAAAAGGGAGAGGTTGATATTATGGTAACTGAAAATCCTGAAGCTGTTACTTATGAAAAAATAAATCCTAAACTGGAAGGGTCATTGACAGATGCTACTCTGACTAAAAGCCAGATGGGATATATGGTAGCTAAAGATCAACAGCATCTTTTAAATACTATAAACTTTATTTTGGCTGAACTTGAAGTAAGAGGAACAATAGCAGAACTTAAAAATCAATACTTAAAATAATCTTTTTAAGAGAGAACTTAGCATAAAAAGTTCTCTTTTTTTTATTGAAAAACAGATATTTTTCGCATCGTTTTTTACTCTTTAATTCTAAAAATAGTCATTTTTATTTAAATATATAGGAATAATATGGTATAATAACTAAAAGAATGCTTATAAAAGAGGAGGGTGATGGGGAGAATGTTAAAAAGACTTCTTATTATAGCATTTTTGATGTCTCAAACTGCTTGTGGGAAAGTAGCAAGCTGGTATGCAAAAGGATTTGAGGGGAAAAGTACAGCAAGTGGATATATATACGACTCTAGACAATATACTTGTGCATCTAATTCACATGATTTTGGAACTGTATTAAAGGTAACAAATAAGGAAAATGGAAAATCTGTTGTAGTCGTGGTGACAGATAGAGGATCTTTTGGTAAAAAATATGGACGTGAAATTGATTTAAGCAAAGCAGCTTTTACAAAAATAGCCAACCCTAATGAGGGGCTTATAAAAGTAAAAATAAAAGTGCTGAATGAAAAAAATACCTTTAAGTACAAACATGGAAGCCCTGTTTTTAATGCCAGAGAATATCAAAAATATGTTAAAAGATAAGGAATAATTAAAGCCAGAGGATAATTTCTTCTGGTTTTTAATTTAAGAATATAAGTTGAAATATTTATAAAATAATATTTTTTATTTATTTCATTATCGGACAAAATCTTTAAATACTCTTTATTATATATCCAACTTATATTCTACTGATACAGTCACCCTGCTGTCATCATCTTTTCTACTGTCTGAGCTGCTGCTTCCTTCACTTAACTGGTACATCAAATCTAAAGTAAGACCATTGTTATATTCTATTCCTCCACCCATTCCATAATAAGAACCATTTTGTGAATTGACAGTATCATTTATTGATTTATATCTGGAATTACTTTTTCCTCCTATATTATTTACAGCATATCCTAAATTAAGCTTTAAATAAGGACGCCACTCATCCATCTGAGGAAGTTTATACCTTCCAGTTACATATAATGGAATAGAATCCATATCTGCATTTTCCTCTGCTGCTTCCTTTACAAAAAATCTTCCGCTTTGCTCCTGATCAAACATAGCAATTCTATCTTTTTTTAAGCTGTATCTATCCTGATAAGACATTCCTACCCCCAATTCTACATCAGGTATAAGCTTATCACTTCTCAGCTCTTTAGCTACTTCATGTCCAACATGTATAACTTCTGTTTTGTCTTCAAAATCATGTTCTTTTAATTTTTCGTTTAAAGTGTCTATAAAATCATAATATTTTTTAACTACATTGCTTTCTGACTGTCCTGCTTCTAAATTAGTATATTCTTCCAGATCTCTTTTTATAAGAAGATTCTCTTCTCCCTGCGTCATATCAACAGTTACTTCTGGTTCGGGAGATTCTTCAGCATTTTTTATTATTTCTCTCAGTTTATCTTCAGTTAATTTTTCAGTCATGACAAATATTGCTTTTTCTTCCTGTAGATTCTCTTTCTTTAGCTCATCTTCAGCAGAGTCGGTGATATCTTTTTTAATAGTTTCTTTTACTTCCTTGGGTACTTTATTTTCTTTTACAGTTATTTTATCATCTATTTTTTTAGTTTTTTTTACAGTTGATTTCTCTTCAAGCATAGGCACTTCTTTTAATCCGCTGGCTACAGCAGATAATGAAAAAAACAGTATGAACAATATATTTTTCATAAAGCACCACCTCTTCTATTTCCTTTTAATCTTATGCTATAATTTTAACAGGTATAAAGATTTTTTTCAAAGATTTTTTCTCATATCTATATTTTTTTGAAACTATTTGATTTTAAACTATTCTATTTTTCTTAGAAATATATTATAATTGATATTGAATTTAATAAATTTTTAAGGAGAAAAAAATGAGTATCAATAATATTATCATCTATTTAATGATATTTTTTATGTTAGTTGGTGCTGTTGACAGACTTCTGGGGAACAGATTTGGCTATGGAAAGAAATTTGAAGAGGGAATAATGGCTATTGGGACTCTCTCTCTGGCTATGCTGGGAATAATATCCCTTTCTCCATTGATTGCTTCTGCTTTAAAACCTGTTATTACACCACTGTATAAGTTAATAGGTGCTGATCCTGCAATGTTTGCTGGGACTATTTTAGCCAATGATATGGGAGGATATTCTCTCAGCATGGAACTTGCTCTCACACAGGAAGCTGGACTTTTTGGTGGATTATTTCTAGCTGCCACTATGGGAGCTACTCTTTCTTTTACTATACCAGTGGCTATGGGAATAATAAATAAAGAGGATGAGAAATTTTTGTCTAAAGGCATTATGGCTGGACTTTCTACTATTCCATTAGGATGTTTTTGTGGAGGATTGATAGCAGGATTCAGCTTTAAAATGCTTATACTCAATTTAATACCTACAATTATTTTTACTTTCTTTATTTGTGTAGCACTTCTTAAATATCCGAAAGCTGTATCTAAATCATTTTCACTTTTTTCTAAAGTGATGTTTATAGCTATAACTATTGGCCTTGCATTACAGATAGTAGAAACTCTTACTGGAAAGGTATTGGTACAGGGTATGATTCCTGCACTGGAAGCTGTTAAAATAATATGTAAAATAGGAATGACTTTAGCTGGTGCTTTTCCAATGGTGTATTTTATAACAAAAGTATTTAAACATCCTTTAGTAAAATTAGGGAAGCTTTTTGGAATAAATGAAAATTCTACCGCTGGAATTATAGCCTGTCTTGCTCATAATATACCTATGTATAATATTTTAAAAGATATGGATGAAAGAGGAAAGATAATAAATATAGCATTTTCTGTCAGTGGTGCTTTTGTTCTGGGAAGCCATCTTGGATTTACAGCTGGAGTTGACACAGCTCTTGTATTTCCTGTAATAGCTGCTAAACTTGTAGGAGGAGTCTCAGCTATGTTTGTAGCAAATTTCATATATAACAAAGATTTTAAAAATTCTAAAAAATTAAATTAATCAAAAAGCCAGTCTTTATTGAGAGAACTCAATTTGACTGGCTTTTAATTATCTCATTCTACCACCATAGATAACTTTCTTAATGGCTTTCTTTTTTACTTTGTCATTCTCTGATATTGTTTCTTCTTCTGTATTATTATCCTTTTTTAATATGTAAACCTTCATTGGTTCACTTCCTAGTATATTTCCTAGCTCGTTAATATTATTGTATTTTCCTATTCTGATTTCTCCAATATATTTTCCATTTTCTGCTACATCTTTTTCATAGTAAATCTTTTCATATCCTTCATCTTTAATTAATTTGATATTTTCTTTTACAGGTGCTAAAAATCTAAAATTCCATGATGATTTTGCTAAAAATAATGAAGTAAATCTATTAAAATGTTCTTTCATATTAAATTTTTTTAGTTTTTCTTCTGTTATTTCATATTTATCACCACTTTTGCTCAATGTTCCTTCTGTCACCATTCTATCAGCTTTTTCTTTAAATAAAGTTTTTAAAGAATTTCTTGAAAATTCCTCTCTTATCTTCCCTTTCGTTATATTCCCCTCATCATCTGTAAAAATTAAAAAGTCATTTATTCCATGTGCTGAACTAAGTTTTTTCAATGGATTTCCAGGTGTATCCTGATCAACTACAACTGATTTTCCAATGGTATTTTTTATTATTGGTACAGTATCCATTGACATAAAATAATTTGTAGTATTACCTCCTGAAAATATTTCCAAGTTCATATTGTGAGTTCCATTATATAAATTTAGTAATTTTTCTTTAGCCTCAAGATATTTTTTCTCTTCCAGATTTGTTAAATATTCTTTTATACTCAATAGATGACCTCTTACCCCACTAGTAACACCTATTCTTACAAGATTTACTTCTAAATATTGACTCATTAAAGAAGTAAATAATTTATTAAATGTATTTTTCTCTACACCTAAACCATTCCAAGTTTTTGTTGTATGTTTATTTCCAGAATATACAGATGTAAATTGTGATAATCCACCCCCTAGACTATGTCCAGTAATATGAATATTACACCCTTTCCCATAATTAACTTTGATATATTCATAAAACATAAATGCTTCTATTACCATAGAATCAAACTTTTCAATATATATATCAAAATTAGTGAGCCAGTCATTAATTTGTGTAAATTCAGTTCCTCTAAAAGCTATCATAATATCTTTTCCTTTTTGAAAAGCACATGCAAAAAATCCTGAGTCATGTTTTGCATTATTAAATTTTAAAAAATCTTTTACTAATTTTTTCCCATCTGCTGCATATAGGAATTCCCAATCCTTGAAAAGATTTTTAAATATAGGTTTAACTCTTTCTCCTTTTTTTAAATTTTTATCTATTAAGCCATACGTTATTAAAAGTCTTTTATCTTCTCCATAATATATAAGTTCGTCATCAATTATAACAGGTTCTGGAACTGCCCCCATTTTTATTTCTAACCATTTTTTTTCTTCTTCTACTATTTCTGTTAATAATGTAATTTCAGAATCACTAAGTTTTAAATAACTCACTTGGCTAAATAAGGCATATTCTATATCTTTTAACATTCTTCCTCCTTTAAATTTTACTTTCTAAAAATTATATTTTCTTCTTTTAATTCATTTCTTTTAAATTGTGATGTAAAGTATTTAACATTATCATAATTAGGCAAACTTCTATAAAAGTTATTTATTAGAATTAATTCTTCTTTCCCTGTTATTTCTTCATTATTTTTTATTTTTTTTAATATAGTAGCTACTTCTTCTTTTTTTCTAAATGGTTTAAACACACTATTATTTACTATTTCATAATTTTTAAAATAAGATTTATCTCTAAAATAAACTTGTAGTGAAGTTTTAATATTCATTTCATTATATATAAGTTTGCTTAATTCATAGACTTTTTTTCTATATTCTTCTTCATTTTCTTCTATTTTATTTATATCATCTACAAAAACATTTACTATAGTGTTCCATGCTTCAAATTTTTCTTCATCTTCTAAATTTTCCCATTTATATTTTTTCCAGCTCTCAAAACCTCTATCTGAAAAAGATATATTATTTTGAAAAGTTGTTTTTTCTCCAAATAATTCTTTTATCTTTTCTTTAATTGGTTCATTCATCTCTAGCCTCTTAAATATTTTCTCATAACTATATATTTCTCCATATACATTTATATTGTCACTAAAAGCTACTTCCAGTCCCCCTGGATAATTTATTGCTGCCAATCTATCACTATATATTATCCCTCTATATCTTATACTAGTTGAAAGATCTATTTTGTAATCCAGCCCATAGATAAAATAGAAATTCTCATCTGGGTATGCTTCTTTAAAAGCTTTTAATACCTTTCTATTTTGGCTTCCTGTAATAGTTCTTAAACTTGTACAGTTGTATATAAATCCTATTGTAATTAATAATATTATTAATATTTTGATTATTTTTTTCATCTTTCCTCCTTTTTAAACCTTAACTTTATAGAAAACTTTTTCATAGCCTTCTATCAAAAAGTTTCCCATAATATTAAAATTATTGCTGCATTTTTGAATTTCATATAAAAATACAGTTTAGATTAATTTGCTTACATCTCTCTAAACTGTATTCAAATTTATTTTTTTAATTTTTTTTCTAATCTTTCTACTATTACATTATATCTTTGTGAAGGCATATAATCATTATATTTAAGTTTCTTATAGTGATTCATAGCTTCCTTATATTTATTTTTTGTTACTTCTTTGTTATTCTTATTCTTTGACAGCCTGTCACCATCTAATTCACTTTGTACTCCTCTTAAAAGTATCCCATTCATATTTATTTTCCCTTTAATCATTTCTGTCATTTTAGGGTCTTTTGATTTTTTTAAAGCTGAATTATAAAGTTCGTATGATTTATAGTATCTAAACTGCTCAAACATTTTATTTCCTTCTTTTAAAAGCGATTCAGCAGTTGTTGTTTTTACAGGAGCTTTCTTTGTAGCAGGTGCTTTGCCAGCTTCTATTTTTTCAATTATTTCATAATAGATAACTTTCTGATCACTTTCTAAAAATACAGGAGCTATTCTTTCATATATTTCCATAGCTTCTTTTTTCATCTGTTGTCTTTTTTTATTGGTATTCGCTTTTTGAAGATACAGTTCATCTGCCTTCAATTTTTCTTCATATGCTTTATTTAAAGCTTTAGCAGATTTCAATTTGTATTTTACTTCATCTTTTAAACTATTATCTTCTCTCAATTCTAAAGCAAGAACATCAGCAGATTTTAATTCATCTACAGCTTTTTGAAACTCTTGATTTTTGAGCATTATTCCTGCTGTACTTATACTTTGAGCTATCTTTTCAGAAATTTTAGCCTGATTAGAAAAATATTCCAAGTCTTTTATTCTTTCTTCATATCTATTTCCTCTGTATTTACTCAATTCTATATATTTTTCAACACCTGCTTGATAGTCTTCAGAAGCAGTCCTATATTTCCTTTCTACCATCATAGCATCCCCAGACTTTTCTTTTTCTACAGCATAACTATACATTTTTTCCAATTTTTGATATTGGAAAAATTTCTTTCCTCCAAATAGAATCAGAAATAGTAATAATACTATAGCTCCTATTTTATACAGTTTTTTATCTATTGCATTGAAACTCTTTCTAACACTGCTCATCCATGTTTCTGGCTTTGGGAGAAGAGGAGCTGGTCTGCTTATAAATATTCCACACAATGTATGGTTAGATAAGTTCATGTAGCAATTTTTATTCATAGATTTTACAAGATTTCCTATCCATTGTCCTACTCTCTGTGATTTAGCAGTATCTTTCTCAATATCATCTTCATCAAGGTTTTCCCATGCTCCCTGAGTCATAAGCAATATCTTATCATTTGGAAGAAGTGTCATAGTTTTAGAAACATTGACAGCTATATTTTTATCAATGCCAAACTTATGTGTAAATATATTTCTATCTTTTCTAAATCTTATCTCATCATACAGTATTTTCTCTGCTTCATACATGAGAAAGGCTAAAGTACTATCCTTGCTCTTCTTTATTATATAGTTATCTCTCAGCATCATAAATCTTGCATTTCCTACATTGGCAAATGTGACTTTGGAATAATCTGTTACTGCCATTGCAATAGAGCAACTGCTGTATTCTTCAACTGCATCACTATTGCTTATCTGCATCTCTCTGTATCTTCTATGTACATGAAGCAGCATTCTTTCTATTTTCTTTCTGTCTATAGTAGGATTTTCTATAAATGTTTCTATAAGCATTTCTCCAATGAAAGGTGCTATCTTATGTTCAAAGACACCCCCATTATTTCCATCTACTATTATCCAACATCCATATTCCTCTAATTCAATATATGTAAGATAATCATTATTTACACTTTTATCTCCTCTGTCAGAAAGAAAAGATGTTATAAATATGCTCTGATACTTTCTTCCTGAAAGATTCAACTGCATAGCCTTTTTTTCTTCGTTTTCTTCTTTAATCTTTTCCCTATTCATGTATTAACCTCATTTTATATTTTATATTTTTTAATTATTAAATGTTTTATTTTTAGGATCAAGGATAATTATTGTTCCACCTTCTTGACAAGTTATAGTACTAGTACTTAGTATTGATTTTTTATTATTTATTTCTGTTCCTGTACTCATTTTGCTCCATTCTCCTAAGCTTATATACTTACTGCATGATTTCTTTTTATTGCATGAACATCTTCCAAATGGTGTTATATTTGTAAAAGCTTTGTTATCCCCTAAAGTAACATCCAAATTTCCATCAGTATATTCAAAATCTTGGGAAGTTACTAAAAGTGTTCCAGCTGCATCTCCTTCACTGCACCATAGCTTAGCTCCCTGGCATACTCCATATGTAGAGATTTCACTTAATTCTTCATTTTCTGAAAAATAATACTCCAAGGCTATTAGCCTTCCATAAAGTTCATCATTGTTATAAATATATCCTATTCTTTCCTCTCCATATTTTTTCCTATCCTCTAAAGAAAATATTCCTATTTCAATTATTCCTTTATTTATCTTTTCTGATGTAATTGTTATCTCATAAAATTCTCTGATTATTTCTGGATTTGTTTCTAATTTTTTTACAGCAGATTCATGATGTTCCAAATATGCAAATGGTTTACTATATTTTTTTACTCTATTAATTAATTCTTTATCTATAATTTCATTTTTATTTCTGCTTTCAGAATAAAGATGATAAGTTGCAAAATAATCACTTTCCTGTTCTTCATCTAAAGTATTATATTTTATTTCCTTATTTTTATAACATCTCCTTAATAAACTCCCTATATACTCATTTCGTATTTCTCCTATCTTTCCATTCTCTTGAATATATGGAAAAAATATAAATTCACTATACTCCTGTTTTTGATTTAAAGTTTTCATAAAAGCAAAGGTACTATTTTCTAATTCGTTTTTTCCTTCATCATATTTTTTCTGTATAGCTAAAACTGATGATAACGCTTCAAGTACAAGGCTTTCTTTCCCTAAATCTAACTCTTTAATAATCTTATATTCTTTAACTTTTCTAATTAATGAAGTTTTATTTTTATTTTGTTTTATTTTATCTAAATCATATTTTAAATTAATATTTGCTATTTTTTTAATGCCTTTCTTCATGATTCTAGAAATTTCGCTGCCTAAGCTTATTTCATATTCACCAATAGCAATTATTTTATTATACATTCCTTCTTCAGTCGCAACTTTCATTGCATGGTGAGTAAAGAGTATAAATTGGGTAGTTGTATTTTCCAGTATTTTTACTTTTAGGCTTTTAGATATAGATATATTTTCTTGGTGTGAAAGTGTTATTTTTCTTTCTCTGTGATGTCTTTCAGTTACAAGCCAATATTCTTTTATATTTAAATATCTGCCTTCATCATCTAATAAAATTGAATATCTGAGAGGATAATATCCTCCTATTTCATTTGTATCATTAAAAAATTTTATACTATTTTTCTCTACAATAATTTCGTTCCCTATTCTTTTATAGTCCTCTAAACAAAGTAATATCACTAATTCTTTAGGAAGATATACAGTTTTTTCAAATCCTGATTTTAATTTAAATGGGTACAATTGATCAGAACCTATTTCCTCTTTCAACTCCTTTAAAGAAGGTTTTTTTAAAAATTCTTCATTTATTTTTCCATATGCAATCTCTTCAGTGATATTTAAATCCTTTTCTATAACACCACTCTCTATCATCTTCATATAAATCATTTCTAGTTTTCTGCTGCTATAATATCTTGAAAATAATGCATATCCCATTGCAGCAAAGTAAACAGTATATGGAACTGATTTTAAAAATCCTAATATAAAAACTTTACCTTTTTTTATATTACTTAAAGAATTTTTTACTGCATCCTCTATTACTTCATTTCTCCCACTCTCTACTGCACCTACAAGACATATTCCTAAAGTTCCTTTTATATTTGCTGCACTTGTATCTACAAATGATAAAAATGCTCCTTTAAAAGTTGGAATATATTCTATGCTATGTGAACTTGAAAGAAGATCTTCTAAATCAAAACTTGCTATTTTCCTCTTATTTACTACTTCGTTTGTCATAAATACTCTATCTTGCATCTTTAACTCACAAGAACTATTTTGGAATGACTCCATCCCAGAGGTTACTTTTTCTAAAACTGCATGAGAATATACAGCTGCTATTCCACCAGTATTATAACCAGTATATGTAATTTTTATTGTTCCATCTTTTTGTTTATCCAAAATTTTATCTATTAAAACTTCATTTACAGCTAATAAGTCCAAAGAAATTCCTTTATTTGTTAAAGCTTCAGCTATTTCATTATCACTAAAATTATTAAACGCTATTACAAAATCATTAGTATTTTTATTTCTTAATATAACTGCTCGAAAGTCAATTAATTTTAATTTTATTTTACCTTTTAATTCAAATAATTTATATTTTTTTAGTTCTTCTTGAAATTCTTTTTCTTCATTTATTTCCAATTTATCTTCTAATTTTTTTTCAAAAAGTTCTGATAATCGTTCATCTATAAGTCCATTTCCTCTTAAATTTTCAATTATAGCTTTTATGTTTTTTAAAGTATCCATTTTTTGAAAATCACCATAGAACAATGAAAATAAATCCCATGCAAAATTAAGGAAAAGTGCTATTTTTTCTTTTTTTTCCAGTTTTTTTCTTGGAACAAACATTTTTTCTTCTTTAAATTTTTCTTTAGAAGGGCATATCTTATTTAGTGATTTATATATACATTTATTAATCATATATGCATAATCAATCAAAAGTTCATAATAATCTGCACCATATATTATTTCCCAATCCTTAAGAAATGCTCCCTCGTGTGCTGAATTTTCTTTTATTCTATACCTATCAAAATATTCCATTACCATTGGAGCTTCTTTTCTCATCTCATCTTTATTCCAATATGTATATATCTTTTCTTTATTATCAGTTATTATACTGAAAGAACCTAAATTACTAGTTCTATATTTTTTTTCATAATTTATGAATTTTTCCCTTTCTTTTTCATATTTTTCTTTATATTCTGATTGTACATTATTCATAAATCCTTCTAATGGAAACTCTGGTTCTTCTTCAAGATTAAATTTCTTCCATCCTATTTTTTTTCTTTCTTCTATTCCATCATATTCATTTTTTAAAAGTGAATAAATTGTATGATTTACTTCATCTTTTTTCCCAAAATCCCCTTCTGAAATATCTATATCACTTTCTTCTTTTTTTAAATTTGCAAATTCCATTCTAAGATTAGATAAATTACATATAGTTAACAATTCTTTATCTGTTATATTCAATTTTTTACCTCCTTAATTGCAAATTCTTCATACTTAAATTGTATGTCTTCTAATTTATCATATAATTTTTTTCTACCAAAAATTTTTAAAATCTCTTCATAAGTAAAATAATTATTTTCAATATATTTAATTGAACCAATAGGAACTAGCAGTAATATTCCTCTTATTTCTTTGTCTATATTTTTTTTATTAAAACTTTCTAATTTTCTCTCTTTTTCTTCTTTTGTTAAAACTTCATATTTTTTTGTCATCGGATTTAAAATTTTATCAATTTCTTCAGTTATTCCTTTTCTAGTTTTTGATTTATATTTTATATTTTCAAAACATTTTTCAGCTCCTTCAGCTAACATTCTTTCATCTATTATATAAAAAGATAGTCTTACATATTCAAAAGTTCCTGTCTCTTTCATAAACTGAATAAATTCGTAAATTTGTTTCCTATACCATTCTCTATCCTTATCATCTTCTACTCGCCCAAATATATATATTCCTCCTGATAATGGCAGAAATTTTCCCTCTGGCTCTTCTTCATACAATTTTTTTCTATCTTTCATCTCTTCTTCAAAATCTGTAGATATATATCCTCCTTCTACATTTAATACTGCTAAGTAATTTTTTCCAAAGAGTTCTTCTAATTTCTTTCCATAAAATTTATTGGCTGATTCATTTAACAATACTCCTCCATATGTATCTCCTGCTTTCATACTTCCTGACTCTACAAATCCTTTTCCCCAATAATAACTGTCTTCTTCTTTTACTGTACCTATATAGCTTTCTGGATATACTATTCCTGATTCATACCATCTTCTTCCTGGAGCTTCTCTTTCCCTCATAGGAAATATTACAAATTCTTCTCCATATCTTTCTTTCAAATGTTTTTTTAATATTTTCTCTGCATTTTCTTCTGAATTGAAGCACCCTGCAAATAATAAAGCGATCATTCCTAATATACTTAATAGTTTTATTTTATTCATCTTTCCTCCTTCTTTAGCTTTTAATTCTATAGAAAACTTTTCTATAATTTCTTATCAAAAAGTTTCCTATAAGATTAAAGTTATTTCTTTTTTCCATCTTTTATCACAATTAAAACACTGACTCTTTTTATAAACTCCTTGATAATGCAAGAAGCCTTTATTTTTTTAAAGATTGGTAGACTTCTTGTTAAATATTTATCAATTACTTATTTTTTTCAATTTCCTCTTGTTCTGCTTTTTGTCTGTCCCATTCTGCTACTTGTTTTGAATAAGACTCCTCATCCCTTACAGCAGATTCTCCTTTCAAAATACGATATACAAATAAAATTAAAATTATTATAAATAGTGGTATTAGCCAAGAACTTAATAAAAATACACACTCTATTATGATAGAAAATATTTCTGATAAAAATCTCATTTATTTTTGTATGATAAAAATGTAATAAATTATTTATCATACTTCCTCCTCTTATATTATATGATTATTCTTCTTTCAATAATTTATCTAATTCATTTTTTGCTAAAAAAGTGAATTTAAAAAATTCAATTTCTTTGTTTAGGTTATTAAAAATTATTGTTTCTTCTCTTTTTAAAAAAATATCTGGTATTGACTCAATACTTTTGGGGATATATTTTATTATATTTTTCATCTCTTTTAGTCTATTTATTTCATAAGGAAGTTCTATAT
>PPYF01267581.1_pt1 | contig 24880 bp, 24 predicted proteins | sample 1559871 | NCBI WGS metagenome assembly PPYF01 (sample SAMN08240021, study PRJNA423297) | Human gut metagenome, whole genome shotgun sequencing project. | reverse complement strand
CTTCCGGCCATGCTGCTGGCGGCGGGGTGCGCCGAAGCCGCCGTAGCCTGTTCCGGAGGGATGCGGAAGCCGTGGGCCCCCGTGCTCGGCGTCGCGGTGTACGACCTCACCTCGAAGGTGTTCTCGCTGGGCGTCTCGTGGCTGTTCATGCGCGAGAACCCGGCCCTGCTGTACGTGATTGTTCCCATTGTGGTCATCGGCTACGTGGGTTCGCTGTTCGGACTTTTTTCCGGCGTTCGCGCCGTGCGGGAGCTGCGCCATGCGGGCATTGTACGCAACTGACGGGCCCGTCTGGCACGGCGGGCTGCACGCCGCGGACACGCGGGCCAAGATGTTCGTCAGCCTGCTGGCGTCCGTGGTCACGGTGGCCCTGTCCGGGGTGGAGCCGCAGATGGTGCTTTTCGGCATGTCGCTGGTGTACGCCCTCGGGATGCGGCGTTTCCGCATCCTGCTGATCGGGTATGCCGCGCTCGTGGGCATGTCGCTGTTGGCGATGGGCTGCGCGTTGGGGATGCAACGGCTGATCCCGTCCATGCCTCCGTTTTCGGCGGCGTCGCTGATCGTGCCCTTCCTGCGCATGGCCACGATGCTGAACGTGATTCTGCCGCTGGCCTTTTCCTGCCGGATACAGGGCCTGCTCACCGCGTTGAAGAGCTTGCGGCTGCCGTTTTGCCTCTACCTTCCGGCGGCGGTGATGATCCGGTTCATCCCCACCTTTCTGCATGACGTCAGACAGGTTTCGGAAACGCTGCGTATCCGGGGCTGGCGGATGACCCCGTGGAACGCGTTCCGCCATCCGTTGCTGCTGATCCGGCTGCTGTTTACGCCGCTGCTGTTTCGTTCGCTGAAGACGTCCGAGGAACTCGGCATCGCCGCCGAACTCAAGGGTCTCGGCTGCGGCGACGGGATGCGCCCCTACCGCAAGCTGGTCTGGAAGACGTCGGATACGTGGCTGGTGTTCGCGGCCTGCTTCGTGGCGGCTGCGGCGGTGTTGTGCCAGTGCGCCGTGGGCTGGACGCCGCTGGAAGGGGGGATGCGCTGATGATCCGTTTTGAAAACGTGACCTATACCTATCCGTTCCGGGAAACCCCGGCGGTTTCGGAAATTTCGTTCGAGGTGAAGCCCGGCGAGCTGGTGCTGTGCACCGGAGCCAGCGGGTGCGGCAAGTCCACCCTGATGCGCCTCGCCAACGGGCTGTGTCCCCACTATTTTCGGGGAACGCTGGAAGGCCGTGTCCTGATCGGCGGCGAGCCGACGGGCGCGCGGCCCATCAACGCCATCGCTCGTGAGGTCGGAACGCTTTTTCAGGACCCCGAACAGCAGTTTTTCGCCCTGAACGTCGAGGACGAGCTGGCCTTCGCCCACGAATGGCGGGGCGTTGCGCCTGAAACCATCGCCGCGAAGATCGAGGCGGCGGCGCGGGCGTTCCGCATCGGACCGATCCTGTCCTCGTCCATCCACGAACTTTCCGAAGGCCAGAAGCAGAAGGTCGGGCTGGCCTCGATCCTTTCGCAGGGACCGAAGGCGCTCATCCTCGACGAACCGAGCGCCAACCTCGACCCCGAGGCCACGGACGATCTGGCCCGCAAGCTCGTCGAACTCAAGGCGCAGGGCATGGCGATCCTCGTCGTGGATCACCGGCTGTACTGGCTGGAAGGGGTGGCGGATCGCGTGCTCGTCATGCGGGAAGGCCGGATTGCGGAGCGGGGCGGCTTTGCGGCGCTGTACGGAGACGGCCTGCGCGAGCGGTACGGCCTGCGTGCCGCCCGCGTGGACGACCCCCGGAAGTCGCTGCCGGACTGCGCGGCGGAACCGGAAGGAAATCGGAGCGGCCTGTCCGTATCCGGCCTGCGGTTCGCCTATTCCGGCAAGCCGCTCCTGTTCGACGGCGCGGACGTGTCGGTTCCGGCGGGCGTGACCGCGCTCGTCGGGGACAACGGTACGGGCAAGACCACGCTCGCCCGTCTGCTCACCGGCCTGAACGCCGCGCAGTCCGGACGGTTCGCCATCGGGGGACGGTCGGTCCCGGCGGCGAAACTGCTTTCGAAGGTGGGCATCGTGCTCCAGAACGCCGATCACCAGCTCCACATGAAGACGGTGCGGCAGGAGCTTGAGGTCGGCCTGTCTCTGGCGGGACGCGGCGCGGACGACGTTCCCGGCCTGCTGGAGCTGTTCGCGCTGGAAGGGCTGGCGGATCGGCACCCGCAGTCGCTTTCCGGCGGCGAAAAGCAGCGGCTCGTGATCGCCTGCGCCTTCGCCAAGCGCCCGGACGTGCTCATCCTTGACGAACCCACCAGCGGGCTCGACGGGCGCAACATGCGCCGCATCGCCGACGCGCTGGACCAGCTGGCCCGCCGGGGGGCCTGCGTCCTTGTGATTACCCACGATCTCGAACTGATGGGGTTGTCCTGCACCCGAGCGCTGCGGTTGCCCCTCAAACCGGGACGGACGGAACCTTTGCCAAACGGGAGAACAAAAGATGACGGAGACATGCTGCCGGACGACGGAAACGTTGCGTGAGTCCATCAACACGGCCTTGCGGGAAAAAGAGCCGGTGATGCTGGCGAGCCTCGCGGAACGCTTCGGCGTTTCGGAACTGGAGGCCGCCACGGCTCTGCCGGACGACATGCGGGCCTTCGCGGGCGGGGACGCCTTCGACACGGTCTGGCAAACCTTGGCTTCGTGGGAAAACGCGACCTTTATCATGACGCACCTTGGTTCCGTCGTCGAAATCAAGGGTAGGATACCGGAAGGCAGGCACGGGCACGGCTTTTTCAACCTGACGGGCGGCAACGGATTGGGCGGGCATCTCAAAGTCGATGATCTCGGTCACATCTGTTTCCTCTCCTTGCCCTTTATGGGATTGGAAAGTCACTCCGTGCAGTTTTTCAACGCGGCGGGTACGGTGCTGTTCTCCGTGTATGTGGGCCGCGAAAACCGTCAACTCATCCCGACCGCGCGCGACTCGTTCTTCGCGTTGCGCGAGGCCGTCGGCACAAAGGAACCGGCATGAAAAGTCTCATCGTCTATTCGTCACGGACCGGCAACACCCGGAAAATCGCAGAAGCCATCGCCGCCGTGCTCCCCGGCTGCGCCGTCCATCCCGTGGAATCCGCCCCCGCGCCCGAGGGCTACGACCTGATCGCCGTGGGGTACTGGGTGGACAAGGGCATGCCCGACGCGCAGGCCAAGGACTATCTGGAGAAGGTGCACGACGCGAACGTGGCTCTGTTCGGCACACTCGGCGCGTGGCCGGATTCCGACCACGCCAAGGACTGCATCAGGCAGGGCGAGGCGTTGGTGAATGCCCCGGAACGCGGCAACAAGGTGCTCGGCACCTACCTCTGTCAGGGAAAGGTGGACCCCAAGATCGTCGCCATGATGCAGAAGATGGCGTCCGACGTGCATCCCATGACGCCGGAACGCAAGGCGCGTCTTGAAGAGGCGGCCAGGCACCCCGACGAGGCGGACTGCCTCCGGGCGCAGGAAGCCTTCAGGGCGTTTGCGGAACAGGTGGCCTGACGGGCCCACGGGAACAACGGGGCTCCGGCCCCGAAACCGGAAGGGCGGCTTTGCCGCCCGTACGTCGTTTTCAGGAAACATTCATGAATCTTGCCTCCATTTATGCGTCCATCGGCCCGTCCGGCGTTGCGCTGGTCCTTGTCGGTTGCGCGGGGCTGTACCTCGCGCTGCGGAACCTGCTGTACCTGCATCTGGTCTGGCGCGACTTCAAGCGGGACTTCCTCGACATCGAACATCAGGAAGGCCGCTGCATGCGCGACGTGTGCGACAAGAGCGACAATCCGCTGATCGCCATCGTCCGCGACATCGTGAAGACCCACGGCGGGCATTCGGAGGATATCCGGGCCGAGGTCGCCTATCTGTTCCACCGCAATTTCGAGCAGGTGACGAAAGGGCTGTGCTGGCTGCGCCTCATTTCGGTGGTGTCGCCGCTGCTCGGCCTGCTCGGAACCATCCTCGGCATGGTGACGGTGTTCCGTACCATCGCGGAGAACAGCGCCCCCAACGCCGCGCAGCTCGCGGCGGGCATCTGGGAGGCGCTCATCACCACGATCATGGGCCTGTGCGTCGCCATCCCCATGCTCATGTTCTATTATTACCTGATGCTCAAGTTCAAGGGCTTCCACATCGAAGCCGTGGAGCACAGCTATCGCGCCCTGGAGCTGTGCGGCGGCGTGAAGCGGGAGGCCCGTCCCGAAACGCGGAGGTCGTGCCATGCATGATTTCGACGAAGATGCGGGCATCGATCTGACGCCGGTCATCGACGTTATCTTCATGCTGCTGATCTTCTTCATCATGACCACCACGTTCAGCAAGCCGGTGCTGGACATCGTGTTGCCCGCCTCGGAGACGGCGGAGGATGCCGGACGTAAGGGCGCGGAGCTGGTGATTTCAGTGAAGGCCGACGGCACCATCCACCATCAGGATCGGCAGCTGACCAGGGAAGAGCTGACCGCCGTGCTCGAAACGCGGCCGGAAGCCCTACTGAATCTCTATGTTGATGAAAAGGCGCCTTTTGAAGCGTTTGTCGGCGTCATAGACATCGCCAAACTCAAGAGAGGAGGTCACTTTGTTATCAGCACACAGCCCAGTGAGCGTTAGGCCCCTCTACGGGGCGGAGGCATTCCGCAAGAGCCGCAGCATGGCGGGCGGCATGACCGGCGGGCTGGTCCTGCTGGCGTTGTCGATCTGTATGGTGACGCCCGTCATGAAACCCCTCTCGCCCCCGAAAGCGTCGCCCGCCGTCATGCTGATGCGCGTGGTGCGCCCCGAACCGACGCCGCAGCCGGCGGTCACGCCTCCGGACGCTATGCGCAAGCTGTTGAGCCCGGAATCGGAAGTGAAGGTCCCGGTGCCGCCGGTCGTCGAGAAGCCCAAGGTGGAACCGCCGCGGGAGGCCCGCGAAGCCCGAGCCCGTGAAGCCCAAACGGTCAGGAAGACGCCCCCGGTCAAGAAAAAAACGCCGGTGGCTCGCCAGCCGCACAAGCCCGCGCGGCCCGCCGTGGAGACGGCTAAGACGGACGGGCCCCCGGCGGCGGTCGCCTCCACGGCGGCCTCGGTCGTTCCGGCCCCGGCGGTCGCGGGGACGCAGGAACGGTCCGACGACAAGAGCAAGGCGCTGGCGACGGTTTTGGAAGCCCTCAACCGGTATAAGCGCTATCCCAAGCAGGCGCGGCGGATCGGCGCGGAAGGGACGGCCCAGCTTCTGGTGACGATCTCGGCGGACGGCAAGGTCAACGCGTGTTCGCTCGGCAAGGGCAGCGGTTCCAACGTGCTCGACGCCGCCACCGAACGCCTCGGCGAAAAACTCGTCGGGCTTGACGTCCCCGCCGCCCGTGGGGGAAAAGGCCTTCGGATTCTGGTTCCCGTGCGCTACTCGCTCAAGGATGCCTGATTTTCCGTCCCGGCTGTCGCCCGCGCGGCGGTTTCGGATCGCCTCAGCGGTACTTTTCCCGCAGCGCGTCCTGTCCCATCATCTGCGTCCGCATGGTCAGCATGGGCGGCGCGTTGCGGGCCAAATCCCTGTCGGAACCGGACTGGATGTGTTCCTTCCGAACCTGCTTGTAGTCTTCCTGCCAGTTTTTCCACGTGTCCTCGCGGCTCCGCAGGTACAGGACGAATTGTCCCAGTCGCCGGATGACGTCCGGCGGGAGCACGTGTTCCAGTTCACAGGCCACATCGTTGGAGACGCCCGGCTCAAGCTGGAGCACATGCTGAAAAAATTCCTGAATGACGATGTGCCGGTGGGCGATGTCGCGCCCGATGTGCATCCCCGCTTCCGTCAGGTGGACGAGGCTGTAGGGCTCGTATTCCACATACCCCATCTTTTTCAATACTTTCAGTGTGCTGGTGACGGTGGAGCGGGACACGCCCGCCGCCTCCGCGATGGAGCTGGCGCGGGCCGCGCCTTCCCGGATTTCCTGATAGAAAATGATTTCGAGGTAGTTTTCCAGCGCAGGCGAGAGCTGCCTGACGTCGTTCCGCTCTTGGGGCATACCGTTTCTCCTGTTTCGGCTCGTCAGGCATTCTGACGCTTTCGCATGCCGTATTCAAGCCATTTTTTCCCGGCGTAGAGCCTTGCGTACCAGAGCGCGGCGCCCGCGTTCGCGCAGAGCATCGCGGCGTAGATGCCGGTCGCGCCGTAGCTTCTGCCGAGCGCCCACGCCAGGGGAAGCTGGATCGCCCACATGGTTACGCAGTTGACCTTGCAGGAAATCCGGGTGGCCCCGGCTCCGGCGAATGCCCCGTTCACGAGCATGGCGTACGTCTTGAGCGGGATGCCCGCGCACGCGAAAACGAGAAAGTGCGCCGCCTGTCGGACCACGTCGGGCTGTGTGGACAGCAGGCCCGCCACCGGGGTTCGGAACAGGAACAGCAGCCCCGCGCCGAAGCCGAGCGCGAGGGCGGCGGCAAGCGCGAGCCGCCGCGCAAAGCGGAACAGCGCCTCAAGCCGGTTCGCGCCGAGGAGATGCCCGCTGAGGATGGTGACGGTCATGCTCAGCGCCGCCGTGGGGAAGGTCAGGAAACTTTCCACGCGCGAGCCGAGGGTCATGCCCGCGAGGACGGGCACCATGTCTCCGGGCAGTCCCGTGAGCAGCGACAGGATGACGAGGCTCCCCATGTGGCCCGCCAGCGCGCCGAGCGCGGACGGGCCGCCGACCCGGAACAGGTAGGGCATGGCGCGGCGGGCCCACCGCCACGGCGCGAGGGACGAACGGGTCAGGATGCCGTGCCGGACGATGGCGTACAGGTTGCAGGCGAGGCCGAGCAGGGCGGACCCGAAGGTACTCCACGCGATCCCCTGATACCCGCAGTCGGGCAGTCCCCACAGGCCGAGCCCGAACCCCGCGCTGCCCACGAGGTTGCTTGCGGCGACCACGGCGATGGCGATGAGCGGGAGACGGACCAGCTTGTAGGCCCGGAACACCGAGTTCAGCATGATCAGCGTGTAGTAGAACGGCAGTTGGCAACTGTAGGCAATGATAAACGTTTCGATCACGGGCTCCAGTTCGGGAGACACGTGCATGAGCCGGAGTGTCAGCGGCAGGCAGAGCAGGCTCGCCAAGGCGATGATCGAGCCCGTGAGCCCGGCAAGTCCCGCGATCAGCGCCGCATACCGCCGGGCGCGCCGTTCCAGTCCGGCCCCGAGCGCCTGACTGATGGTCGTCAGGCAGCCGCTTCCCGCCAGAGAGGTGATCAGCATGAGCAGGGTGAAGACCTGTGCGACGATGCCGAGCGAAGCCTGCACGACGGCGTCCAGCCGTCCCGCCACCCACAGGTCCGTCATGGAAACGGTGAGGTGGCACAGCATCATGCCGAGCTGGGGCACGGTCAGCGAGACGAGTTCCCGCACGGTCGGCAAGGCGCGGTCGGCTGCGGCGTTTGTGGGCATGGGTTCCTCCAATGTCGGGGGAGTAGGTCAGAAACGGCGATTTGTCAAATAAAGTTTGATGAATCAATCTTTGAGATTTTTTTCGTATGGAGAGCCCGTCGGGACCTCAAGAAAGGCCGTTCCCGTTGTTTTGAGGGGCGTAACAGATGAAAAGAACGTGAGATACGTGAAAGTGGCGGTAGTTGAAAATTTTTTTCACTTATATTGACAACTCTTTTCAATAGTGGCATCTTTCAGCCGTTCCGGGGAGGGGCTGCCCGCAAGGAAACGTGACTTGGGGGAACGGTCCCGGCCCGGCAAAAAAATCTGTAACGCGTGCAAGGCGTTGTACGTGGTGATGCAGTGTACGGTTGTCTGATGTTCTTAATAAAGAAAATCAACATCAATATGGAGGAAGGACGTATGCGGAGGATAGGATTGCGCCAGATGCGGGAAGGGCAGAAGGGCAGCATCGTCAGCGTGGACGCGGACGGCGAGCTCGGGCGGCGTATCCGTGACATGGGGCTCATCCCCGGCACGGATGTGGAAATTGTAGGGCGCGCGCCCTTGCGCGATCCCGTTGCGCTGCGGCTGTTCGGGGTCACGCTGGCCCTGCGGAACCGTGAAGCCGATTATATCACTGTGGAGGTCGCATGAGTCAGGCTCAGGTCCAGTGCCCGCACCGCCGGGAAGGCGGCGAGGCCAAACACATCGCCCTGAAAGAGGTCCGCATCGCGCTGGCGGGCAACCCGAACTGCGGGAAAACCACCGCGTTCAACGAATACACGGGCACGCACCAGCACGTGGGGAATTACCCCGGCGTGACCGTGGACAAGAAGGAAGGCTTCATCTCTCTTGACGGTACGGAAGTCCTCATGGTGGACCTTCCCGGCACGTACTCGCTGACGGCCTACTCGCAGGAGGAAATCGTCACCCGCGCCGTGCTCGCGCCCGAAAAGGTCGAGGAAAAGCCCCTTGCGGTCATCGACCTCGTGGACACCTCCGCCCTTGAGCGCAACCTGTTCCTGACCGTGCAGATCATGGAGATGGGGCTCCCGGTGGTGCTCGCCTGCAACATGATGGACGAAGCCCGCAAGGCCGGCATTCATGTGGATACGGAACTGCTCGGCAAACAGCTCGGCATTCCGGTGGTCGGTACCGTGGCCCGTTCCGGCGAAGGGCTCAAGGAGGCCCTCCGTCAGGCCGTCGCCTTCGGGCGCAGGGGCGGTACGCCGCTGGACATTTCCTACGGGCAGGACCTCGATCCCGTGCTTGTCCGCATGGAACACGTCCTTCTTGAGAACAAGGTGCTCACGGACCGGTATCCCGCCCGCTGGATCGCCCTCAAGGTACTGGAAAACGATTCCGAAATCCTGAAGCAGCTTGAAAAGACGCCGAACGTGGCGGCCCGGCTGCGTTCCGAACGGGAAACCGTGGCCGAGCATCTGCGGAACACCCTGCAAACCTCCCCGGAAGCCGTCATCGCGGACTACCGGTACGGGTTCATCCGCAGCGTGCTGCGCAGCGGCGCGATCCGGCAGGAATCCGCCAGGGACCGTCTCGCCCTTTCCGACAAGCTGGACAAGGTGCTGACCAATACGCTGCTCGGACCGATCATCATGCTTGCCGTGCTGTACGCCATGTTCCAGCTCACCTTCGTCATCGGCGCCTACCCGCAGGGATGGGTCGAGGACGGTTTCGGCTGGCTCGGCGACACCGTGAGCGGGCTCATGCCCGACGGCTTCCTCAAGTCGCTGATCGTCAGCGGCGTCATCGACGGCCTCGGCGGCGTGATGAGCTTCGTTCCGCTTATCATCATCATGTTTACCCTCGTCGCCATTCTCGAAGACTTCGGCTACATGGCCCGCATGGCCTACATGCTGGACCGCGTCTTCCGCGCCTTCGGCCTGCACGGCGCTTCGGTGATGCCGTTCATCATCGCGGGCGGCATTGCGGGCGGTTGCGCCATCCCCGGCGTCATGGCCACCCGTACCCTGCGCAGCCCCAAGGAAAAGCTGGCGACCCTGCTTACGCTTCCCTACATGGCGTGCGGCGCGAAACTGCCGGTGTTCCTGCTCCTTGTGGGCGTATTCTTTCCGGAAAACCCGGCCCGTTCCATGTTTCTGCTGACGCTGGCAGGTTGGGCCGCCGCCCTTATCATGGCGCGCATCATGCGTTCGACCATCATTCGCGGCGAATCGACCCCCTTCGTCATGGAACTGCCCCCCTACCGCATCCCCACTCTCCGCAGCGTGATTACGCACTGCTGGGAACGCACGTGGATGTATCTCAAGAAGGCCGGTACCGTACTGGTCGCCGTATCCATCCTGATCTGGGCGAGCATGACCTTCCCGACGCTGGACCCCGAACAGGCCGCGCCGATGGAAACGCGGATCGCCGCCCTTCAGGAGAAGGTGGACGCGCTTGCCGAGGATGACGCCGCCCGCGCGCCGCTGGAAGAGGAACTGGCTTCCGTTCAGGCCGCATTGTCCGAAGCCGAACTCCAGAACTCCGTGGCGGGCCGTCTCGGCATGGCGATTGAACCGCTGACCCGTCCTCTCGGCTTCGACTGGCGCACGGACGTCGCCCTGCTCGGCGGCATCGCGGCCAAGGAAGCCATCGTTTCGACCCTCGGCACCGCCTATTCGCTCGGCGAACAGGACCCCGAAGAAGCCACCTCGCTGGCCGAACGTCTGGCGCAGGACCCGAACTGGAACAAGGGCACGGCTGTGGCGCTCATGCTCTTCGTGCTGCTGTACTCTCCCTGCTTCGTGGCGCTCGTGGTCATCCGTCAGGAAGCGGGCAGTTGGGGCTGGGTGGCGTTCAGCATGCTGTTCAACACCGCGTTCGCTTACGTTGTGGCGGCGGTCGCCTACCGGATCGTCATGGCTTTTTAGCCCCCGGACGCGTTGTTATTCCTATGTATTGAGAATGAATTTCTTCATCGAATAAGATTGGTATGAATGAGAACATGAAATACGGGCTGTTTTTCCTCGGCGGGTTGGCGCTGGGCGCGAACGGTGCGGTGGCGGTAAGCCGCGGCAAGCTCGACATCAAACCTCTGGCGGCGGACCTGCTGAGCCGCGGCATGGACGTCAAGGACGCCGTGCTCGCCAAGGTGGAAACGGTGAAGGAAAACGTGGACGACATGGTGGCCGAAGCCCGCGAAGCCTCGGAAAAACGTAAGGAAGCCGGTTGCTAGAGCCGTCCGGGGGCCCCCGCGCCGGGAGCTTCCCTCCGGAATCTTTCCGGGGGTAACACGTCTGTAACCTTCATGAACCCTGAGGGGCGGCCCTCCCCCCGGCGGAAGCGCGCCCGCCGTCTCGGCCCGCGCGGTTTCGAGGGAGCCGGGGGCGGTTCATGAATCCATACGGAGGTCGGATTTCCGGTTTCCGCAACCTGTAACGGAAGAAGGAAGAACGATGAAAAAATGGGCTGTTCTCTTTTTGGCGGCGGGACTTGTTTTCGGTGCGGCGCAGCACGACGCGCAGGCCGCCGACATCAGGATTTCCGGCGAATGGGACTTCAACACGGAATGGAACGACATTTCCTTCTCGAAGGACAAGACCGACGATCTGTTCCATGCCCGCCAGCGTCTGCGGACGCAGGTGGACGTCATCGCGTCTGAATCTCTGAAGGGCACCGTATTCTTTGAAATCGGGGACACCAACTGGGGCAGCGCCGAGGAAGGCGGCGCGCTCGGCACGGACGGCAAGGTGGTCGAGGTCCGCTACTCCTACATCGACTGGGTGGTGCCGCAGACCGATCTGAAGGTCCGTATGGGCCTGCAGCCGTTCAGCCTGCCCAACTTCGTCGCGGGAGACCCGATCATGGGCAGCGACGACTCGGACGGCGCGGGCATCACGCTGTCCTATCAGTTCAACGATACGGTCGGCGCTTCGCTGTTCTGGCTGCGCGCCGAAAACGACAACTCCGTGGACGACCACAACGTGGGCAACGCCATGGACTTTGTGGGATTGAGCGTACCGATGGCCGGCAGCGGCTGGCAGCTCAACCCGTGGGGCATGTACGGCAACCTCGGCAAGAACAGCCTCAAGGACGTGGGCGAAGGCGGCGAATCCCTGATGACCGGCCTGCTGCCCTACGGTCAGGACGGCGTATCCTCCATCGCGAAGGATTCCTACAGTTCCGCGTGGTGGCTCGGCATCGGCGGCGAAGTGACGCTGTACGATCCCCTGCGCCTCGCGCTGGACTTCGCCTACGGCAAGGCCGACTGGGGAAAGGGCACCGACGGACAGGACCTCACCCGTCAGGGCTGGCTGGTGTCGGGTCTGGCGGAATACAAACTTGATTCCATGACCCCAGGCCTCATCGCATGGTACGGCTCCGGCGACGATTCCAACGTGATGGACGGCTCCGAGCGCATGCCCACGCTGTCGCCCGGCTGGGCCGCGACCACGCTGGGCTGGGACGGCGCCTACGGCATTTCCGACGGCGCGATCATCGGCAACACGCCCGTCGGGACGTGGGGCGTGGTGGCCCGCCTTGCGGACATCTCCTTCATCGACGACCTGACCCACACGCTGGCGATGGGCTACTATACCGGTACGAACGACACGGCGATGGTCCGCCGCGGTCCCGTCGAGGGCGTCGAAAGCGGCAACGTCTATCTGACGACCAAGGACCATGCGTGGGAAGTCAATTTCGACTCCCAGTACAAGATTTACGAAAACCTCACCCTTGCCACGGAACTCGGCTTCGTGCGCCTCGACCTCGACGGCGGCGTCTGGGGCTCCAAGATGGACGGCGTGGACAAGAACGCCTACAAGGTCGGCCTGAACCTGAACTACGCGTTCTAGGCTGATCCGGCGCGAACGCGAAGGCCCTTTCGGCATATACCGAAAGGGCCTGTATTCTTTGGAAAGAAGGACGCCGCGCCGTCCGGGCTGACGGGATGGGGCCGCGGCCCTTAGCGTCCCAGCGTGGAAAGCAGCGCTTCTTCCGGGTTGGCGAGGACGACGGAATCCACAAGGTGCTTGCCGAGCATGGTCCGGGCCGCCGCCGCGCCCGCTTCGACCGCCGCCACCGTGCCGCAGAGCACGAAGTACGATTTCCCGGTGATCCCTTCGCCCGGAACGAGGCGTATCAGGCGCACCGGCGCCTGCTTGACGGCCCGGTCCGCCGCCGCCACGCCGATGGAGGAATACCGCGCCTCAATGATCGCCACGGCGTCGCCGGGTTCCGCCTGCGAAGGCTTTTTGAGCGCCTCCATCACCTGCGGGGACAGATTGGAGAGCACGTACGAGCCCAGAATGCCTTTCCCGGACTCGGCGGCAAGCGCAACCGAGGTTTCCACCGAATCCCTGTCGCCCGCGATGAAGATGAGGTACCACCCGGAACACACGGTCGCGGCGCGCAGAAGGTCCACCTGCGCCGCCTTGAGCATGGCGTCGGTCAGGGAAACGCCCGAAGCGATGGTGCGGCACTCCACAATGCCCAGCGTGTCCACCGGCTGGGAAGCATGTTGAAACTGTTTCATCGTTTCACCTCGACGTCCGCTCAGTGCCGCAGGACGGATACCTGAAAGTGACGCTTCGCAAAGAAGTCCGAAATGCGCCCGATGTCGTCTTCGCTCAGGGAATGCGTGTCTTCGAGCTGATACTCCCGCCCCAGTTGGGCGTACTTGCCCACGCCGAGCTTGTGGTACGGCAGGATGTCGATCCCCTTGAAGTTGTTGTAGCCCCGGTACGGCGACAGAAAATCGGCGATGGCCTCCAGTTCGGAGGCGTCGTCGTTGATGTCTTTGAGCAGCGGCAGCCGTATTCTGACGTTGTGCTTGTTGTCGAGCAGAAGCTTGGCGTTTTGATGGATCAGGGCGTTGTGCACGCCGGTCAGTTCCATGTGCCGCTCGGGGTCCATGTGCTTGAGGTCGAACAGGAACAGATCGATATGGCGGGCCGCTTCCAGAACGGTTTCCGGCTTGGCGTAGCCGCTGGTTTCCACGGCGGTGTTGATCCCGCGCTGACGGCAGGCCGCGAGCAGGCTGACGGCGGCCTCGGGCTGCATGAGGGCTTCCCCGCCGCTCAGGGTCACGCCTCCGCCCGACACTTCGTAAAAGGGCCTGTCCTCCTCCACGGTATCGACGATGTCGGAAATCGCCATCGGCTTGCCGACCATGCTCAGGGCCGAGGACGGGCATTGTTCCTCACACTTCCCGCACCCGATGCATTCCTTGTCGACGTCCAGCGCGTGCCCCTGCGGGGTCATGACGTGGACTCCGGCGGGGCACACCGAAACGCAGGAACCGCAGTCGGTGCACAAACGCCGCTGCACCATGATTTGCGGCCTCCGCCGCTGGCTTTCGGGATTGGAACACCACCGGCAGCGCAAGGGGCAGCCCTTGAAGAAGACCAGCGTGCGCACCCCGTCCCCGTCGTGGGTGTTGTATTTCTGGATATTGAAGATGAAGGCTTTTCTTTCCAGCATGGTTGTTCTCGCGTGACCGGGGTTGAAAACGGTTTTGGGGAGCGGTCGCCGTTTCGGGAGGGGAAGGGTCCCCTCCCGAAGACCGGGATCAGTTGGTCGAATGCAGCATCGTGCGGCTGATGATTTCGTCCTGCACGTCCTTGCAGAGTTCCACGAAGAACGCGCTGTACCCGGCGACGCGCACCACCAGCGAGCGGTATTTCTCGGGATGGCGCTGGGCGTCGAGCAGGGTTTCGTTGTCCAGATAGTTGAACTGCATTTCGCCGTTGCCGAGCATGCAGGCCGTCTTGATCAGGGTGATGAGGCCGTTTTCGCCTTCCTGCGAATCCAGCAGCCCGGACATGATCTTGAAGTTGTGGACCATGCCGATGTTCATGTTGTCGTTGGACATCTTGGACACGGATTTGATGATCGCCGTGGGGCCCTTGACGTCCGCGCCCTGAGACGGGCTGATCCCGTCGGACAACGGCTTCCACGCCCGGCGTCCGTTGGCCGACGCCCCGAGGAGCTGGCCGAAGGGCGTATTGTTGGAAATGGACAGGGTCCCGTGGCTGAGAACGGAATACAGGGTGCGGTACTTGCGGTGCTCCTGCTCCGTGAAGTTGATGAGGTCCGCCGCGATGAGGTCCGCGTAATCGTCGTCGTTCCCGTACTTGGGCGCGGCGAGACAGGCGGAGCGGATGTCGTCGTAGCCTTCGAAGTTGTTCTTCAGCGCGGCGTTGAGCTGTTCGAGCGTGTACTTCCCGTCGTCGTACACCAGCTTCTTGATCGCCGCCATGGAGTCCGCATAGGTGCCGAGGCCGGACCAGACCACGCCGGGGCCGAAGTTGTACATCGCGCCGCCGGAGGACACGTCGGCCCCCGATTCCATGCAGCCTTCGTACATGATGGACATCAGCGGTTTCGGGGCGAGGTCCCGATGGACGCGCTGGGAAATGACCGTAGCGACGCTCGACCACTTCGTGATGTACCTGATCTGTTCCTTGACGGCGGCTTCGAACTTCTCATAGGTGTCGAAGCCGCTCAGATCGCCCATATCGGGGCAGACCTGCTTGCCGTACCACAGCGGCACGCCGTGATTGAGCACCAGTTCGATGCAGATGGGCCACTGCGTATACGCCGTGGACGTCCACTGATACAGGCGGCCCGACTTCTGCGGCTCCACGCATCCCATGAGGCAGTAGTCGCGGGCGTCCTCGATGCTCACGCCCTTGGCGAGCATCATCTTGATGTGCGTATCGTCGAAGTGGATGGCCGGGAAGCCCATGCCCGAACGGATCACGTCCACGATCTTGCGCAGGTAGGCGTGTGGGGAACGGCTGTGCACGCGGGTCGCCAGCGAGGGCTGGTAGATGCGCACATGGCGCACCGCGTCCATGAGCAGGTAGGTCAGCTCGTTGGTGGCGTCGCGTCCGTCGCGGGTGACGCCGCCGACGCACATGTTGACGAAGGGCTGGTACCCGGCGAAGAATTTGGAGCCGCCTTCGCTGGTGATCCACATCATTTCGGACATCTTGATGAGCATGCATCCGGCGAGATCAAAGGCTTCGTATTCGGTCATGCGGCCCGCTTCGAGGTCGGCCTTGAAGAAGGGATACATGTACTGGTCCACGCGCCCGATGGACATGCCCGTCTGGTTTTCCTCCACGACGAGCAGGGATTCCACGGTCCACACGGCCTGAACGGCTTCCCAGAAGGTGCCGGGCTTGTGCGCGGGCACGCGCGCGTTGACTTCCGCGATCTTGAGCAGTTCCGCACGGCGCTTGGGATTCGTTTCCCGCTGGGCCAGTTCCGCCGCATACTGGGAAAGGCGTCGGGCATAGGTCATCACGCCCTCGGTCGTTTCGATGACCGACTTGTAGAAGTAGATTTTTTCGAGGTGATCCGGGTTGCCGTAGTCGAGCCGTTCCAGATGCTCGCGGGCCTCGCGCTGGATGTCGAGCATGCCCTTCTTCATCAGGATGACGTCGTAGCCGGGATTGGAGTCCCCGCCGCCGTTGAGGGCGTGGTAGGAACAGTCGGTGACGAACGCCTCGGCGGACAGTTCCCACAGGCCCGCTTCGCGGTACTGCGCCTCACAGTATTCGTCCACGGACTTGCCCTTCCAGAAAGGGAAAATCTCTTCGCGCATGATGCGCTTGTCTTCATCGGAGATGTAGAAGGGGTCCTGAGGACGGGTGCCGATGGTGTCGAGTTCCTGCTCCATCCAGCGCCACGCGATGTCCGGCGAAAAGGCCCCGGCCCGAGGCGCTCCGTTGGGCGCGCCGACGATCAGCTCGTCGTCCTGAATCAGCAGCGGGGCGGTTTCGCAGCAGCGCCGGAAACTGATGGCCCGCAGCAGAATCTTGGGCATCCCCGGATGTTCCTTAGCAAGCTGGGTGAGCACGCGGGCCCGGTGGGTGGTGATGCGCGGAACCTGTTTGAGAAAGTTTTCCTTGAGCCTGACGTGACGCTCGGTGGGCCCGTCGGGAATGCCCGAGGGCGTGCCCGGATCGGCATACGAAACCGTCGGGACGGCGGAGGCCGCGCCGTTTTCGGACGGCAGGCGCTTGATGATTTCGGAGGAAATGCCCTCAAGAATTTTCTTCAGCGTGGCGCGGTCTTCAGGGCTCAGTTCTCTGGCGGCCTCGGCAAAACGGCTGGTAAAGCTCTCCATAGTCACGATATCACCTCGTTTGAATAACACGTCATCGTCCGGTATCCGCCGTCGGCGAGAAGGGGCGGCCAAAGCCGTACGGCAAGGCGCGACGCCCCGCCCGTACGCCGACCGCGCATCGAAAGCGGCTAGTCCGTGGGAAATCTGTCCAATATGTCGACAAGGTTGCCGAACAACGCCCGTACGGCGCGCGCGTCAAGGGGCCGGTCGTCGGAGGGAGAAGGCGCGTTTCCGCCTTCCGGGACGGGGGCCTGCCGGACGCCGTACCCGACTTTGCGCGTATAGATGAAGTGCAGGGGGGACACGTTGTCCGACGTGATGCCGAATCCGGCGGAGCCGCTCCCCAGCGTCACGGACGGCGTCAGATTGGTGGTCATGCCCAGAGCGCCGAACGTTGCGGGCGTGTTGACCAGCAGGCGGCCCACCGGCTTTTTCAGGGCGAACTGCCGGATCACGGCTTCGTCCCGCGAGTGGATGACCAGCGTGTGCCCCTTGTGATCGTGCAGCAGGACTTCGATGCACTTCTCGCAGGCGTGCCGCCAGTCCCTTTCCACATACAGGCTCAACACCGGTGCCATGATTTCGCCGGAAAACGGATCGTTTTCGTTGACGTACTCGCGCAGCGCCACGAGCAGACGCGTCCCTTCCGGAACCGCGATCCCCGCGCGGCGGGCAAGGTTTTCCGCGCTCATGCCGAGCACGCCGGGACCGGCGCTGCCGCAGGCCGCGATCACCTCTCCGAGGCGGCGGCGTTCGTCCGGAGTCATGAAATGGCAGCCTTCGGCCCTGAGAGCCTCGCGCACGGTGTCGATGACGCAGGCGTCCACCACTACGGACTGCTCGGCGGCGGGGGCCATGCCGTTGTCGAAGGTTTTGCTCCGCACAATGTCGCGGGCAGCCCGTGCGATGTCGGCGGTACGCTCGATGAAGGCGGGGCCCTGACCGATGCCCGCATAGATGAGGGGCTTGCCCGCTTCCCGCGCTTCGTTCAGGAGTGAGGGCACGCCCGTATTGACGATCAGCGCGACGTTCTTGTGGCGCATGAGTTCGCGCGCGCCGCTGCGGCAGGCCGGTTCGAGACAGGCGAGACAGCCTTCGGGCAGGCCTGCCGCCTGCGCGGCCTCGGCCATGAGCGCCACCACGCGCGCCGTGCTGCGCGCCGCTCTGGGGTGGGGTGAAAAGACGATGGCGTTGCCCGCCTTGACGGCCATGAGCGCCTGATGCGCCGCGGCGGCGATTGGATTCGCCACGGGGGCCAGCGAGGCGATGACGCCGACGGGCACGCCGATGTCCATCAGCTTCTTTTCGGGGTCTTCCGCGAGAACGCCCACGCAGCGCAGCCGCAGCAGGGCGTCGAGCACGTCCCCGCAGACGAAGCGGATTTGCGTTAGCTTGTCCCGCCACGAGCCGCAATCGGTTTCCTCATGGGCCATGACCGCCAGTTCCTCGGCCTGTTCCGTCACGGCCTTCCCCATGGCCGAAACCACGGCGTCAAGCCTGTCCTGCGTGAACCCCGCCAGCAGCTTTTGCGCTTCAAAAGCGTTTTCCGCTGTGATTCTCGCATGTTGTATAGAAAGTAAATCGTTGTCCACGATCATGATCCGTACTCCGAATCTTACGGCGTTCAAAAACTCAGGACGTCGGGTTCTCAAGCGAATACCGCTTGAGAATGGGCGCGATCTGGGGATGGGGCGAGGGGATCACCACGGAACTGTAGACGTGCGCGCCCATGCGTTCGACCGCCAGCACCCCGGCGTTCACCGCCGTCTGACAGGCGGAAACGTCGCCTTCGACCAGTACGGAAATATAGCCGGAAGCCACGTTTTCGTAGCCGATGAGCTCCACGCCGCTGGATTTGATCATGGCGTCCACGGCTTCGAGCACAAACACGATGCCGAAGGTTTCGATCATGCCGAGCGCCTTGAGCTTCGCGCCGGGGAGGGCTTCGATGGCGTGCGTTTCCACGATGGCGTTCACGCCCCGTTCGGGGCGCGGCATGACGTTGTGCGCCGTGAGCTTGCCCACGGCAGCGGCGGCGGCCACGCCCGCCTCGGCGGAAGCCTGACAGGCCGCCACGTCGCCCTGTACGATGATCGTGACCAGCGTCGAGCCCACGTTTTCGTAGCCGACAAGCTCCACATCGGCGGCCTTGAGCATGCTGTCGGCGGCATAAATGGCCGGAACCATGCCCTGCGTTTCCACAAGGGCCAGCGCGTCCCCAACGTGATGTTTCATGCGTATGTCCTTTGTCCCGTCTTGATGGCGTTCTCCCGTCGCGGAGAAAACGTCCCGTTCCCGGCCCTTCGCCCGTTCCTGTGCGCCGTGTGCGACTTCAGACAAATTGCAACCGCTGTGCCAGCGGGCCGGATTCCCTGGGCGGACGAAGCTCCGGCAACGAACAGGGCGGGATAGAAGCGGTCTCGGTCGCGCGGGGCTGGCGGCCCAGCGTATGAAAGGTTGCAGATGACAACAATGTCGTTATCAACGACATAAACGGCACGACTTGGGATACGATCATACCCCATATCCGTTCGACCGCGCGGACGACCGGTCCCGCTCGTTTTCGAGCCATCCCCCTGCGGACGGCCGCTCAGGCATCTCGGGAGAATGATTGATTTCACGACATGTTCATATCCGGCACGGAAGAAGCGGACAGAATCGCTATACCTCCGAAACGCCGCCTGCCCGTTCCCTTTGCGGCAAGTCGGAAAGGCCGCAGTGCGACAGTTTTGTCGTGGAAGTTACGGGCCGCACGGCTCCGGTCGGACGTACCCGCGTCGGGGGCAAGCCGAGTTCCCGGTGATGTTCCGGTACGGGGCGTCCGACTGCCCCGCACCGGGGTAAGCCCCCACCGCGAACGCCACCCCACGATCCCGCTTCGGGAAAACGCGGGCCTGCAATCCGCGTCGGGTTCGTCCATGAAAGCTCGGCAACGGCTCAAAGGCGCAAGGCCGGGTTACAGGGCGGCTTCGACCTTTCTCCTGCCGTAGCCGGTGAGGGCGTACGTCTGGACCAGATTGCCGGAGCCGTCGAGGGATTCGCCTTCGACGCGCGCGATGCCCACGACCTTGAGGGCCTGCAAATGCCGCTTTACGGACTCGGGGGAGAGCTGACGTTCGCCGGGATAGTCCGGCAGCAGGGCCTCGAAAACGGCCTGCGGCGCGCGAGGCGTTCCGTCGAGCAGGAGCGCGCCGATGGCGAGGCGAAGAGGTGGTTTCATCCCGAACATGGCGTTCCTCAGTTTACGTTGCGCAGGTTGACGGAGTCTCTGGGGTTGCCGATGACGAGGCACATGCCCGCGAAGATGGCGGCGGCCCCGGCGATGAGGTTGCGCGTGATCTCGGCGTCCGTGAACAGGGCGCTGAACAGGACGCCCCAGAGCGCGTAGGTGATGTTCAGGGCCATGGCGCGGCTTACGCCGGTCATGTTCATGGCGTTGTACCAGCAGCGGTAGGAGACGCAGCCGATGACGCCCGCCAGCGCGAAGAGGAGCACGCCGGGGCTGGTGAGGGAGTCCGCCAGCAGGCCGGGAACGTCGTAGCCCTCGGTCAGCGAAAGATGGATCAGGACCACGGGCACGATGACGCAGGCGTACAGCAGGCTCGAAACGAGCTGGTAGATGTTCAGGGCCACGCCGGGTTCGATGAGGTCCATACTGGAGGTGACGCAGACGCCTTCCGCCGCCCAGCCGAACGCGGCGAGGAACGCGAAGGCGATGCCGAGATAAAATGCGGCGCCTCCGGCGGATTCCGGCGGGGTGTAGCCGATGGCGACGGCTCCGGCGACGCACAGCCCGAGGCCGCCCCACGCGCGCAGGTTGACCCGTTCCTTGAGGAAGACGAGGGCCAACAGAGCGGCGATGGCGGGGTAGAGCGAGGTGATGGGCAGGACGTAGGCGGGCCCGGCGAGCGAGAGGGCCATCAGGTAGCCGCCCATGCCGAGAGGCGCGCCGAACAGCGCCCCGAGAATGCAGAAGCGTCCGGGCTTGCTGAACAGGGTCCGCAGGAGCTCCTTGCTCTTGCCCTGTGACGCGTTCACCGCGAACGAGAAGCAGGCCCCGAAGAAATCGTGCAGGCCCGCCGCCAGCAGCGGGGCGAACAGCCACAGCGCGGGGGCGTCAAAAGGCTTTTCCGCCAGCCCCTTGCCCAAGGTCAGGCCGTCGAAGCTCCAGATCATGCCGGAGATCAGGGCGAGGGTCAGTCCCTTTCTGGCGAAGCCCAGTTCCTGCCGTTCGCGCAGCCGTGCAAGATCGTTCATGGCATTATCCTTTAGAACGTTGAAAACCGGGGAGGGGGAAAGGGGCCCGTTTCGACGGACGGTACCCTTTCCTCCTCCCCATCCCGTCCCTTTTCCTTGAAAGGCGATTGACCGGCGGGACGGCCCCGGAGGGACCCCCGGCAGCTAGGCGCCGAGGTGCTTGCGGTATGCGGCGGCGTCCCACAGGGCGGCGACGGCGGAGGCGTCGTCGGGACGGATGCGGATCATCCAGCCCTGATCGTAGGGGGAAACGTTCACCAGCGTGGGCGTGCTTTCCAATTCCTCGTTGACGGCGGCGACTTCGCCGGAAACGGGCATGAACAGCTGGTTGACGGATTTCAGGGATTCGACCGTGCCGAATTCGCCGTTGGCGTCGAAGCGGGCCCCGACTTCGGGGAGGTCCACAAAGGCGATCTCCCCGAGCTGGTCCTGTGCGAAGTCGCTGATGCCGATGACGGCTTCGTCGCCGTCCATGCGTGCCCAGACGTGTTCGACGGTGTAGCGCAGGGATTCGGGGAGATTGAGTTCTTCAAGCGTTTTCATGGGAGGCTCCTGTTGAGCGGTCTGCGAGGGAAAGAGCGGCTTCGTAGAGCCCCTCGGCCAGCGTTGGATGAGCGTGGATGGTGGAGGCGATGTCCCGTACGGACGCGCCCATGTGCAGAGCCAGCGCGGCTTCCGCGATGAGGTCCGTGGCGTGGGCTCCGGCGATGTGCGCGCCGAGCACCTTGCCGGTCGCCGCGTCGGAAACCAGCTTGAACACGCCGGGAAGTTCGTTCATGGCCTGCGCCTTGCCGAGTTCGCGCATCTGGAAGTTCGCGACGCGGACCTCGTGGCCGGCGGCGACGGCCTGCGCTTCGGTGAGGCCGACGCAGCCGATTTCCGGCGAGGTGAAGATGCCGGAGGGGACCACGGCATAGTCCATGCGTTCGTCCAGCCCCATGCAGTTGCGGACGGCGCACAGGCCTTCGACGGCGGCGACGTGGGCCAGCATGATCTTGGAGGGGCCCAGCACGTCGCCCACGGCGTACACGCCGGGCAGCGAGGTGGCCATGTGGTCGTCGGCCTGAATCCAGCCGCGTCCGTCCACGGCGATTCCGGCTTCCGCCAGACCGAGGCCGGAGGTGTTGGGCACGCGGCCCACCGTGACCAGCACGGCTTCGGCTTCAACGGGCGTTTCCTTCTGCTGAGCGGGCGTGGGGTCGCTGATGAACGGCGAAGGGCCGAGTACGGCCTTGACCACGCCGTCTTCCACGCGGACGTCCTTCAGCGTACGGCCCAGTTCGCAGCCGATGCGGCGCTTCTTCATTTCGCGCTGGAGCAGGGCGCCCATGTCGGCGTCCACGGAGGGGAGGGGGAGGAGGCGGTTCTGTCCTTCCACCACCGTGACCCTGGCTCCGAAAGCCTGATAGATGAACGCCAGTTCGCAGCCGATGACGCCGCCGCCCACGATGATGAGCGAGGAGGGGATGCGGTCCAGCGCCAGCGCGTCGTCGCTGGTCATGATGTAACGGTGGTCCACGGGCAGGCCGGGAAGCTGCAACGCGCCGGAACCGGTGGCGATGATCACCCGGTCGCCTTCGACGGCGACGGGACCTTCGTCCGTGGCGACGTCCACGAGCCCCGCGTTGACGACGCGGCCCCGGCCCCGGATGAGCCTTACGCCGAGGCCGGCGCAGGCTTTTTCAAGGCCGCCGCGCAGGGTGGCGCAGACTTTTTCCTTGCGGGCGAGCACGGCGGCGGGATCGGCGGACGGCGTCCCCTGCCCGACGATGCCGAACTGGGACAGGCGCAGGGCGATTTCCAGCGCCTCGGCGGACGCCTTCAGCGTCTTGGTGGGGATGCAGCCGTTGTTCAGACAGGTTCCGCCGAGGCGGTCGCTTTCCACGAGAGTGACGAACATTCCGGCGCGGGCGGCGGCGAAGGCCGCCGTGTACCCGCCGGGGCCTCCGCCGATGACGGTCAGACGTACGGACATGGCTCGGCTCCTAGTCTTCGTCGCATTCGAGGTTCAGGTTGTATTTCACCGGGAAGGCCGCTTCGAGCGACCCCGTGATCAGACAGCCCTGCTTCATGATCTTTTCCACCCGGTCGAAAATGAACTCGTATTCCTGATCCATGAACACGGTCACGTCCAGATCGATCCCGGTGACCCGGCCCCGGCCCTTGTCGTCGGTGCCGGTATGCACCGTGGCCTTGCCCTCAATGCGACGGTACTTGGCGCTGCGGGTTTCGAGCGCCTTGTCCAGCGCCGCGCAGTAACAGTAAAGCGCGGAGGAGGCGAGCAGCTTCTTCGCCGTTCCCGGGCGTTCTTCGGCGGGAATCTTTTCGCCGTCGATGGAAATGACGCCGAGGGCGCCGGATTCCATATCGAGATCAACCTTGCTTCCCTGACGGGTGATGGAAACGCTGAGTTCGTGGGACATGATATCCTCCCGGATGAATTGCGGAAATAAGGCGGTACGGTACCGCATCGCCTCTTTATATGCATTTAGGGTGCCAAACCCCTCGGAACAAGGATTCAACCGCCCTTCGCCGGAGTGAGCCGACAGCGCGTCCTATCTCCGTTTGATTCTTGGGAAAAAAGGAACGCATACCGCGTCCGGCGGGCGTTTTCTCTAAAAGGTGTTGCCGTTTCTCCCCTGTTGTGAAATACTCTATTCTATAAACGACAAAAATGTCGTGAATAGCGACAAGACGTTCAGGGGGAGCCTATGGAATTGTGCGCGTCCGTTCCCGGTCTCGCCGTGGAGGAGAGTTATATCCGGCTGCTCAACCACCTGCCGGGTCTCGCCTATCGGTGCCGGGTTACGGAAAACGAGTCTTCCGTCGCGGAACGCATTGAATATGTTCTTGAATTCGCAAGCCGGGGAAGCTACGATCTGCTCGGCATCCCCGCCGAAGAGATGGTGCGGAACAACTACAACACCATCGAACGGATGACGCATCCCGACGATCTCCAGCGGATGCGCCGGGACATCTATGACAGTATTGTCGCGCATCAGCCGTATCAGGTGATGTATCGGGTCTTGTTGCCGTCCGGGAGGCTGAAGTGGCTCTGGGATCAGGGTGAGGGCGTCTTTGATGGCACGGGGAAGCTGCGCTATCTGGAAGGGCTGATAATGGACATCAGCGAACAGAAGTTTCAGGAGCTGGAACTCAAGGAAGAGAACCGGCAATTGAAGGCTTCCGTGAGCAATCTCTATGGGTTGGGAAACATCGTCGGCAAGAGCGAAGCCATGCGTCAGGTCTACAACCTGATCCTCAAGGCCGCCGAGACCGACACCAACGTGATCATCTACGGTGAAACGGGGTCGGGCAAGGACCTCGTCGCCAAGGCGATCCACGAATTCAGCGCCCGGAAGGGCAACTATGTCCCGGTCAACTGCGGGGCCATCCCCGAACAGCTTCTGGAGAGCGAATTCTTCGGGCACACCAAGGGGGCCTTCTCCGGAGCGCATGCCAACAAGGAAGGGTACATCGGGGCGGCGCACAACGGTACGCTGTTCCTCGACGAAATCGGAGAACTCCCCATCCACTTGCAGGTAAAGCTGCTCCGGGCCATCGAAAACAAGATGTACACCCCGGTGGGCAGCAACACGCCCAAGGTTTCGTCTTTCCGTCTGGTCGCGGCGACGAACCAGGACCTTTCCAAGATGGTGCTGGAAAAGAAGATGCGTTCGGACTTCTATTACCGGGTACATGTGCTTTCCATCACGCTGCCGCCTCTGCGCGAGCGGCACGGGGACATCCCGCTGCTCGTCGAGGCCTATATGGAGCGCAAGGGCATCACCTGCGCCCTGCCGTTGCAGGTGCGTCTGGCGATGGAACACTACGACTGGCCCGGCAACGTGCGGGAACTGCACAACTTTCTTGACCGCTACACGGCGTTCGGCGACGTGGCGCTGGAATCGCTCGGGGATGCGGGCAAGGCGGAGCTGCTGTTCCCGGACCTGAGCCACGAGGGGCTGACGCTCGAAAACGCCACCCTCCAGCTTGAGGAGCGGATGATCCGGCAGGCGCTCGAACGCTGCCGCTGGCGCAGGGGCGATGCCGCCGAGGCGCTCGGCCTGAACCTGCGGACCCTGCAACGCAAGATGAAGCGGCTGGGCATGAACGCGAAGGAATAG
>PPYF01188252.1_pt1 | contig 24882 bp, 41 predicted proteins | sample 1559871 | NCBI WGS metagenome assembly PPYF01 (sample SAMN08240021, study PRJNA423297) | Human gut metagenome, whole genome shotgun sequencing project. | reverse complement strand
ACTGCGTTGTTTCGTTGACCACCGACCACTGTGATTTGCATCACTGCTGCCGTGTCAGTGGGGTCGCATTATAGGGCGTGATTTCATTCTGGCAAGCAAAAATTCGCACAATGCGATCGAGTGATTACTTTTTATTCTTTGCGAGGATCTTCGGCCTTACGTAAGATCCTGCGTACTGTCGGACGATCGTGATGGAATCTGTAGTTTCCACCTTTTTTATTCTGTGCTGATTGTACCGACCGCTGAACACCGTAGACTAACCGTAGATTAATCATATGAATAAGAAAGGTTTTAATTTATGACGGTATTGCGTCCTTATAAAGGCAAAACACCGGAAATTGGCCAACGGGTCATGCTGGATGAAAGTTGCGTAATTATCGGCCATGTTACGCTCGGTGATGATGTCAGCATCTGGCCTAGCGTGGTGATCCGCGGTGATGTGAACTATATCACTGTCGGTAATCGGACCAACATCCAAGACGGTAGTGTTCTGCACGTGACCCGTAAGACCAGCGATAACCCAGCCGGTCTACCGCTGTATCTGGGCGATGACGTGACCATCGGCCATAAAGCGGTGCTGCACGGTTGCACGGTCGGCAATCGGGTTCTGATTGGCATGGGCGCAATTATTCTTGATGGTGCAGTGATTGAAGATGAAGTGATCATTGGCGCCGGTGGTTTGGTTCCGCCGCACAAGCATCTGGAAAGTGGTTATCTGTATCTGGGTAATCCGGTACGTCAGGCGCGTTTGCTTACCGCAGAAGAGCGCGCCTCGTTACAACAATCAGCCGATAACTATCTACATCTCAAGAACGAGTATCTGGCCGAACAAGCGCAATGATCAACGTGCGTTTACTGCAAGTGGATCATTCCGAGGTCATCAAACGCATCTTGTCTGATGGCCTCTTCGGCTTCTTCTTCAATATCCCAGCGCCATTGACGGAAAATCGCTAGCGCCTGTTCAGGGGCAACGAGGCAACCTGCTCGCACACCTAAAGCATGTAAACCAATTCGACACTCAATCCGCATTCCCTGCGCCATGGCCGGAAAGACCACTTGCTGCAACTCATCACTCCAGCGCTCCAGCTCTGGAAATAGGATTGCTTGATTCATGCTTATACTCTCTGACGTAACTGCGTAATAACCGGGAGAATCTCCGGCATGATACCACGCCATAAATAAAAGGCATGTGCCGCCTGCCCCACCAGCATGCCGATGCCATCGGCCAGTTGCTGCGCCCCTGCTTCTGCCGCGAAAGCTAAGAATGGCGTCAGTTCACGGCTGTAATACATGTCATAGCAGGCGCTCTGCGCCCCGATCACGTTGGCAGCAAGCGGAGGAACATCGCCCTGAATACCGCTGGCGGTTGCATTGATGATCAGATCGAATTCCGCATCGACTAAGCGGGCATAGTCTGCTGCGCTGACCGTAACGCCACTCTCCACACTCATCGCCACCAGCGCTTGCGCCCGCGCCAACGTGCGATTGGCAATGGTCAGCGAAGCGGGGTGTTGCTCGAGCAAAGGATGTAGCGCGCCACGTGCCGCACCACCAGCACCCAGCAACAAGATGCGCGCCCCTTGCAACGGAAACTGTAACCGACGTAAATCTTCCACCAAGCCAGCGCCATCAGTGTTATCGCCCAACAGCGAGCCATCGTCATTCAAGCGCAAGGTATTCACTGCTCCGGCCAACTGCGCGCGCGGAGTTTTATGTTCGGCGAGCTGGTAGGCCAACTCTTTGAACGGCACTGTGATATTACAGCCTCGACCGTGCTGGCGAAAAAACTGGCGAATGAAATCATCACAGCCTTCTAGCGGACCGAGCAATGCCTCATAGCAGATGTCCTGCCCAGTCTGCTCGGCGAAGAGCCGATGGATCAATGGCGAACGACTGTGGTTTATCGGATGACCAATAACAGCATAATGATCCATGGCATTCAGACTCCGTAGCAGGAATGGATGACAAAATACAACAAGCAGCAATCAACTCGGGCGCAGCACTGTGCCGGTTTGCGCATCTCGAATTTCAGACGGGTTCTCTCGCCCGCCCACCAGCCCGGATAACACGGCTAGCTGGGTGCCAAATTGCGCCACCACCTCGTGCTCTAAACGGCAAGGAGGCAAGCCGGTCAAATTGGCACTGGTTGAGGTCAGCGGTTTACCAAATACCTGACACAAACGGCGCACATCTGGGTGATCGGAGACCCGCACCGCTATTGAGTCAAACTGACCCGTCAGCCAACGCGGTACTGACGACTTAGCCGGCATCACCCATGTCACCGGCCCTGGCCAGCTGTGTAAAATCCGCGCCAGACACTCAGCAGAGAGCTGGCTGTCATCCACATATGGCAGCAGCTGGGCATAGTCAGAAGCAATGAGGATCAAGCCTTTTTCCACCGGTCGCTGTTTCAATGCTAACAACCGTTCAACGGCCTGCTGATTATCCGGATCACAGCCCACGCCAAAGACCGCTTCGGTGGGATAAGCAATGACCTCCCCCTGATGCAGGGCTGCCACACAGTGTTCTAATGAGCTCATGGGAATCTTCCGAGAATTAGTCGTGATCAATCCAGCGTCCGCACTGCTTGTTCGCACATTGCAGGCGTACACCGTGCGCCGTTTTGCGCTCCAGCAACAACGAATAATGGCAGTGTGGGCATTCGCGGCTAATCGGTTTGTAATTGACGGCAAACTGACAGGCCGGATAGCGATCGCAGGCGTAGAACGTTTTGCCATAACGCGATAAGCGTTGCAACAGCTGTCCTGAGTGACATTGCGGACACGCCGCCGCCGTTTGCTCTGGGGCATCTAATGCTTGGGTATAGTCACACTGCGGATAAGCGGAGCAGCCCACAAACATCCCATAGCGACCTTGGCGCAACACCAAGTCCGCGCGGCAAACAGGACAAGGTTGGCCTTCCAGCACTTTAATGATGTGCCCATCACGCTGCTGCAGTGGGCGCAAATAATCACAAGCCGGATAGGCGCTACAGCCTAAAAATAGGCCCTGCTTACCTTGACGGATTTGCAGAGCCGCGCCGCACTCCGGACACACATCCGACTGCGAATGCGCCTGAAATAACGGGGTCTTACTCATATTCAGTGCTGCATCCCTTCGCCTTTGGCTTCAAACAGGATAGTTTCCATTTTTTCATAGGCCGCTTCATGCCCTGGCACATTAAACAGCACCATCAGTACCACCCACTTCAGATCTTCGAGCTCCAGCTCACCGGCCTCCAGCTCCATCACTCGATCGATGACCATCTCGCGGGTATCGGTATCCAAGACTTCGATCTGTTCTAAAAACAGCAAAAAGCCACGACACTCGACATCCAGACGATTCATCTCTTCATCGGTGTAGATACGGATAGTATCCGGCGCTTGCGCCAGCAGATACGGCGTTACATCACTTTCCTGCAGAGCTGCCAGCTTCTCAAGCCAGATCAGCGCCTTGTTAATTTCTTCCGGATGAAAACCGGCCCGCGTCAACTCATCTGACAGGGCTTCCTGATCCACTTGGATTTCTTGCTCCGTGTGGACATAAGTTTCAAATAGGTACATCAATACGTCGAACATGGCCTGTCCTCCTTATCCGGACATAGCCGCCAGGTACTGCTGCGATCCAACCGGCCAGCTCTAACTCCAGTAACTGGATCAGAACTTCGGCAACAGGTTGGCCGGCACGTTCGGCGACAACATCTACAGGTGTAACTTCTTCCGTTACGGTAGCTAACAGCTTGGCAAATGGCAATTGCTGAGCCTCGGTAGATGCAATTAATTCTGTTTGCTGTTCATTTACCCAACAGAGCAGACTGCCGAGCTGCTCTTGGATATCGGCTGGCGACTCCACCAACCAAGCACCTTGCCGGATCAGCTGATGGCAACCACGACTGGCCCCGCTACCAATGGCACCCGGTAAAGCAAACACCTCGCGTCCTTGCTCTAACGCATAACGCGCCGAAATCAACGAACCGCTGCCTTCCGTGGCCTCCACCACCAACAAGCCAACCGCCAATCCACTGATAATGCGGTTGCGACGCGGAAAATGCTCTGGGCGCGCCGCCTGCCACGGAAAAAACTCCGACACCAGCGCCCCTTGCTGCGCCACAATCTGCTGCGCTAAGCGTTGGTGCTGACGCGGGTAGAGCTTTTGCAAACCGCTACCCAATACGGCCACCGTCAGCCCTGACACGTCCAACGCCGCCTGATGGCAACAAGCATCAATACCCAACGCCAAACCGCTGGTGATCACCATGCCACTGCGCGCTAATTCAGCCGCAAAATAATGTCCCCACTGTTTACCATACGGAGTGCAATCTCGACTGCCCACCATCGCCAATTGTGGACGCAACAAAGCCTCCGGCGAACCTTGTATAAATAAGACCACAGGCGCATCCGGGAGTTGCTGTAATAAAGGTGGGTACGCAGGAGAGTCCGGCGTTAAAATATGATGGGACGATGACGCATCACGCCACGCCAAAGCGTGCGCGACCCATTGTAGAGATTCTTGCTGCCAAAACGCACACTGACGCTCGCTCCAACCGAGGCGGCGCCAGTCATCAACCGAGTTTGCTGCTAGTTGCGCCAAAGAAAAGCGGCTTAACCATTGTTTCAGGCGTACCGGACCGATGCCCGGTACGCTGTACAAGCGTAACCAACACTCAACCGGCGCTGGCATGATGCAAACTATCGGCGTAACGCGGGCTAATCACTTGTGCGCCCAGTCGGGTCGGCTCTTGCAGTGACATCAGTAAGCCCAGACTGAGCTTGTCCGTCACCTGAAACACCACCACTTGACCAACCCATTCACCCGGTAGACGCTCATTATTGCGATCGAGCCAACGCTGGCCGGTGGTCGCATCTTGCGCCAGTTTACGCCCTTCGCGTGTTTTCACCGTCTCCAACCCCGGAGCTTTGACTAAAAACACATCTCCCTGACGCACACCTTGGGTTTTGCCGATATTCAGCGTCACCACATCACGCGGTACCATCCAGTTACTGCCGCTGGAGGTATCTAAGATTTCACCTTTAATGGCGCTGCTCGGCTGCAAGCCCATGCGCAGGGAGTAAGAATCAGACTGCAACTCCGGCACCACCACATCGCCCGGCGCAATTTCCAACAGCGGATCGCCCACCACCAACGCGGTACTGACTGGACCGCTCTCAGACACTTCAATCGTCGCCACTCGGCTCATGCGCACCCCGAGAGTCTGCCGATTGCTATCGCGAATAGTTTCTTGTGGACGGAACACCGCATAGCGCTCGCCACTCACCAACAAACCATCGACATACAAAGGCCGACCGCCGGTCATGCGCCGCTGCCCATCATTATTACCAATCACCTTTGGCCACTCTTTCAGTGCCTGCTGATCGGCAATTTGCTCTTGATTAAGGTAAGTGAGCAGACGCCCCACATCCAACGTCGGGATCGGGCTGACGCCATAGGCCGCACCACTGCCCACGTGCGGCTCTTTACTCAGCACCGGTTTGCCATTCACCCAATGCAGATACAAACGATCGCCCGGAAAGATCCAATGCGGATCGGCAATTTGCTGGTTCTTCTGCCAGATCTCCGGCCAACGCCACGGCTGAGTCAGAAACCGACCGGCAATATCCCATAGCGTATCGCCCTTCCTCACGATATATTCTTGCGGATAGTTATCTTTGAGCTGAGGAGCACTTATACTCAGCCAAGGCACGAGCAACAGCAGAGATAGCCAACGAAACTTCACGGCATTTTACCTTTCAGATGGTGGTCGACGACCAAATGCTGTCAATCACCGGTGAAAATGTCTAGAATGTCACCGATCATCGGTTTAGAAATCAAGGTACAGCTCCAAGACTCTTATGGCAGTATTGCAGGTATTACATTTTCCCGACGAGCGGCTGCGCACCAAAGCGGCGCCGGTTGCTGAAGTGAATGCTGACATCCAGCGTATCGTAGACGATATGTTTGATACCATGTATGAAGAAGAAGGTATCGGACTGGCAGCTACACAAGTGAACATACACCAACGGATCGTTGTCATTGATGTGTCCGAAAACCGCAATGAGCGTTTGGTTCTGATCAATCCGGAGCTGATTGAAAAATCAGGGGATACCGGAATCGAGGAAGGATGCCTGTCAGTCCCAGGTTCGCGGGCACTGATTGCCCGGGCCGAACAAGTCCGGATCCGTGCTCTTAACTATGAAGGGCAGCCTTTCGAGCTGGAAGCAGATGATCTGCTGGCGATCTGTATTCAACATGAAATGGATCACCTCGAAGGCAAACTGTTTGTCGATTACCTGTCACCGCTCAAACGTCAGCGCATCCGACAGAAGATTGAAAAGATGGATAAACAGGCCCGTCGTCAAGCTTAACGGAGTTACCTTTTGAGCCAAGCATTACGTATTGTCTTTGCCGGTACCCCTGATTTTGCAGCGCGTCATCTTGGCGCGCTGCTCGCTTCTGAGCATCAGGTCGTCGGCGTCTACACCCAGCCGGATCGCCCGGCCGGTCGCGGAAAAAAACTCACCCCAAGTCCGGTCAAAGTACTGGCCGAACAACACGCCATTCCGGTATTCCAGCCGCCCACACTGCGCAAAGAAGAGTACCAGCAAGAGCTGGCCGCCCTGAATGCCGATGTGATGGTGGTGGTAGCCTATGGTTTGATCCTGCCTAAAGTGGTGCTGGATCTGCCGCGTTTAGGTTGCATCAACGTACACGGCTCCTTGCTGCCACGCTGGCGAGGCGCAGCGCCTATCCAGCGCTCACTGTGGGCCGGTGATAGCGAAACTGGCATCACCATCATGCAGATGGATATCGGTCTGGATACCGGCGATATGCTGCATAAGGTCGCTTGCCCAATTACTGCGCAAGACACCAGTGCCAGCCTGTACCAAAAATTGGCGGATATGGGCCCAGATGCCCTGCTGACCACCTTGGCCCAATTGGCCGAAGGTCGCGCCCAGCCGCAAGTGCAAGACGAAGCACTGGTCACTTACGCTGAAAAGCTCAGCAAAGAAGAAGGTCGCCTCGATTGGCAGCAACCGGCGGATTTCAGTGAACGCTGCATCCGCGCCTTTAATCCATGGCCAATGAGCTATTTTGACGTCGCAGGGCAAACCATTAAAGTTTGGCAAGCCAACGTGCTGCCACACCAGCAAAACGCGACGCCGGGCACCGTGTTGCACGCCGACAAGCAGGGCATTCAAATTGCCACCGCAGAGGGCGTGTTGAACCTGACCGTCTTGCAGCCGGCCGGTAAAAAACCGATGCCAGTGCAAGACCTGCTCAATTCTCGACGGGAATGGTTTGAACCAGGCACCGTCCTTAGCTAACCCTAACTGATAAGCCGGCGATGCCGGCTTTTTTGATAATCATGAAAACAAACGTACGCGCCGTCGCCGCCGACATCCTTTACCAAGTGCTGGAGCAAGGCCAATCGCTCAGCAGTGCGCTGCCCAAAGCGCAGCAAAAAATTGCCGAACGGGATGCGGGCCTCCTGCAAGAAATCTGTTTTGGCACCTTGCGGGTATTACCGCGTCTGGAAGCTTGCCTGCAACAGCTGCTGGAAAAACCGCTCAGCGGCAAGCAACGCATTATCCATCAGCTGCTGCTGGTTGGTCTGTACCAGCTGCTGTATACCCGTATCCCGCCACATGCCGCGGTCGGCGAATCAGTTAATGCCGTGGTCGCCTTAAAGCGCCCAGCCTTCCGCGCCTTGGCCAATGGCGTGCTGCGCCGTTTCCAACGTGAACAAGATGCTATTTTAGCACTGGCAGATCAAAAATCTGCCCCAAGCCACCTGCATCCACAGTGGCTGGTCAAGCGTCTACAAAACGCCTATCCCGAACAGTGGAGTCACATCCTCGACAATAACAACCAAAAACCGCCGATGTGGCTGCGGGTCAACCGCCAACACCACTGCGCCGCAGACTATTTGGCGCTGTTAGCCGAGCAGCAGATCGACGCTGAACTCAGTGCTGAACACCCCGATGCCATCTTGTTGCATGCACCGGTTGCTGTTACCCGTCTACCGGGTTTTGCCGATGGTTGGGTCACCGTACAAGATTTGTCCGCCCAGCACGCCGCATTACTGCTGGAGCCGCAAAACGGCGAACTGATATTGGATGTGTGCGCCGCGCCAGGAGGGAAAACGACCCATATTCTGGAAATGGCACCACACGCTCAGGTCGTAGCGGTAGATGTCGAACAAACACGTCTGAATCGCGTTGCGGAAAACCTTGAGCGATTAGGTCAACAGGCGACATTAATTTGTGGTGATGGCCTGCAGCCGCGCCAATGGTGGCCAGAAGGGCAATTTGACCGCATCTTATTGGATGCGCCGTGCTCGGCAACCGGCGTGATCCGCCGTCATCCCGATATCAAATGGCTCCGTCGTGCCGCCGATATCGACGTGCTCACCGAGCTGCAAAAAGAGATCTTCGATGCCACCTGGGATCTGCTCAAACCGGGCGGCACCTTGGTATATGCCACCTGCTCGGTGCTGCCAGAGGAAAACCATTTGCAGATTGAGGCTTTCCTGCAACGCACAAAGGATGCAGAATTGATCCCGCTAGGTAAGGATGCGCAGCCAGACTGGCAGCTATTACCGGATAGCCAACGCGGCGATGGCTTTTTCTATGCCAAACTAAGAAAAACAGCCTAACCTCAGATCAGTCAAACGGATACGATGCAATGAAGATTATTATCCTCGGCGCCGGCCAAGTCGGCGGCACACTGGCCGAAAATCTGGTGGGTGAAAATAACGACATCACGATCGTCGATCAGGATCCAGAGCGTCTACGCCAGTTACAGGATAAGTTTGACCTGCGCGTCGTGCTCGGCCACGGCGCACATCCGCGCGTACTGCGTGAAGCCGGCGCGCAAGATACCGACATGCTGGTTGCGGTCACCAACTCCGATGAAACCAACATGATCGCCTGTCAGGTAGCCTATTCGCTGTTCAACACCCCAAATCGGATCGCCCGGATCCGCGCGCCAGAGTACATCAAAGAGCAAGGCCGTCTGTTCACCAATGAAGCGGTGCCGATCGATTACTTGATCACACCAGAGCAATTGGTCACCGACTACATCCGCAAATTGATCGAATACCCAGGCGCACTGCAAGTGGTGAACTTCGCCGAAGACAAAGTCAGTTTGGTCGCGGTGAAAGCCTACTATGGTGGGCCGTTGGTCGGAAATGCCTTATCGGCGCTGCGTGAGCATATGCCACACATCGATACCCGCGTCGCGGCAATCTTCCGCCAAGGTCGTCCGATCAAACCACAGGGCACCACTATCATCGAAGCCGATGATGAAGTGTTCTTTGTCGCAGCAACGCATCATATCCGTGCGGTCATGAGTGAATTACAACGGTTAGAAAAACCGTATAAGCGACTGATGATTGTCGGTGGCGGGAATATCGGGGCGGGGTTGGCCAAGGAGCTGGAGCAAAACTACAGTATCAAGCTCATTGAGCGTAACCCTGAGCGCGCTGCCGAGCTGGCTGAAATGCTGCACGACACCATCGTATTTTGTGGTGATGCCTCCGATCAGGAGCTGCTCAACGAAGAGCATATTGAGCAAGTCGATGTGTTCATCGCCATCACCAACGATGATGAAGCCAACATCATGTCGGCCATGCTAGCCAAGCGACTGGGTGCCAAAAAAGCCATGGTACTGATCCAGCGCTCAGCCTATGTGGATCTGGTTCAAGGCGGCGTAATTGATGTGGCGATTTCACCGCAGCAAGCCACCATTTCCGCACTGTTAACCCACGTACGCAAGGCCGACATCGTAAGTGTGTCCTCACTTCGTCGTGGTGCAGCCGAAGCGATCGAAGCCATTGCCCACGGTGATGAGTCCACCTCGAAAGTGGTCGGGCGCGCAATTGGTGAAATTCGTCTGCCAAGCGGTACCACCATCGGTGCGATTGTCCGTGGCGACAGTGTGATGATTGCCCACGATGATACCGTCATCGAACAGGGCGACCACGTGGTAATGTTCCTGACTGATAAAAAGCACGTGCCCGACGTTGAACGTCTGTTCCAGCCAAGCCCGTTCTTCTTGTAAGCTCCTCAGCTCACCACCATCTCTCCCAAAAAAGCAGAATTTATTCTGCTTTTTTATTTGCCTGAAATGTCACACAAAGTTAGGGTACAGGCTATATTCACATAATGTTGTGTTTATCGTTACCCCTATCAGCAACGTGGCGTACCCGCCGGTATACAAGCAAAGTACAAAAGGATTGGGATCATGAGCTTTTTAAAAGAATTTCGTGAATTTGCCATGCGTGGCAATGTGGTGGACTTAGCCGTCGGTGTGATTATCGGTGCGGCATTTGGCAAAATTGTCTCTTCACTGGTCGGCGATATCATCATGCCCGTATTGGGACTGGTGATTGGTGGGGTCGATTTTCGTCAATTCCATCTCGAACTGCGTGAGGCCACCGCAGCAGCACCAGCGCTCACGCTCAACTACGGCATGTTCATCCAGCAACTGTTCGATTTCACCATCATCGCATTTGCCATTTTTGTCGCCGTAAAAGCGTTGAATCGACTCAAACGTAAAGAAGAAGCCGCACCTGCGCCAACGCCTGAACCCAGTGCAGAAGAAAAGTTACTGACCGAAATTCGTGATTTACTTAAGCAGCAAAACGACAAGTGACAAGTAAGCAGCAAATAAGCATGTAGGAAGGGAAGCGGGGGAGTTGAAAAAAGACAATAAAAAAGCCGGGATAAACCCGGCTTTTTTAATTTGGCGTGATTACTCAGCTGCAGCTTCTGCAACTGGAGCACGGTCAACCAGCTCGATGTAAGCCATCGGCGCGTTGTCACCCGCACGGAAACCACACTTCAGGATACGAGTGTATCCGCCAGCACGGTTCACAAAACGTGGGCCCAATTCATTAAACAGTTTCGCAACGATCTCGTTATCACGAGTGCGAGCGAATGCCAGACGACGGTTTGCAACGCTGTCGGTCTTGGCAAGGGTGATCAGCGGCTCAACTACGCGACGCAGCTCTTTTGCCTTAGGCAGGGTCGTCTTGATTACTTCGTGACGAACCAGAGAGCTGGCCATGTTGCGGAACATAGCCTGACGATGGCTGCTGTTACGGTTCAGTTGACGACCACTCTTACGATGGCGCATGACCTTATCCTTCTCAGAAAAACCTTAACCTGTGATCTGGTTACTCATCAGCAATGCTTGCTGGAGGCCAGTTTTCCAGGCGCATACCCAGAGACAGACCGCGAGATGCCAGAACGTCCTTGATCTCAGTCAGAGACTTCTTACCAAGGTTTGGCGTCTTCAGCAGTTCAACTTCTGTACGCTGTACCAAATCACCGATGTAGTGGATAGCTTCTGCCTTCAGGCAGTTAGCAGAGCGGACAGTCAATTCCAGATCGTCGACAGGACGCAGCAGAATTGGATCGAATTCCGGCTTCTCTTCTTTCACTTCCGGCTGACGAACATCACGCAAGTCAACGAAAGCTTCCAGCTGTTCAGCCAGGATGGTCGCGGCACGACGGATCGCTTCTTCAGGATCAATAGTACCGTTGGTTTCCATCTCGATAACCAGCTTGTCCAGATCGGTACGCTGTTCAACACGGGCAGCTTCTACATTGTATGCAATGCGCTCTACCGGGCTGAAACAGGCATCGACCAGCAAACGACCGATCGGACGCTCGTCTTCTTCAGTATGAATACGAGCGGAAGCCGGCACATAACCACGACCACGCTGAACCTTGATACGCATGCTGATAGCGGCGTCTTCATCAGTCAGATGGCAGATTACGTGCTGCGGATTCACGATCTCAACATCACCGTCATGGATGATGTCGGCTGCGGTTACAGGGCCGATACCAGATTTATTCAGAGTCAGAATGACTTCATCTTTACCCTGAACCTTGACCGCGAGCCCTTTCAGGTTGAGCAGGATTTCCAGGATATCTTCCTGTACACCTTCTTTGGTGCTGTACTCATGCAGTACACCATCAATTTCAACCTCAGTCACCGCGCAACCCGGCATAGACGAAAGCAGAATGCGGCGCAGTGCGTTACCCAGAGTATGGCCAAAGCCACGCTCAAGTGGTTCAAGGGTGACCTTGGCATGCGTCGAACTGATTTGCTCGATATCTACCAGGCGCGGTTTAAGAAACTCTGTCACAGAACCCTGCATTGTGTCCTCTCTTTGCTGCTAAGCCTTACTTGGAGTAAAGCTCGACGATCAGGTGTTCGTTAATGTCCGCAGACAGATCGGAGCGCTCAGGAATGCGCTTGAACACACCTTCCATCTTCGCAGCGTCTACTTCCAGCCATGCTGCTTTTTCGCGCTGCTCAGCCAGCTCCATCGCTGCCTTGATACGAGCCTGCTTCTTAGATTTCTCGCGAATGCTGATTACGTCATTCACAGAAACTTGGAAAGAAGGAACGTTAACGACTTTACCATTAACCATGATCGCCTTGTGGCTTACCAACTGACGTGATTCAGCGCGAGTGGCACCGAAACCCATGCGGTAAACTACGTTATCTAAACGGCCTTCCAACAGCACCAACAGGTTTTCACCAGTGTTGCCTTTCAGGCGAGCGGCGGTTTTGTAGTAGTTACGGAACTGACGCTCCAGCACACCGTAGATACGACGTACTTTCTGCTTTTCACGTAACTGAACACCGTAGTCAGACAGACGTGGCTTGCGCGCACCGTGCTGACCAGGAGCGGTGTCAATTTTACACTTAGAGTCAATCGCACGTACGCCTGATTTCAGGAACAGGTCAGTACCTTCACGACGGCTCAGCTTGAGCTTAGGGCCCAGATATCTTGCCATTTTCTTTCTCCAACAATCCTAGAAACGTCGAGTTATACGCGGCGTTTCTTCGGCGGACGACAACCGTTGTGAGGAATCGGAGTCACATCAGTAATGTTAGTGATGCGGAAACCAGCCGCGTTCAGCGCGCGAATGGAAGACTCACGACCTGGGCCTGGGCCCTTAACCATAACTTCCAGGTTCTTCAGACCGTAGTCTTTAACCATTTCAGCACAGCGCTCTGCAGCAACCTGAGCAGCAAATGGAGTAGACTTACGAGAACCACGGAAACCTGAACCACCGGCAGTTGCCCAACCCAGAGCATTGCCTTGGCGGTCAGTGATAGTCACAATGGTGTTGTTGAAAGACGCATGGACATGAGCCACACCGTCAGAAACTTGTTTTCTTACACGCTTACGTGCACGAACTGGAGCTTTAGCCATTTTCTAACCCCGATTATTTTTTGATCGGTTTACGCGGGCCCTTACGGGTACGCGCGTTGGTCTTAGTACGCTGACCGCGAACTGGGAGACCACGACGATGACGCAGACCACGGTAGCAGCCAAGGTCCATCAGACGCTTGATGCTCAGGGTCACTTCACGACGCAGGTCACCTTCAACGGTGTACTTGGCAACTTCGTCACGCAGCTTATCGATTTGTTCTTCAGACAGCTCACTGATCTTAGTGCTTTCAGCAATACCCACAGCAGCCAGGATGGCTTGAGAGCGGGTCTTGCCGACGCCATAAATTGCAGTCAGAGCAATTACAGCATGCTTATGATCAGGAATGTTAATGCCTGCAATACGGGCCATATGCACTCCTAAATTTATATACTGGTAGGCCAATCTGAAAAGCCCGTTTTCAGGATACCCAAATGACCATACCAACTTCACACAAAAGGTCGGCTGGCTAATTTAGCCAGCCGGCCGTTACTTTGCAAGAAAAATATGCAGTAAATCAGCCTTGACGCTGTTTATGCTTTGGCTCGCTGCAAATCACACGCACAACACCGTTGCGCTTGATGATTTTGCAGTTACGGCACAGCTTCTTAACGGAAGCACGAACTTTCATTTCTACTCTCCGCAACCTTTGGTGGTGCTCTGTCGATTAACGACCAATCCCTTTCAGGTTGGCTTTCTTCAGAGCGGACTCATACTGATGAGACATCAGATGGGTCTGTACTTGAGCCATAAAATCCATGATAACAACAACGACGATCAACAACGATGTACCACCGAAGTAGAAACGCACGTTCCACGCTACCATCATGAACTCAGGTATCAAGCAGATAAAGGTGATATATAAAGCGCCTGCTAATGTCAGACGAGTCATCACTTTATCAATGTACTTCGCGGTTTGTTCACCCGGACGGATCCCTGGCACGAACGCACCTGACTTCTTCAGATTATCTGCTGTCTCACGCGGGTTAAACACCAACGCGGTATAGAAGAAGCAGAAGAAGATGATTGCAGCTGCATATAACATAGCATGTAACGGGCGACCCGGTTGCAATGCTAATGCAATGTCAGACAGCCATGTCATACCTGATCCTTGACTGAACCACTGCGCAAGCGTAGCGGGGAAAAGGATAATACTGGAAGCAAAGATAGCAGGAATAACCCCAGCCATATTCACTTTCAGTGGCAGGTGTGTACTTTGTGCCGCGAATACACGACGACCTTGTTGACGCTTGGCATAGTTTACAACAATTCTACGCTGACCGCGCTCAACAAATACAACAAAATACGTAACTGCAAAAACAATGGCGGCAATCAACAACAGCAGAAGTACATGCAGTTCGCCTTGACGCGCCTGTTCAAACGTATGTCCGATAGCAGAAGGTAATCCCGCCACGATACCTGCGAAGATAATCATGGAGATACCGTTACCGATACCGCGCTCAGTAATTTGCTCACCTAACCACATCAAGAACATGGTGCCAGTAACCAAACTCACAACCGCTGTAAAATAGAAACCAAAGCCCGGATTATGTACCAGACCTGGGATCATACTTGGTAAGCCAGTTGCAATACCGATTGCTTGGAATGTACCTAAAACCAGCGTGCCGTAACGGGTATAGTGGCTGATCTTACGACGCCCCGCTTCCCCTTCTTTCTTCAACTCTGCCAGCGGTGGATACACCACCGTTAACAGCTGAACAATAATGGATGCCGAAATGTACGGCATAATGCCCAGAGCAAAGATCGACGCACGCTGAAGAGCACCACCGGAGAACATGTTAAACATCTCGATGATGGTGCCCTTCTGCTGTTCAAACAAGGTCGCAAGAACAGAGGCATCAATACCAGGAATTGGCACGTAGGAGCCAGCACGGAATACGATAATCGCACCCAACAGAAACAGTAAGCGACGCTTCAGTTCTGTCAGCCCGCCCTGAGCACCTCGAAAATCAAATCCTGGTTGTTTAGCCATCTGTTAATTATTCCTCGATTTTACCGCCAGCGGCTTCAATAGCTGCACGTGCACCTTTAGTGACACGCAGGCCACGTACGGTTACAGCGCGAGTTACGTCACCAGACAGAACAATCTTAGCGAATTCCATGTCTTTAGTGATGATGTTTGCCGCTTTCAGTGCGTTCAGATCGATCTGATCGCCTTCAACTTTAGCCAGCTCAGACAGACGAACTTCGGCTGTAACAGCTGCTTTCAGAGAAGTGAAACCGAACTTAGGCAGACGACGATACAAAGGCATTTGACCGCCTTCGAAACCGCGACGTACACCACCGCCGGAGCGGGATTTCTGGCCTTTGTGGCCGCGGCCACCGGTTTTACCCAAGCCAGAACCAATACCGCGACCTACACGCTTAGCTGATTGCTTAGCGCCTTCAGCCGGAGAAAGAGTATTCAAACGCATCTGTTACTCCTCAACCTTGATCATGTAGGATACTTGATTAATCATACCGCGAACTGCCGGAGTGTCGATCAGTTCAACAGTGTGATTCATGCGACGCAGGCCCAGGCCACGCAGGGTAGCTTTGTGCTTCGGCAGACGGCCGATGGAGCTACGAGTCTGAGTTACTTTGATAGTCTTAGCCATGGTCATTACCCCAGAATTTCTTCAACGGATTTGCCACGTTTAGCAGCGACCATCTCAGGAGACTTCATGTTAGCCAGAGCGTCGATGGTAGCGCGTACCACGTTGATCGGGTTAGTAGAGCCGTACGCTTTGGACAGAACGTTACGAACGCCTGCCACTTCCAGTACAGCACGCATAGCACCGCCAGCGATGATACCGGTACCTTCAGATGCCGGTTGCATGAAAACGCGAGAACCTGTGTGAGCACCTTTAATTGGGTGCTGCAGAGTACCGCTGTTCAGCGCAACGCTCACCATGCTGCGACGGGCTTTCTCCATCGCTTTTTGGATCGCTGCTGGAACTTCACGGGCTTTACCGTAACCAAAACCTACGCGGCCGTTACCATCACCCACTACAGTCAGAGCGGTGAAAGAGAAAATACGACCACCTTTAACGGTCTTAGATACACGGTTTACCGCGATCAGCTTTTCCTGCAGTTCACCAGCTTGTTTTTCGATGTTAGCCATCTTACACCTCTACCTTAGAACTGAAGGCCAGCTTCGCGGGCAGCATCTGCCAGCGCTTGGACACGGCCGTGATACTTGAAACCGGAACGGTCAAAAGCAACTGCTTTAACGCCTTTTTCCAGAGCGCGTTCAGCAACAGCTTTACCGACAGCGGCTGCGGCATCTTTATTACCGGTGTACTTCACTTGCTCAGCAATCGCTTTTTCTACAGTTGAAGCAGCGGCCAGAACTTCTGAACCGTTAGCTGCGATAACTTGCGCGTAGATGTGACGCGGAGTACGGTGAACCACCAGGCGAGTCGCACCCAGTTCTTTAATATTGCGACGTGCGCGGGTCGCACGACGGATACGAGCTGCTTTCTTATCCATAGTGTTACCTTACTTCTTCTTAGCCTCTTTGATACGCACGACTTCGTCAGCGTAACGTACACCTTTACCTTTGTAAGGCTCAGGACGGCGGTAAGCACGCAGGTCAGCTGCAACTTGGCCAATCACTTGCTTGTCAGAACCCTTCAGAACGATTTCGGTCTGAGTTGGGCATTCAGCAGTAACGCCAGCAGGCAGTTGGTGCTCAATTGGGTGTGAATAACCTAAGCTCAGAGCAATTGCATTGCCCTTCAGCGCCGCACGGTAACCAACACCTACCAGCTGCAGCTTCTTCTGGAAGCCTTCGGTAACACCTACCAGCATATTGTTAACCAGTGCACGAGCAGTACCAGACTGCGCGTTAGCACCCGCAACGCCTTCGCGTGGAGCGAAAGTGATTGCGTTGTCAGCAAAGTTAACTTCTACGCCATGATGAATAGTACGAGTCAGCTCGCCATTCTTGCCTTTCAGGGTAATAACCTGACCGTTGAGTTTCACCTCTACGCCGGCAGGAATGACCACTGGTGCTTTAGCAACACGAGACATTCTTTCCTACCCCCTAATTAGGCTACGTAGCAGATGATCTCACCGCCGAGACCCGCTTGACGCGCGGCTCGATCAGTCATCACACCTTTAGACGTGGAGATTACGGCGATACCTAAACCACCCATAACTTTTGGCAGCACATCTTTCTTTTTGTAGATACGCAGGCCAGGGCGGCTTACACGCTGAATGCTCTCAACAACTGGATTGCCCTGGAAATAACGCAGGGTGATTTCCAGAACTGGCTTCGCGTCGCCTTCAACTTTGAAATCTTCGATGTAGCCTTCTTCTTTCAGCACGTTGGCAATTGCCACTTTCAGCTTGGAAGAAGGCATAGTGATCGCAAATTTCTTCGCTGCCTGACCGTTACGGATACGGGTCAGCATATCCGCGATCGGATCTTGCATGCTCATCTGTCTTTACTCCCGTGATTCAAATAGTGGTAAATTACCAGCTAGCCTTTTTCAGACCCGGAATTTCACCGCGCATAGCGGTTTCGCGGACCTTGATACGGCTCAGACCGAACTTACGCAGGAAACCGTGTGGACGACCAGTTTGGCGGCAACGGTTACGCTTACGGATCGGACTTGAATCACGTGGCATCTGTTGCAGTTTCAGCACAGCTGCCCAACGATCTTCGTCAGAGGCATTTACATCGGAGATGATTGCCTTCAGTTCTTGACGCTTAGCGAAGAACTTCTCAACCAATTCGGCACGCTTTACTTCACGTGCGATCATTGATTCCTTAGCCATAGTAACCCTACCTTACTTACGGAATGGGAAGTCAAACGCAGCCAGCAGTGCACGGCCTTCATCATCGCTCTTCGCAGTAGTGGTGATGGTAATATCCAGACCACGTACACGATCGACTTTATCGTAGTCGATTTCAGGGAAGATGATTTGCTCACGCACACCCATGCTGTAGTTGCCACGACCGTCGAATGACTTCGGGTTCAAACCACGGAAGTCACGGATACGTGGAACAGCAATGCTGATCAAACGCTCAAAGAATTCCCACATGCGTTCACCGCGCAGGGTTACTTTGCAGCCGATTGGATAACCCTGACGGATTTTAAAGCCAGCAACAGAGTTGCGAGCTTTAGTGATCAGTGGTTTCTGACCGGAGATCGCTGCCAGATCTGCCGCAGCATTATCCAACAACTTCTTATCAGCCAGAGCTTCACCGACACCCATGTTCAGGGTAATCTTTTCGACTCGTGGGACTTGCATGACAGATTTGTAGCCGAACTGCTCTTGCAGTTTCGCAACTACCTGCTCTTTGTAGTAATCATGCAGTTTCGCCATCGTACTACTCCAGAATTACTTGATAGTTTCGCCATTAGATTTAAAGAAACGGACTTTTTTGCCGTCTTCAAATCGGAAGCCTACACGGTCAGCCTTGCCGGTAGCCGCGTTGAAGATTGCAACGTTAGAAGGCTGGATTGCAGCTTCTTTTTCAACGATGCCACCGGTTACACCCATTGCCGGAACCGGCTTCTGGTGCTTCTTAACCAGGTTGATACCTTCAACGACCAGCTTGCCAGTAGGCAAAACCTTGGTCACTTTACCGCGCTTACCTTTATCTTTGCCAGTCAGCACGATAACTTCATCGTTACGACGGATTTTTGCAGCCATGGTTCAGCTCCTTACAGTACTTCGGGTGCCAGAGAAATGATCTTCATGAACTTTTCAGAACGCAGTTCACGAGTTACTGGGCCGAAAATACGTGTACCGATCGGCTGCTCACTGTTGTTGTTCAACAGAACGCAAGCGTTACGGTCGAAGCGAACGACAGATCCGTCCTGGCGACGAACACCCTTCTTGGTGCGCACCACCACCGCCTTCAGGACATCACCTTTCTTGACCTTGCCGCGAGGAATTGCTTCCTTCACGGTGATCTTGATGATGTCACCGACACCAGCGTAGCGACGGTGCGAGCCACCCAGAACCTTGATACACATTACGCTGCGCGCACCGGAGTTGTCGGCTACGTCCAGCATAGTCTGTTCTTGGATCATGTTAGTGCTCCGCTAAAGTCAACTACTAACAGCTCTAAGACATATAAATGAGCTGTCATGGACCCATCTCGGGTCAGGATTTCCCATTACCTAGGGCGGCGCATTATAACACCGCTTACTGAGCATGGGTAGACAAAAAGTAAACGACCCCATCGGGCCGTTTACCCGGTTCTTTATGCTTGTATGTAAAATCGTAAAGATTTAATTACAGTACAGCTTTTTCTACAACGCGAACCAGAGTCCAAGACTTGGTCTTAGACAGTGGACGACACTCGCGGATCTCTACCAGATCGCCAGCGCCACACTCGTTGTTCTCGTCATGCACGTGCAGCTTGGTAGTACGCTTGATGAATTTACCGTAGATTGGGTGCTTCACCATGCGCTCGATAGCAACAACGATGGACTTGTCCATCTTGTCGCTAACTACACGACCCTGCAGAGTACGGATTTTATCAGTCATTACGCACCCGCCTTCTCAGTCAGAACAGTTTTAACACGCGCGATGTTACGACGCACTTGTTTCAGCAGATGATTCTGCTGCAGCTGACCGGTGGCTGCTTGCATGCGCAGGTTGAACTGTTCACGCAGCAGGTTGAGCAGCTCAGCATTCAGCTCTTCAACGCTCTTTTCACGCAGTTCTTGTGCTTTCATCACATCACCGTCTTAGTTACAAAGGTGGTCTTGATTGGCAGCTTAGCCGCAGCCAGCTTAAATGCTTCACGAGCCAGCTCTTCAGAAACGCCATCCATCTCGTACAGAACCTTACCAGGTTGGATCGGGGCTACCCAGTACTCAACGTTACCTTTACCCTTACCCATACGAACTTCAAGCGGCTTCTCAGTGATTGGTTTGTCTGGGAACACACGGATCCAGATTTTACCTTGACGCTTAACAGCACGAGTCATTGCACGACGAGCTGCTTCGATTTGACGAGCAGTCAGACGACCACGACCAACAGCCTTCAGACCGAAGGTGCCGAAGCTTACATCAGTGCCCGCAGCCAGACCGCGGTTGCGGCCTTTCATGATCTTACGGAACTTGGTACGCTTTGGTTGCAACATCACAATTCTCCTTACTTACGAGCTTTGCGCTGCTGCTTTTTAGGTTGTGCAGCCGGTTTTTCCGGTTGTTGCACAGCAGCCATACCGCCCAGGATCTCACCTTTGAAGATCCACACTTTCACGCCGATTACGCCGTAAGTAGTGTGAGCTTCAGCAGTGTTGTAGTCGATGTCAGCACGCAGGGTGTGCAATGGCACACGGCCTTCACGGTACCATTCAGTACGCGCGATTTCTGCGCCGCCCAGACGGCCGCTAACTTCAACTTTGATGCCTTTCGCACCCAGACGCATTGCGTTCTGTACCGCGCGCTTCATAGCACGACGGAACATTACACGACGTTCCAGCTGGGAAGTGATGCTTTCTGCAACCAGTTTCGCGTCCAGTTCTGGCTTACGAACTTCAGCGATGTTGATTTGAGCAGGAACACCTGCAATCTTGGCAACTACGTTGCGCAGCTTCTCAACATCTTCGCCTTTCTTACCGATTACTACGCCAGGACGAGCGGTGTGAATAGTCACACGGATGCTCTTCGCTGGACGCTCGATAACAATGCGAGAAACAGATGCTTTCGCCAGTTCCTTTGACAGGTACTGACGAACTTTAAAATCGCTGTCTAAGTTGTCAGCGAAATCTTTGGTATTGGCGAACCAGGTAGAGTCCCAAGGCTTAACAATACCCAGGCGAATACCATTAGGATGTACTTTCTGACCCATTGCTACTCTCCAGAATCTTAGCGATCAGACACAACCACAGTGATGTGGCTGGTGCGCTTCAGGATGCGATCTGCACGACCTTTAGCACGTGGCATGATGCGCTTCATGCTTGGACCTTCGTCTACGAAGATCTTGGAGATTTTCAGATCATCCACATCAGCGCCTTCGTTGTGCTCGGCGTTAGCAATGGCAGACTCCAGCACTTTCTTAACCAGATCAGCAGCTTTTTTGTTGCTGTAGGTCAGAATTTCCAGTGCAAGAGCAACTTTCTTACCGCGAACTAAGTCAGCTACCAGACGAGCTTTCTGCGCGGAAGTACGAGCATAACGGTGTTTAGCAATAGCTTCCATCTCTTACCTCTTAACGCTTCTTAGCCTTTTTATCGGCAGCGTGGCCGCGATAAGTACGAGTCGGAGCGAATTCGCCCAGCTTGTGACCAACCATTTCATCGGTAACATAAACTGGAACATGCTGACGACCATTATGGACGGCGATGGTCAAATTGATCATTGTAGGAATGATCATTGAACGACGGGACCAGGTCTTAACTGGTTTTTTATCCCCGCTTTCCACCGCTTTCTCTACCTTCTTCAGCAAGTGCAGGTCGATAAATGGACCTTTCTTGAGAGAACGTGGCATGGCTTATCCTCTAAATCGTGTCAATTACTTACGGCGACGTACGATGTACTTGTCGGTACGCTTATTGCTGCGAGTCTTCTTACCTTTGGTAGGAACGCCCCAAGGAGTTACTGGGTGCTTACCAAATGTACGACCCTCACCACCACCGTGTGGGTGATCTACTGGGTTCATCGCAGTACCGCGAACGGTAGGACGAACACCACGCCAGCGAGCTGCACCGGCTTTACCCAGTACGCGCAGCATGTGCTCAGAGTTACCAACTTCACCGATAGTTGCACGGCAGTCAGCCAGAACTTTGCGCATTTCGCCAGAACGCAGACGCAGGGTTACGTAGGCACCATCACGCGCAACAACTTGCACGTAAGTACCTGCGGAGCGAGCCAGCTGGCCGCCTTTACCTGGTTTCATTTCTACGTTGTGAACAGTAGCACCAACTGGGATGTTGCGCATTGGCAGGCAGTTACCTACCTTGATTGCGGCATCAGCACCAGATTGGATTTGGTCGCCAGCTTTCAGGCCTTTTGGAGCCAGAATGTAACGACGCTCACCGTCTTTATACAGAACCAGCGCGATGTTCGCGGAACGGTTCGGGTCGTATTCCAGGCGCTCAATGGTGGCTGGGATGCCATCTTTGTTACGCTTGAAGTCAACCAGACGATAATGTTGCTTATGACCACCACCGATGTGACGAGTAGTGATGCGGCCGTTGTTGTTACGACCACCAGTCTTAGACTTGGTGTCCAACAGAGCTGCAAAAGGCTTGCCTTTGTGCAGTTCGTTGTTAACCACTTTCACTACATGGCGACGACCCGGGGATGTCGGCTTACATTTAACGATAGCCATTGTTCTTTACTCCTCCGAATTACTCAGCGCCGCCAACGAAGTCCAGATTCTGGCCTTCTTTCAGGGTGACGTAAGCTTTCTTCAAGTCGCTACGACGACCAACGCGGGCACCGTGACGCTTAACTTTACCCTTCAGGATCAGGGTGCGTACGTCTTTAACTTCAACTTCAAACAGCTTTTCAACAGCTGCTTTGATTTCAGCTTTGGTGGCGTCTTTTGCTACTTTGAACACAATGGTGTTTTGTGTTTCAGCAGCCATAGTCGCTTTTTCAGAGATGTGCGGAGCACGCAATACTTTCAGCAGACGTTCTTCACGGATCATGCCAGCATCTCCTCAACTTGCTTAACAGCCTCAGCGGTCATTACAACCTTGTCGAACGCGATCAGGCTAACTGGATCCATGCCGTTTACGTCGCGAACGTCAACCTTAAACAGGTTGCGAGCTGCCAGGAACAGGTTCTCATCAACTTCAGCAGTGATGATCAGCACGTCTTCCAGAGCCATCTCTTTCAGTTTCTGTGCCAGCAGTTTGGTTTTTGGAGCTTCTACAGAGAAGTTCTCAACCACGATCAGACGTTCCTGACGAACCAGTTCGGACAGGATGCTCTTCATCGCACCGCGGTACATTTTCTTGTTAACTTTCTGGCTGTGATCTTGCGGCTTAGCAGCAAAAGTCACGCCACCAGAGCGCCAGATTGGGCTCTTGATGTCACCAGAACGAGCACGACCAGTGCCCTTTTGACGCCATGGTTTCTTACCAGAGCCAGAAACTTCAGCACGAGTTTTCTGAGCACGGGTACCTTGACGAGCACCTGCAGCGTAAGCAACAACAACCTGGTGAACCAGAGCTTCGTTGAAATCACGACCGAAGGTAGTCTCGGAAACAGTCAGCGCGCTTTGCGCGTCTTTCAATACCAATTCCATTCCTATACTCCTCCGCCGTTACGCCTTAACTGCCGGTTTCACGATCAGATCGCCGTTAGTTGCGCCAGGCACTGCACCTTTAACCAGCAGCAGTTTACGCTCAGCATCAACACGTACAACTTCCAGGGACTGCACTGTTACGCGTTCGTCACCCAGGTGACCGGTCATTTTTTTACCTTTGAACACGCGACCAGGAGTTTGGTTTTGACCGATGGAACCTAAAACACGGTGAGACAGGGAGTTACCGTGAGTCGCATCTTGAGTGCGGAAGTTCCAACGCTTAACACCACCTGCGAAGCCTTTACCTTTGGAAGTACCGGTAACGTCAACTTTCTTCACGTCAGCGAAGATGTCTACGTTAATTTCCTGGCCAACAGTGAATTCTTCACCGCTTTCCAGACGGAACTCCCACTTACCGCGGCCAGCTTCAACGCCAGCTTTAGCAAAATGACCTGCTTCAGGCTTGGTTACACGGTTAGCTTTCTTGCTGCCAGTAGTAACCTGAATCGCGCTGTAGCCGTCATTTTCCAGGGTCTTAACCTGGGTAACGCGGTTGGCTTCGATTTCGATAACGGTAACTGGGATGGACACGCCGTCTTCAGTGAAGACGCGGGTCATACCCACTTTACGTCCGACTAAACCAATCATTGTATCAACCTCTTATCGTACGAAGACCTGATTAGCCCAGGCTGATCTGCACGTCAACGCCGGCAGCCAGATCCAGACGCATCAGAGCATCAACGGTTTTTTCAGTTGGCTCGACGATGTCGACCAAGCGCTTGTGAGTGCGGATTTCGTACTGGTCACGCGCGTCTTTGTTAACGTGCGGAGAAATCAGTACGGTAAAGCGCTCTTTGCGGGTCGGCAGCGGAATCGGGCCACGAACCTGAGCGCCAGTGCGCTTAGCAGTCTCGACGATTTCCGCGGTTGATTGATCGATCAAGCGGTGATCGAACGCTTTCAAGCGGATACGGATTCTTTGGTTCTGCATGAGACCAGAGCTCCAACAATCTTAAGGCACATAAAAATCCCACTATCACTCGTTCTTGACGAGGAAGTGTGATTCGCTTCTTTTTTCGTAGTTCCCATATCGGGAACGTTGTATTGCCGGCCACTAGTGGAAATTACCGGCGATGAGTTTTAAAACTCAGCTTAGCCAAATCGGATAAGCCAGCGCATTATACGCAATCTGAGCTGAAGTGCAACCCTGTGATCAGGATTTGTTCACTTTCACTGTAAAACTCATGATCTTGCTGCACGCAAGTAAAGTAAAAGGACGCTTTCGCGTCCTTTTACCGGTATTGCGCTTAAAGCATCAATTACTTGATGATCTTAGCAACAACGCCCGCACCTACAGTACGGCCACCTTCACGGATAGCGAAGCGCAAGCCTTCGTCCATCGCGATTGGTGCAATCAGGG
>PPYF01298471.1_pt1 | contig 24885 bp, 23 predicted proteins | sample 1559871 | NCBI WGS metagenome assembly PPYF01 (sample SAMN08240021, study PRJNA423297) | Human gut metagenome, whole genome shotgun sequencing project. | reverse complement strand
ATATGACCGGTGTGGTGGATACGACCTTTGATGACAAGGTGCGTCAGCATGCCACCACAGAGATGCAGGTGACGGCAGCACAGATGCAGAAGCAGTATGAGGAAATCCGTCGTGAGCTGGATGTCCTGAACAAACAGCGCGGTGATGACCAGCGTCGTATTGAAAAGCTGGGACAGGACAATGCTGCACTGGCAGAGCAGGTGAAAGCCCTGGGTGCAAATCCTGTCACCGCGACCGGTGAGCCAGTACCGCAGACGCCAGCCTCACCGCCCGGCCCGGAAGGCGAACCACAGCCAGGAAACACACCCGTATCTTTCCCGCCGCAGGGCAGCGTTGCTGTTCCACCGCCGACGGCGTTTTATCCCGGGAATGGTGTCACGCCACCACCGCAGGTGACGTACCAGTCTGTACCGGTGCCTAACCGGATACAGCGTAAGGTGTTCACCCGTAATGAGGGAAAACAGGGACCATCACTGCCGTACATTCCGTCAGGAAGTTTTGCGAAAGCCATGCTGATTGAAGGAGCGGATGCCAATGCCTCAGTCACCGGTAATGAATCCACGGTGCCGATGCAGTTGCGTATCACCGGTCTGGTGGAAATGCCGAACAGCAAAACGTATGACGCAACGGGATGTTTTGTGGGGCTGGAAGCCTGGGGGGATGTGTCCAGTGAACGTGCCATTGTACGCACCCGCAATATCAGCTGCCTGAAGGACGGCAAAACTATTGATATGCCGATTAAGGGGCATGTCAGCTTCCGGGGTAAAAACGGTATCAAGGGCGAAGTGGTGATGCGTAACGGCAAAATCCTCGGCTGGGCATGGGGCGCGGGATTTGTTGACGGTATCGGTCAGGGAATGGAGCGTGCTTCCCAGCCGGCTGTCGGGCTGGGTGCCACTGCTGCTTACGGGGCCGGCGATGTCCTGAAAATGGGTATCGGTGGCGGCGCATCGAAAGCCGCACAGACGCTCAGTGACTACTACATCAAACGTGCCGAACAGTATCATCCGGTGATACCGATTGGTGCGGGCAACGAAGTGACCGTGGTGTTCCAGGACGGCTTCCAGCTGAAAACCGTGGAAGAGATGGCGCTGGAGCGCACGCAGAACAGAGCGGAAGAAGATAATCCGGAAAGTCCGGTTCCTGTTCCGCCATCAGCTGAAAGTCATCTTAACGGCTTTAATACTGATCAGATGCTGAAGCAGCTGGGCAACCTGAATCCGCAGCAGTTTATGTCCGGCAGCCAGGGAGGGGGCAACGATGGCAAATAATATGTCGTCCCGTCAGGCGTGCCATGCCGCCCGGTATGTTGTCGCCCGGGTTCTGCGAGGACTGTTCTGGTGTCTGAAGTACACCGTCATTCTGCCACTGGCCACAATGGCCCTGATGGCTCTGTTTGTTTTATGGAAGGACAACACCACGCCGGGGAAATTACTGGTTAAGGAGATTAACTTCGTAAGACAAACAGCACCTGCCGGACAGTTCCCGGTCAGTGAATGCTGGTTTTCTTCCTCTGATTCTTCAGGCAGATCAGAAATACAGGATATCTGCCATTACCGCGCGGCTGATGCTGCAGATTATGTCAGGGAGACTGACCGGTCACTGATGCAACTGGTCACCGCATTATGGGCAACACTGGCACTGATGTATGTCTCGCTGGCAGCGATCACCGGGAAATATCCGGTGCGACCCGGAAAAATGAAATGTATCCGGGTGGTAACCGCAGATGAACATCTGAAGGAAGTTTATACGGAAGACGCTTCCCTGCCGGGAAAAATCAGGAAATGCCCTGTTTATCTTCCTGATGACAGAACAAACAGAAACAACGGAGATAAAAATGAACATGCGTAATATTAATGTTATTACAGCCCTCTCTGTGCCGGGTAAAACCGTGTCAGATGATTTTATGCATGCTGTTTTCAGTAACTGCGCCACAAGAATCGTACTTCCTGCACCGGAGAAATTCGGTTCTGAGTCATTGCCGGACAATTTTAATATGACTGCTGTCGGTGTGATGAATAATTCAGAAATATAAGGAACCCTTCGATGAATAAGCTGGTTTCTGATGGCAGCGTCAAAAAAATAAATTATCCGGTGCTGTATGAGTCCGGAATAACACCTCCGTTATGTGAAGTCAGTGCACCAGAACCTGATGCGGGTGGGAAACGCATTGTGGCATATGTTTATAAATCATCACGGAGTACGGTTTTTGAAAATCCTGACATTGTAAAAACCTGTACGGTCAGGGATTTGAAGAAGGATTTTGTGAACTGCGATGAGAAAGGTGAGGGACAATGAAACAGATTTCTTTCTTTATTCCTCTGCTGGGGACCTTATTACTTTCCGGCTGTGCCGGAACCAGTACGGAATTTGAGTGTAACGCCACCACATCCGATACCTGTATGACGATGGAGCAGGCCAATGAGAAGGCCAAAAAACTGGAGCAGTCCTCAGAAGCAAAGCCGGTTGCGGCATCACTGCCGCGCCTGGCTGAAGGGAACTTCCGGACAATGCCGGTGCAGACCGTCACCGCGACCACTCCGTCCGGCAGCAGACCTGCGGTGACAGCACATCCGGAGCAGAAACTGCTGGCACCTCGCCCGCTGTTTACCGCTGCCCGGGAAGTGAAAACGGTTGTTCCGGTCAGTTCAGTTACGCCGGTAACACCTCCTCGTCCGCTAAGAACGGGTGAGCAGACGGCAGCATTATGGATAGCGCCTTATATTGATAACCAGGATGTTTATCATCAGCCATCCAGCGTGTTTTTTGTTATTAAACCGTCTGCGTGGGGAAAACCACGTATTAATTAACTGGCCCTGAAGTTGTATATCAGCCGGCAATGCCGGCGGGCTTTCTGTATTCAAAATCTGCCTGTAAAACGAGTGCCCTGTGCGTGAAAAGGGATGGGCGGTAGCGTGTCAGAACATGTCGGGAGGAATATTCCGTGAGTGATGAAGCCGATGAAGCATATTCAGTGACAGAACAACTGACCATGACAGGAATAAACCTGATACGCCAGAAAATAAATGCTCATGGTATTCCTGTTTATCTCTGTGAAGCATGCGGAAATCCTATTCCGGAAGCCCGGCGGAAAATATTTCCCGGTGTGACGTTGTGCGTTGAATGTCAGGCGTATCAGGAAAGACAGAGAAAACATTATGCATAAGTCAGTCGCAGAACATAGTGATTTAATTCCGGATGAACATGAGTGGATATTCAGAAAACAGAAATCTTTGTATATGCGCCGGGAAATGGCGCGTTAATTACAGGTATTCCCTTCATGGCTACCGCATTTCTCGCTTTATTTTTCAACTAAGGAATTCATGTGAATAACCCACTTGAGGCCGTCACTCAGGCGGTTAACTCCCTCGTCACAGCACTGAAACTGCCTGACGAATCCGCAAAGGCCAATGAAGTTCTGGGCGAAATGAGCTTCCCGCAGTTCAGCCGTCTGCTGCCGTACCGTGATTACAACCAGGAATCCGGTCTGTTCATGAATGACACCACGATGGGCTTTATGCTGGAAGCCATTCCCATCAATGGTGCGAATGAGTCCATTGTGGAGGCGCTCGACCACATGCTGCGCACCAAACTGCCGCGCGGTATTCCGTTGTGTATCCATCTGATGTCCAGTCAGCTGGTTGGTGACAGGATTGAATACGGGCTGCGTGAGTTCTCCTGGTCAGGTGAACAGGCTGAACGGTTTAACGCCATTACCCGTGCCTATTATATGAAAGCGGCAGCGACACAGTTCCCGTTGCCGGAGGGGATGAATCTGCCCCTGACCCTGCGCCATTACCGGGTGTTTATCTCGTACTGTTCTCCCTCGAAGAAAAAAAGCCGGGCCGACATTCTGGAAATGGAAAACCTGGTGAAAATCATCCGGGCGTCGTTACAGGGGGCCAGTATCACCACACAGACGGTGGATGCACAGGCCTTTATCGATATTGTCGGGGAGATGATTAACCATAACCCGGATTCCCTGTACCCGAAAAGACGTCAGCTGGACCCGTATTCTGATCTGAATTATCAGTGTGTGGAGGACAGTTTTGATCTGAAAGTTCGGGCTGATTACCTGACGCTGGGCCTGCGTGAGAACGGCAGGAACAGCACGGCCCGCATCCTGAATTTCCATCTGGCCCGTAACCCGGAAATCGCCTTCCTGTGGAACATGGCCGACAACTACAGCAACCTGCTGAACCCGGAACTGTCCATCTCCTGTCCGTTCATCCTGACGCTGACTCTGGTGGTGGAAGACCAGGTGAAAACCCACAGCGAAGCCAACCTGAAGTACATGGACCTGGAGAAAAAGTCGAAGACCTCCTATGCCAAATGGTTTCCGTCCGTGGAGAAAGAGGCGAAGGAGTGGGGGGAACTGCGTCAGCGGCTGGGCTCCGGTCAGTCCTCTGTCGTGTCCTACTTCCTCAACATCACAGCCTTCTGCAAGGACAATAATGAAACGGCACTGGAAGTGGAGCAGGACATCCTGAACAGCTTCCGTAAAAACGGTTTTGAGCTGATTTCACCGCGCTTTAACCACATGCGCAATTTCCTGACCTGTCTGCCCTTTATGGCCGGGAAAGGGTTGTTTAAACAGCTGAAAGAGGCCGGAGTGGTACAGCGCGCAGAGAGCTTTAATGTGGCCAACCTGATGCCGTTAGTGGCGGATAACCCCCTGACACCGGCTGGTCTGCTGGCACCCACCTACCGTAACCAGCTGGCGTTTATCGATATTTTCTTCCGGGGGATGAATAACACCAACTACAACATGGCGGTCTGTGGCACCTCCGGGGCCGGTAAAACCGGGCTGATACAGCCACTTATCCGCAGCGTGCTGGACTCCGGGGGCTTTGCCGTGGTGTTCGACATGGGGGATGGCTACAAGTCCCTGTGTGAGAACATGGGGGGCGTATATCTGGACGGTGAAACCCTGCGCTTTAACCCGTTTGCGAACATCACCGATATTGACCAGTCAGCGGAGCGTGTCCGCGACCAGCTGTCGGTGATGGCCAGCCCCAACGGTAACCTGGATGAAGTGCATGAAGGTCTGCTGCTGCAGGCGGTCAAAGCCTCCTGGCTGGCCAAAAAGAATCAGGCGCGCATTGATGATGTGGTGAATTTCCTGAAAAACGCCAGTGACAGCGAGCAGTATGCCGAGTCACCGACCATCCGCAGCCGTCTGGATGAAATGATTGTGCTGCTTGACCAGTACACTGCCAACGGCACTTATGGCCGGTATTTTAACTCTGATGAGCCGTCCCTGCGGGATGATGCCAGAATGGTGGTGCTGGAGCTGGGTGGACTGGAAGACCGTCCGTCACTGCTGGTTGCGGTGATGTTCTCCCTGATTATCTATATCGAGAACAGGATGTACCGCACGCCGCGTAACCTCAAGAAACTGAACGTCATTGATGAGGGGTGGCGTCTGCTGGACTTCAAAAATCACAAGGTCGGTGAGTTTATTGAGAAAGGCTACCGTACGGCCCGCCGTCATACCGGTGCCTATATCACCATCACACAGAACATCGTCGACTTTGACTCTGACAAGGCCTCCAGTGCTGCCCGCGCGGCATGGGGTAACTCCTCCTACAAAATTATCCTCAAACAGAGTGCGAAGGAGTTCGCGAAATACAACCAATTGTATCCGGACCAGTTCCTGCCACTGCAGCGCGACATGATTGGCAAGTTTGGTGCGGCCAAAGACCAGTGGTTCAGTTCCTTCCTGCTGCAGGTGGAAAACCATTCCTCCTGGCACCGCCTGTTTGTGGACCCGTTAAGCCGCGCCATGTACAGCTCTGACGGCCCGGATTTTGAGTTTGTGCAGCAGAAACGTAAAGAGGGGCTGAGTATTCATGAGGCGGTGTGGCAGCTGGCGTGGAAGAAGTCAGGGCCGGAGATGGCTTCGCTGGAAGCCTGGCTGGAAGAACATGAGAAATACAGGAGTGTTGCATGACCACAACGCAAAAAACGACTGACGTTACAGCCCGTCGACGCAGCCACTGGTGGTGGACGGTGCCGGGATGCCTGGCAATGGTGTTACTGAACGCAGCCATCAGTTACGGCATTGTCAGACTGAACGCACCGGTGACTGCCGCCTTCAACATGAAACAGACCGTGGATGCGTTTTTTGACAGCGCCAGTCAGAAACAACTGTCAGAAGCACAGTCAAAAGCCCTTTCAGCGCGTTTTAACACGGCACTGGAAGCCAGCCTGCAGGCATGGCAGCAGAAACACCACGCGGTCATTCTGGTGTCGCCTGCCGTGGTACAGGGGGCTCCGGATATCACCCGGGAAATCCAGCAGGATATCGCCCGGCGAATGAGGGCGGAACCATGAGATGCCGGGGGCTGATTGCCCTGGTGATATGGGGGCAGAGTGTGGCCGCCGCCGATCTTGGCACCTGGGGTGATCTGTGGCCGGTAAAGGAGTCGGACATGCTGACGGTGATCATGCAGCGCCTGACGGCACTGGAGCAGTCCGGTGAGATGGGCCGGAAAATGGATGCCTTTAAGGAGCGGGTGATCCGCAACAGCCTGCGGCCCCCTGCCGTTCCTGGAATCGGACGCACGGAAAAATACAGCAGCCGGTTGTTTGACCCGTCCGTCAGACTGGCTGCGGATATCCGGGATAACGAAGGGCGGGTGTTTGCCCGTCAGGGAGAAGTGATGAATCCGCTGCAGTATGTCCCTTTTAACCAGACGCTGTATTTCATCAATGGCGATGATCCGGCGCAGGTGACCTGGATGAAACGCCAGACGCCGCCCACACTGGAGAGCAAAATTATCCTGGTGCAGGGCAGTATCCCGGAGATGCAGAAAGCACTGGACAGCCGTGTTTACTTTGACCAGCACGGTGTGCTTTGCCAGCGCCTCGGCATTGACCAGGTCCCGGCACGGGTGAGCGCCGTTCCCGGCGATCGCTTCCTGAAGGTGGAATTTATACCGGCAGAGGAGGGCAGAAAATGAAGCGAAGCCTGTGGCTGCTGATGTTATTCCTTCTCGCCGGTCATGTCCCTGCAGCGTCTGCGGATTCTGCCTGTGAGGGGCGTTTTGTAAACCCGATCACGGATATCTGCTGGAGCTGTATTTTCCCGCTCTCGCTGGGCAGTATCAAAGTCAGTCAGGGTAAGGTCCCCGACACGGCGAACCCGTCGATGCCCATTCAGATTTGTCCGGCACCGCCGCCGCTGTTCAGGCGTATCGGGCTGGCCATTGGTTACTGGGAGCTGATGGCGCTGACGGACGTCACCCGATCACCGGGATGCATGGTTAACCTGGGCTTCAGCCTGCCGGCTTTTGGTAAAACGGCACAGGGAACGGCGAAAAAGGATGAGAAGCAGGTGAACGGGGCGTTCTATCACGTTCACTGGTACAAATACCCGCTGACGTACTGGCTGAACATCATCACATCGCTGGGCTGTCTGGAAGGTGGTGACCTGGATATCGCTTATCTTTCTGAAATTGACCCCACCTGGACGGACAGCAGCCTGACCACCATTCTCAATCCGGAAGCTGTCATCTTTGCCAATCCGATAGCACAGGGGGCCTGTGCAGCAGATGCCATTGCCAGCGCCTTTAATATGCCTCTCGATGTTCTGTTCTGGTGTGCCGGTTCGCAGGGAAGTATGTACCCGTTCAATGGCTGGGTGAGTAATGAGTCCAGTCCGTTGCAGTCCTCCCTGCTGGTCAGTGAACGCATGGCGTTCAAACTACACCGTCAGGGCATGATTATGGAAACCATCGGGAAAAATAACGCCGTCTGTAATGAATATCCGTCCCCAATCCTGCCCAAAGAACGCTGGCGTTATCAGATGGTGAATATGTATCCGGACAGCGGGCAGTGCCATCCGTTCGGGCGCAGTGTGATGCGCTGGGAGACGGGAAAAAATCCGCCCAACACAAAGAAAAACTTCGGCTACCTGATGTGGCGTAAACGTAACTGTGTCTTCCTGTGAGGTGAATGATGAAGCTGAGTATGAAATCTCTGGCAGCACTGCTGATGATGCTGAATGGGGCGGTTATGGCGTCAGAAAACGTGAACACTCCTGAAAACCACCAGTTCCTGAAGCAGCAGGAAAATTTAAGCAGACAACTGCGTGAAAAACCTGACCATCAGCTGAAGGCCTGGGCGGAGAAACAGGTGCTGGAAAACCCCCTTCAGCGTTCAGATAACCATTTTCTGGATGAGCTGGTTCGTAAACAGCAGGCTTCACAGGACGGGAAACCCCGGCAGGGTGCCCTGTATTTTGTGTCGTTTTCCATTCCCGAAGAGGGGCTGAAACGGATGCTGGGCGAAACCCGGCACTACGGTATTCCGGCCACACTGCGGGGCATGGTGAATAATGACCTGAAGACCACCGCTGAAGCCGTGTTGTCCCTGGTGAAAGACGGCGCGACTGATGGTGTTCAGATCGACCCGACGCTGTTTTCACAGTACGGCATTCGCACTGTACCGGCACTGGTGGTGTTCTGCAGTCAGGGATACGACATCATCCGGGGAAACCTGCGGGTCGGCCAGGCGCTGGAGAAAGTGGCCGCCACGGGTGACTGCCGGCAGGTGGCTCATGATTTACTGGCAGGGAAAGGAGATTCCGGGAAATGAAACGTATTTTACCTCTGATACTGGCTCTGGTTGCAGGCATGGCACAGGCTGACAGCAACAGTGATTACCGGGCCGGTTCTGATTTTGCTCACCAGATCAAAGGGCAGGGAAGCAGCAGTATTCAGGGCTTTAAGCCACAGGAGAGTATCCCCGGCTATAACGCGAATCCGGACGAGACAAAATATTACGGTGGCGTGACTGCCGGCGGGGATGGCGGCCTGAAAAATGACGGCACCACGGAATGGGCAACCGGTGAAACCGGAAAAACCATTACAGAGTCATTCATGAACAAGCCGAAAGACATTCTTTCACCGGATGCACCGTTTATCCAGGCCGGCAGGGATGTGGTGAACCGGGCTGACAGCATTGTGGGAAACTCCGGGCAGCAGTGCAGTGCGCAGGAGATTAGCAGGAGTGAATACACGAATTACACCTGTGAGCGGGATTTACAGGTGGAGCAGTACTGCACACGAACTGCCCGTATGGAGCTGCAGGGGAGTACCACATGGGAAACCCGGACGCTGGAGTATGAAATGAGTCAGCTACCTGCACGTGAAGTGAATGGTCAGTATGTTGTCTCCATTACCTCTCCCGTTACCGGTGAAATTGTCGATGCGCATTACAGCTGGAGTCGTACTTACCTGCAGAAGAGTGTACCTATGACAATTACAGTACTGGGAACCCCACTGAGCTGGAATGCCAAATACTCAGCAGATGCCTCATTTACACCAGTACAGAAAACACTGACTGCCGGTGTGGCTTTTACGTCATCTCACCCCGTCCGGGTCGGGAATACAAAATTCAAACGTCATACGGCAATGAAGCTGCGTCTGGTTGTCAGGGTAAAAAAAGCCTCGTACACCCCGTATGTTGTCTGGTCTGAAAGCTGCCCGTTCAGCAAGGAGCTGGGGAAACTGACAAAAACAGAATGTACGGAGGCTGGCGGGAACAGGACGCTGGTGAAAGACGGTCAGTCATACAGCATGTACCAGAGCTGCTGGGCATACCGGGACACGTATGTCACGCAGTCAGCAGACAAGGGAACCTGTCAGACCTACACCGACAATCCTGCCTGTACCCTGGTGTCACACCAGTGTGCCTTTTACTCCGAAGAAGGTGCCTGTCTGCATGAATATGCCACGTACTCCTGTGAGTCAAAAACATCCGGGAAAGTGATAGTCTGTGGGGGAGACGTCTTCTGTCTCGATGGCGAATGCGATAAGGCTCAGAGCGGGCAGAGTAATGATTTTGCCGAAGCCGTTTCTCAGCTGGCGGCACTGGCCGCAGCAGGTAAGGATGTTGCGGCGCTGAACGGGGTGGATGTCCGTGCTTTCACCGGTCAGGCGAAATTTTGTAAGAAGGCTGCAGCCGGATACAGCAACTGCTGTAAGGACAGCGGCTGGGGACAGGATATCGGGCTGGCCAAATGCAGCAGTGATGAAAAAGCCCTGGCTAAAGCAAAATCAAACAAACTGACCGTCAGTGTCGGAGAGTTCTGTTCGAAGAAAGTGCTGGGTGTCTGCCTGGAGAAAAAACGCAGTTACTGTCAGTTTGATTCGAAGCTGGCGCAGATAGTCCAGCAGCAGGGGCGCAACGGACAGCTGCGTATCAGTTTTGGCAGTGCGAAGCATCCTGACTGTCGGGGGATTACGGTTGATGAGCTGCAGAAAATTCAGTTCGACAGACTGGATTTCACTAACTTCTACGAAGACCTGATGAATAACCAGAAAATCCCGGACAGTGGTGTTCTGACGCAGAAAGTGAAAGAGCAGATTGCTGACCAGCTGAAACAGGCAGGACAGTAAGGTAGGGAAAATAACCGGGGAAAATGATGAAAGTCATATTCACGTCGAACCGTTTTATTGATTTTCTTATCCGGCTTTTGATTACAGCGATTGTCATTTCCCCGGTAATTATCTGGTCGTGGGATACGGTAAAAGAAACCACTGCAGGTGAGATACTTGCTGCTGCTTTCGTTATTTTTTACTCCGGTGTGCTCCTGTTTATTCTGTATTTTTGTTTTTCTGCCCTGACTGACCTGCAGAAACCTGATGAAAGAAAAAGTGATGAAAGGAATGAAGATGAATAAAGCATTACTGCCACTGTTACTCTGCTGCTTTATTTTTCCGGCGTCAGGAAAAGATGCAGGCTGGCAGTGGTATAACGAGAAAATAAATCCGAAGGAAAAAGAAAATAAACCAGTACCTGCAGCCCCCCGTCAGGAGCCGGACATTATGCAGAAACTGGCCGCACTGCAGACGGCAACAAAGCGGGCGCTGTACGAAGCTATTCTGTATCCCGGCGTGGATAATTTTGTGCAATATTTCCGGCTGCAGAATTACTGGACTCAGCAGGCCGGGCTTTTCACCATGAGCGCCAAAAAAGCCATGCTGGCGCATCCCGAACTGGACTATAACCTGCAGTACAGCCATTACAACGGCACGGTCCGGAACCAGCTGGCGGCAGACCAGGTGCAGCAGCGACAGGCCATTGCAAAACTGGCTGAACACTACGGCATCATGTTCTTTTACCGGGGGCAGGACCCCATCGACGGGCAGCTGGCGCAGGTCATTAATGGCTTCAGGGATACCTATGGTCTGAGTGTTATTCCCGTTTCCGTGGATGGTGTGATTAATCCGCTGTTGCCGGATTCCCGGACTGACCAGGGGCAGGCGCAGCGCCTCGGCGTGAAATATTTCCCGGCCATGATGCTGGTTGACCCGAAACAGGGCAGTGTTCGCCCGTTATCATACGGCTTTATTTCGCAGGACGACCTGGCAAAACAATTCCTGAACGTTTCTGAAGATTTTAAACCCAATTTTTAATCGCGGATTTGATTTATGAGTGAAGATTATTTGAAACTGTTTACAGGTGTTGTTCTGTTAATATTTGTCATTATTGCCGGTTATTTCTTTTCTGAGCGTAATGACAGGAAAATGTTTCTCCTGGGCTCACTGGTTTTCCTTGTTATTAATATCGCGTGTTTATATGTGCTGACTGCCAGTCTCTGGTTTCTGTGTGGTGCAATTATGAATCAGGGCGCAGCAATGGTTGTTCCAATGGTTATTGGCTCATTACCGAACGTTACGAGTTTCGACGGGTTCAGAAGAATATTTATCTGTATTATGTTGTCATCAGTATGGTCCGGAGTGATGTGGTTTTTTATAAGGGGGGTTATGACAGGCTAAGTCATATAAAACGGTAATAAAAACCATACAAAATAATGAAGTTGATCTGATTAATATCACACAAACGCGAATATTACAGACATAAATACTCTCATGTAAATAATAACCGGAGTTTAACATGATAAGTAAACGCAGATTCTCTTTACCCCGGCTTGATATTACGGGAATGTGGGTATTTTCCCTGGGTGTCTGGTTTCATATCGTCGCCCGTCTTGTTTACAGCAAACCCTGGATGGCTTTTTTTCTGGCGGAGTTGATTGCGGCCATCCTTGTGCTATTCGGCGCATACCAGGTGCTGGATGCATGGATTGCCCGTGTCAGCCGGGAAGAGCGTGAGGCACTGGAAGCCAGGCAACAGGCCATGATGGAAGGGCAGCAGGAGGGCAGACATGTCTCTCATTAAATCACTGTTGTTCACCCTGTTGCTGGCAGCCGCTGCCGTGCAGGCCTCCACCCGGGATGAAATTGAACGACTCTGGAATCCGCAGGGCATGGCCGCGCAGCCTGCACAACCGGCAGCAGACACATCAGCCAGGACAGAAAAGCCGGCTCCCCGCTGGTTCCGCCTCAGCAACGGCAGGCAGGTTAACCTGGCCGACTGGAAGGTGGTGCTGTTTATGCAGGGGCATTGCCCTTACTGCCACCAGTTTGACCCGGTACTGAAGCAGTTGGCACAGCAGTACGGCTTTTCCGTTTTTCCCTACACCCTGGATGGTCAGGGGGATACCGCCTTTCCGGAAGCATTACCGGTGCCACCGGACGTGATGCAGACCTTCTTCCCGAATATCCCGGTGGCCACACCGACCACCTTCCTGGTCAACGTCAACACGCTTGAGGCATTACCGCTTTTACAGGGGGCAACGGATGCCGCCGGTTTTATGGCGCGGATGGATACCGTTCTGCAGATGTACGGAGGAAAAAAAGGTGCGAAATAAGCAGGTGGTGTTACTCATTGCCGGAATATCCGGCATCGCGACGGGAATAATCGTCAGCCTGAATATCCCCTTTATCCGTCAGGGGCTTTTTTATCCCGCCAGCCCTGTAGAAATTGTCGTTTCGCTGTGCCTTACCTTTTCTGTTTCTGTTGTGTTTTTTGTGGGGGCAATTGTGGGATGGATTTCGGTGTCTGAAATATATTACAGCCGCAGGACTGGACGGAAATATCGGGATATTCCTGCTGAAATGTCGTATGCGCCGGGAGAACAAATTAAGGGAGGGCAAGAATGATGCCACGCATTAAACCTCTTCTGGTTCTTTGTGCTGCTTTACTGACGGTCACACCCGCAGCGTCAGCGGATGTGAACAGCGACATGAATCAGTTCTTTAACAAGCTGGGCTTCGCCTCCAATACCACACAGCCGGGCGTCTGGCAGGGGCAGGCCGCCGGTTATGCTTACGGTGGCTCCCTGTATGCCCGTACTCAGGTCAAAAATGTTCAGCTGATTTCCATGACGCTGCCGGATATCAATGCCGGATGTGGCGGCATCGACGCTTATCTCGGTTCGTTCAGTTTTATTAATGGCGAGCAGCTGCAGCGTTTTGTTAAGCAGATTATGAGTAATGCTGCCGGTTACTTTTTTGACCTTGCCCTGCAGACAACGGTGCCGGAAATCAAAACCGCAAAAGACTTCCTGCAGAAAATGGCAAGCGACATTAACAGCATGAACCTCAGTTCCTGCCAGGCGGCGCAGGGGATTATCGGCGGGCTTTTCCCCCGGACGCAGGTGTCCCAGCAAAAAGTCTGTCAGGACATTGCCGGTGAGAGCAATATTTTTGCTGACTGGGCGGCTTCCCGGCAGGGATGTACCGTTGGCGGGAAATCTGACAGTGTCAGGGATAAAGCCAGCGACAAGGATAAGGAGCGGGTGACCAAAAACATCAACATCATGTGGAATGCGCTTTCCAAAAACAGAATGTTTGACGGCAACAAAGAGCTGAAAGAGTTTGTGATGACGCTGACCGGCTCACTGGTGTTTGGTCCCAACGGCGAAATCACACCCTTGTCAGCCAGAACCACTGACCGCTCAATTATCCGGGCCATGATGGAAGGCGGCACAGCAAAAATTTATCACTGCAACGATTCTGATAAATGCCTGAAAGTGGTGGCAGACACACCGGTGACCATCAGCCGGGATAATGCACTGAAGTCTCAGATTACTAAACTTCTGGCCAGCATTCAGAACAAGGCGGTCAGTGACACGCCTCTGGATGACAAGGAAAAAGGCTTTATTTCCAGTACCACCATCCCCGTCTTCAAATACCTGGTTGACCCGCAAATGCTCGGTGTTTCCAACAGTATGATTTACCAGCTGACGGACTATATCGGTTACGACATCCTGCTGCAGTACATTCAGGAGCTGATACAGCAGGCCCGGGCGATGGTGGCCACAGGAAATTATGACGAAGCAGTTATCGAACATATTAACGACAACATGAATGATGCCACCCGGCAGATTGCGGCGTTTCAGTCACAGGTGCAGGTACAGCAGGATGCGCTGCTGGTTGTCGATCGTCAGATGAGCTACATGCGTCAGCAGCTTTCCGCCCGCATGCTCAGTCGTTACCAGAACAACTATCACTTCGGAGGGAGCACACTGTGAATGAAGTTTATGTGATTGCCGGTGGTGAGTGGTTGCGGAATAACCTGAATGCCATTGCCGCCTTTATGGGAACCAGGACGTGGGATTCCATTGAAAAAATTGCGCTCACATTGTCTGTTCTCGCGGTGGCCGTGATGTGGGTACAGCGGCACAACGTGATGGATTTGCTGGGCTGGGTGGCCGTGTTTGTGCTTATCAGCCTGCTGGTTAATGTCCGCACATCGGTGCAGATTATTGATAACAGTGACCTGGTCAAAGTTCACCGGGTGGATAATGTACCGGTTGGACTGGCGATGCCACTTTCACTGACGACCCGTATCGGGCATGCAATGGTGGCCAGTTACGAGATGATCTTCACGCAACCGGACAGTGTCACCTATAGCAAAACGGGGATGCTGTTTGGCGCAGAACTGGTATCAAAAAGCACCGACTTTTTGTCCCGCAATCCGGAAATCGCCAATCTTTTCCAGGATTATGTGCAGAACTGCGTGATGGGGGATATTTACCTGAACCACAAATACACGCTGGAGGAGCTTATGGCCTCCGCTGATCCCTACACGCTGATTTTTTCCCGCCCCAGTCCGCTACGGGGCGTTTATGACAGCAATAATAATTTCGTGACCTGTAAGGACGCGTCGGTTTCGCTGAAAGACAAGCTGAATCTGGACACACAGAGTGGCGGAAAAACATGGCATTATTATGCCCAGCAGCTATTTGGTGGACGCCCTGATCCGAACCTGTTGTTCAGTACGCTGATTGGCGACAGTTACAGTTACTTCTATGGCTCAAGTAAATCAGCCAGCCAGATCATCCGCCAGAATGTCACCATCAATGCGCTGAAGGAGGGGATCACCAGTTATGCCGCACGTAATGGTGATTCGGCCAGCCTGGTGAATCTGGCCACCACATCATCGATGGAGAAGCAACGTCTGGCACATGTCTCCATCGGTCATGTGGCGATGCGGACACTGCCCATGACGCAGACCATCCTGACGGGGATCGCCATCGGTATTTTCCCGCTCCTGGTACTGGCGGCTGTCTTCAACAAACTGACGCTGTCCGTCCTGAAAGGCTATGTGTTTGCCCTGATGTGGTTGCAGTCATGGCCAATGTTGTACGCCATTCTGAACAGCGCCATGACATTTTATGCAAAGCAGAATGGTGCACCGGTGGTGCTCTCGGAAATTTCACAGATACAGCTGAAATACTCCGATCTGGCTTCCACTGCCGGGTATCTTTCCATGATGATCCCGCCATTATCCTGGATGATGGTCAGGGGGCTCGGGGCAGGATTTTCCAGTGTGTACAGCCATTTCGCTTCCTCTGCTATCAGCCCGACCGCCAGTGCAGCAGGCAGTGTGGTTGACGGTAATTACTCCTACGGCAACATGCAGACGGAGAACGTTAACGGCTTCAGCTGGAGCACCAACAGCACCACGTCGTTTGGTCAGATGATGTACCAGACCGGCAGTGGCGCAACCGCCACACAGACCCGTGACGGTAATATGGTGATGGATGCAAGCGGAGCGATGTCCCGGTTACCGGTCGGCATCAATGCAACGCGTCAGATTGCGGCGGCACAACAGGAAATGGCCCGGGAAGCATCGAACAGAGCAGAAAGTGCCCTGCATGGGTTCAGCAGCAGTATTGCCAGTGCCTGGAACACGCTCAGTCAGTTTGGTTCTAACCGGGGGAGCAGTGATTCTGTCACCGGTGGTGCTGACAGCACGATGAGTGCTCAGGACTCCATGATGGCCAGCCGTATGCGCAGTGCAGTGGAAAGCTATGCGAAGGCGCATAATATCAGTAATGAGCAGGCGACTCAGGAACTGGCATCCAGAAGTACGAGAGCTTCTGCCGGGATGTATGGAGATGCTCATGCTGAATGGGGGGTTAAACCAAAAATTCTTGGTGTTGGTGGTGGGGTAGGCATCAGAGGTGGATTTAAGGGGAGCCTGGATGCAACGGATGATGACTCACATTCAGCAAGTAGTGGCAGCAGGGCTACCCATGATGCTCGCCATGATATCGATGCTAAAGCCAGTAAGGACTTTAAAGAGGCCAGCGATTACTTTACCAGTCGCAAAGTCAGTGAATCCGGCAGCCATACTGACAATAATGCCGATTCCCGCGTGGACCAGTTGTCTGCAGCCCTGAACTCAGCGAAACAGAGTTACGACCAGTACACGACGAATATGACCCGCAGCCATGAATATGCTGAAATGGCATCCCGTACTGAAAGCATGAGTGGGCAGATGAGCGAAGATTTGTCGCAACAGTTTGCACAGTATGTGATGAAACACGCACCGCAGGATGCCGAAGCTATTCTGACAAACACCAGTTCACCGGAGATTGCAGAACGCCGTCGGGCGATGGCATGGTCTTTTGTTCAGGAACAGGTGCAGCCTGGTGTTGATAATGCCTGGCGTGAATCCCGTGGGGATATTGGTAAAGGAATGGAGAGCGTACCTTCGGGTGGTGGCAGCCAGGATATTATTGCTGACCATCAGGGGCATCAGGCCATTATTGATCAAAGAACGCAGGACAGTAATATCCGTAATGATGTAAAACATCAGGTTGATAATATGGTCACAGAATATAAAGGGAATATCGGAGATACTCAGAATAGTATTCATGGCGAAGAAAATATTGTAGACAGACAATATTCAGAGTTAAAAAATAATCACAAACAGGAAGAAATTCAACAAAACAACAGATATAATGAAGAAAATAAACGACAGAAATTAATGCCAACACCGTCTGAAGATGCGTTAAAACAGATGGTGGATGATAAGAAAGAACGATTGAAGGGGCCATTATGATCACTCACTATGATATAAAAATGGAGATGCAAAAACTAAAGGAGGTACTCTCTGTAGAGGGTGTTAATATCCCATCATTATTACAAGTCATAAAGCCGGGAACTTATGTGTTTTTATGGGTTTTATTATGGCCAACTTTTCTGCGTTTAGTATCGGTTAAAAGTGATGTCAGGGATGTTGGCTTTGATATATGTGCTAGTGGAATGATGGGGTTCCTGCTTTTTGTGGCTATTACAAATGGAATGATGTTATACCTTGCGATTCCTGATAGTTTCAGAAAGGATTCAAAAATAATAAATTTTATGTATTCTAAGAGTAAGACATATATTTTGTTGTTTTTGATTGTTTTTTCTATGGTTTCGTTTATGCATTCTATCTTATATGTTTTTGCACTAATGATTACATTCATATTATTTTTCTTGGTGTATACCATAGATATAAATCGTTATAATCTCTCAGCTATAGCCTCAGTAATAGGACTGTTCAAAAAAGAGTCTGTTAGTTAAAAGGATATTTTGGATGAAAACAAAAAAATTGATGATGGTTGCACTGGTCAGTTCCACTCTGGCCCTTTCAGGGTGTGGTGCGATGAGCACAGCAATCAAGAAGCGTAACCTTGAGGTGAAGACTCAGATGAGTGAGACCATCTGGCTTGAACCCGCCAGCGAACGCACGGTATTTCTGCAGATCAAAAACACGTCTGATAAAGACATGAGTGGGCTGCAGGGCAAAATTGCTGATGCTGTGAAAGCAAAAGGATATCAGGTGGTGACTTCTCCGGATAAAGCCTACTACTGGATTCAGGCGAATGTGCTGAAGGCCGATAAGATGGATCTGCGGGAGTCTCAGGGATGGCTGAACCGTGGTTATGAAGGCGCAGCAGTTGGTGCAGCGTTAGGTGCCGGTATCACCGGATATAATTCCAGTTCTGCCGGTGCCACACTCGGTGTGGGCCTTGCTGCCGGTCTGGTGGGTATGGCTGCAGATGCGATGGTGGAAGATGTGAACTATACCATGATCACGGATGTGCAGATTGCAGAGCGTACTAAGGCAACGGTGACAACGGATAATGTTGCCGCCCTGCGTCAGGGCACATCAGGTGCGAAAATTCAGACCAGTACTGAAACAGGTAACCAGCATAAATACCAGACCCGTGTGGTCTCAAATGCGAACAAGGTTAACCTGAAATTTGAAGAGGCGAAGCCTGTTCTCGAAGACCAGCTGGCCAAATCAATCGCAAATATTCTCTGATTATCTTCCGGAGGCTGGTCTGACCGGCCTCCTGACTGACGCCTCGCTTTGCTCGTTGTCCAACCCCGGAAAGAAATAAAATAAATTTTATTTCTCCCCGGCGTTTCCGAAATAAATATGAAAACACTGAGCGGTTGTGCAAATTCTTTGTGCGACCGTGAAGTGTTGCCGGCGAAGCCGGAATTTAACGGTTATTAATCTTTTCATCATTAATAATCAGTCCGACTGACTTTTTTTCTTCGGAATATCATCATGAGTTTTAACGCAAAGGATATGACCCAGGGCGGTCAGATTGCGTCCATGCGTATCCGCATGTTCAGCCAGATCGCCAATATCATGCTTTACTGCCTGTTTATTTTTTTCTGGATACTCGTTGGTCTGGTTTTATGGGTAAAAATAAGCTGGCAGACGTTTGTGAACGGCTGTATTTACTGGTGGTGTACCACGCTGGAAGGCATGCGGGATTTAATCAAGTCCCAGCCAGTATATGAGATCCAGTATTACGGCAAAACCTTCCGGATGAATGCTGCTCAGGTACTGCATGATAAATATATGATCTGGTGCGGAGAGCAGCTATGGTCCGCATTCGTTCTGGCCACAGTTGTGGCACTGGTTATTTGCCTGATTACCTTCTTTGTTGTCTCCTGGATTCTGGGGCGTCAGGGTAAACAACAGAGCGAAAATGAAGTCACAGGTGGTCGTCAGCTGACAGACAATCCGAAAGACGTTGCCCGGATGCTGAAAAAAGACGGCAAGGACTCCGATATCCGGATTGGCGACCTGCCGATTATCCGGGATTCTGAAATCCAGAACTTCTGTCTGCACGGCACGGTCGGGGCCGGTAAGTCGGAAGTTATCCGTCGTCTGGCCAACTACGCCCGTCAGCGCGGTGATATGGTGGTGATTTATGACCGTTCAGGGGAATTTGTTAAAAGTTACTATGATCCCTCCATCGATAAGATCCTGAATCCGCTGGATGCCCGCTGTGCCGCCTGGGATTTATGGAAGGAGTGTCTGACACAGCCGGATTTTGATAATACGGCAAATACCCTGATCCCGATGGGCACAAAAGAGGACCCGTTCTGGCAGGGTTCAGGACGTACCATTTTTGCGGAAGCGGCGTACCTGATGCGTAATGACCCCAACCGTAGCTACAGCAAACTGGTGGACACACTGCTTTCCATCAAAATCGAAAAACTGCGTATCTTCCTGCGTAATTCACCGGCGGCCAACCTGGTGGAAGAGAAAATTGAGAAAACGGCGATTTCCATCCGTGCTGTGCTGACCAACTACGTGAAAGCCATCTGTTACCTGCAGGGGATTGAGCATAACGGTGAGTCTTTTACCATCCGTGACTGGATGCGGGGTGTCCGGGAAGATCAGAAAAACGGCTGGCTGTTTATCTCGTCGAATGCCGACACCCATGCCTCCCTGAAGCCGGTGATCTCCATGTGGCTGTCCATTGCCATTCGTGGTCTGCTGGCAATGGGAGAAAACCGTAACCGTCGTGTGTGGTTTTTCTGTGATGAGCTACCCACGTTACACAAACTGCCGGACCTGGTGGAGATCCTGCCGGAAGCCCGTAAGTTCGGTGGCTGTTATGTGTTTGGTATCCAGTCCTATGCCCAGCTGGAAGATATCTACGGTGAGAAAGCGGCTGCCACGCTGTTTGACGTCATGAACACCCGTGCCTTTTTCCGTTCTCCCAGCCATAAGATTGCAGAGTTCGCTGCCGGTGAGATTGGTGAGAAAGAGCACCTGAAAGCCAGCGAGCAGTACTCCTACGGTGCTGATCCGGTACGTGACGGGGTATCGACCGGTAAGGATATGGAGCGCCAGACGCTGGTCAGTTATTCCGACATTCAGTCTCTGCCGGATTTGACCTGTTATGTCACCCTGCCCGGACCGTATCCGGCAGTAAAACTCTCACTGAAATATCAGGCACGTCCGAAGGTTGCCCCTGAGTTTATTCCGCGTGACATCAACCCGGAAATGGAGAACCGCCTGAGCGCCGTACTTGCCGCAAGGGAAGCAGAAGGTCGTCAGATGGCCAGCCTCTTCGAACCGGATGTGCCGGAAGTTGTTTCCGGAGAAGACGTGACTCAGGCTGAACAGCCGCAACAGCCGCAACAGCCGCAACAGCCGCAACAGCCGCAACAGCCGATGTCTCCTGCCATCAACGATAAGAAGTCAGATGCAGGTGTGAATGTTCCGGCAGGGGGGATCGAGCAGGAGCTGAAAATGAAACCGGAAGAAGAGATGGAACAGCAACTGCCACCCGGGATCAGTGAATCCGGTGAAGTGGTGGATATGGCCGCTTATGAGGCATGGCAACAGGAAAATCATCCGGACATCCAGCAGCAGATGCAGCGTCGTGAAGAGGTGAACATTAATGTGCACCGGGAGCGCGGGGAGGATGTTGAGCCGGGAGATGATTTCTGATGATGAGTATCGCGCAGGTCAGATCGGCCGGCAGTGCCGGGAACTATTATACCGACAAGGATAATTACTATGTGCTGGGCAGCATGGGAGAACGCTGGGCCGGCAGGGGGGCTGAACAGCTGGGACTGCAGGGCAGTGTCGATAAGGATGTTTTTACCCGTCTTCTGGAGGGAAGGCTGCCGGACGGAGCGGATCTAAGCCGCATGCAGGATGGCAGTAACAGGCATCGTCCCGGCTACGACCTGACCTTCTCCGCCCCCAAAAGTGTCTCCATGATGGCCATGTTAGGTGGCGATAAGCGCCTGATTGATGCACATAACCAGGCCGTGGACTTTGCTGTTCGTCAGGTGGAGGTGCTGGTCTCCACACGGGTGATGACGGACGGACAGTCAGAAACGGTGCTGACCGGTAATCTGGTGATGGCACTGTTTAACCACGACACCAGTCGCGATCAGGAACCACAGTTACACACGCATGCGGTGGTGGCTAATGTCACGCAGCATAACGGCGAATGGAAGACACTGAGCAGTGACAAAGTGGGGAAAACGGGGTTCATTGAGAATGTGTACGCTAATCAGATTGCCTTTGGCAGGCTCTACCGGGAAAAACTGAAAGAGCAGGTTGAGGCGCTGGGCTATGAAACCGAAGTGGTGGGTAAGCACGGTATGTGGGAAATGCCGGGCGTACCGGTGGAGGCCTTTTCCGGACGCTCACAGGCAATCCGGGAGGCCGTCGGGGAAGATGCCTCGCTGAAATCCCGGGATGTGGCGGCACTGGATACGCGAAAATCCAAACAGCACGTCGATCCTGAAGTCAGAATGGCTGAATGGATGCAGACGCTGAAGGAAACCGGGTTCGACATCCGGGCATATCGTGACGCGGCGGATCAGCGTGCGGAGACCCGCACGCAGGCGCCCGGGGCTGTTTCACAGGAGGGGCCGGATGTGCAGCAGGCGGTGACACAGGCCATTGCCGGATTAAGTGAACGAAAAGTGCAGTTTACGTACACGGACGTGCTGGCCAGAACGGTCGGCATACTGCCGCCGGAAAATGGTGTGATTGAACGGGCACGCGCCGGTATCGATGAGGCCATCAGCCGTGAGCAGCTTATCCCCCTCGATCGTGAGAAGGGGCTGTTCACGTCCGGGATTCATGTGCTCGATGAGCTGTCAGTCCGGGCACTCAGTCGTGACATCATGAAACAGAACCGGGTGACCGTACATCCGGAGAAAAGTGTCCCCCGGACGGCTGGTTACAGCGATGCGGTCAGTGTTCTGGCACAGGACCGTCCGTCGCTGGCCATTGTGTCCGGGCAGGGCGGTGCAGCCGGGCAGCGTGAGCGGGTGGCTGAACTGGTCATGATGGCCCGGGAGCAGGGGCGGGAGGTGCAGATTATCGCTGCTGACCGTCGCTCGCAGATGAACCTGAAGCAGGATGAACGGTTGTCCGGTGAGCTGATAACCGGACGTCGTCAGCTGCTGGAAGGCATGGCCTTCACGCCGGGCAGTACTGTTATCGTTGACCAGGGCGAAAAACTCTCCCTGAAAGAGACGTTAACCCTGCTGGACGGTGCTGCACGTCATAACGTACAGGTCCTGATAACCGACAGCGGGCAGCGAACCGGTACAGGCAGTGCACTGATGGCCATGAAGGATGCCGGGGTGAACACATATCGCTGGCAGGGGGGAGAACAGCGACCGGCCACCATCATCAGTGAACCGGACCGTAATGTCCGCTATGCCCGGCTGGCAGGAGATTTTGCGGTCAGCGTGAAAGCCGGAGAAGAGAGCGTGGCACAGGTCAGCGGGGTACGGGAACAGGCCATACTGACACAGGCCATTCGCAGTGAGCTGAAAACACAGGGCGTGCTCGGACACCCGGAGGTAACCATGACCGCCCTGTCACCGGTCTGGCTGGACAGCCGGAGCCGTTATCTGCGGGATATGTACCGTCCGGGGATGGTGATGGAGCAGTGGAACCCGGAGACACGCAGTCATGACCGCTATGTGATAGACCGGGTGACAGCGCAGAGTCACAGCCTGACCCTGCGGGATGTGCAGGGCGAAACGCAGGTGGTGCGTATTTCCTCCCTGGACAGCAGCTGGTCGCTGTTCCGGCCGGAAAAAATGCCGGTGGCAGACGGCGAGCGACTGAGGGTGACCGGGAAAATTCCCGGACTCCGCGTCTCCGGCGGTGACCGCCTGCAGGTGGCATCCGTCAGTGAAGATGTGATGACGGTTGTTGTGCCGGGGCGGGCTGAACCGGCCTCCCTGCCTGTGAGCGATTCACCGTTCACGGCACTGAAGCTGGAGAATGGCTGGGTGGAAACGCCCGGGCATTCCGTCAGCGACAGTGCGAAGGTTTTTGCCTCCGTCACACAGATGGCAATGGACAAGGCCACCCTGAACGGTCTGGCCCGCAGTGGTCGTGATGTCCGGCTGTATTCCTCACTGGATGAAACCCGTACTGCGGAAAAACTTGCCCGCCATCCGTCCTTTACGGTGGTTTCTGAGCAGATAAAGGCGCGGGCCGGTGAGACATCGCTGGAAACGGCTATCAGTCATCAGAAGTCCGCACTTAACACGCCGGCACAGCAGGCCATTCATCTTGCCCTTCCGGTGGTGGAAAGTAAAAACCTGGCCTTCAGCCATGTGGACCTGCTGACAGAGGCAAAGTCGTTTGCTGCAGAAGGAACCAGTTTTGCTGACCTGGGGCGGGAAATCAATGCGCAGATAAAACGGGGCGATTTACTGCATGTGGATGTGGCAAAAGGTTATGGCACAGACCTGCTGGTTTCCCGTGCGTCGTATGAGGCTGAAAAAAGCATTCTTCGCCATATTCTCGAAGGTAAGGAGGCGGTCACGCCGCTGATGGAGAGAGTACCTGGCGAACTCATGGAGAAACTGACATCAGGACAGCGCGCCGCCACCCGCATGATACTGGAAACGCCCGACCGTTTCACGGTGGTGCAGGGCTATGCCGGTGTGGGTAAGACCACACAGTTCCGGGCGGTGATGTCAGCCGTGAACATGCTGCCGGAGAGTGAGCGTCCCCGTGTCGTTGGGCTGGGCCCCACGCACCGTGCGGTCGGGGAGATGCGCAGCGCCGGCGTGGATGCACAGACACTGGCGTCCTTTCTGCATGACACGCAACTGCAGCAGCGCAGCGGAGAAACGCCGGATTTCAGCAACACGCTGTTCCTGCTCGATGAGAGCTCAATGGTGGGCAATACCGACATGGCACGGGCATACGCCCTGATTGCGGCCGGTGGTGGTCGTGCCGTGGCCAGCGGTGACTCGGACCAGCTGCAGGCCATCGCGCCCGGTCAGCCTTTCCGTCTCCAGCAGACGCGCAGTGCTGCCGATGTGGCCATCATGAAGGAGATTGTGCGTCAGACGCCGGAACTGCGGGAGGCGGTATACAGCCTGATTAACCGGGATGTGGAAAGGGCGCTGTCCGGACTTGAGAGTGTGAAACCGTCTCAGGTGCCACGTCTGGAGGGCGCATGGGCACCGGAGCACTCCGTGACGGAGTTCAGTCACAGCCAGGAAGCGAAACTGGCAGAAGCGCAGCAGAAGGCGATGCTGAAAGGCGAGGCTTTCCCGGATGTCCCCATGACACTGTATGAAGCCATTGTCCGCGACTATACCGGCAGAACACCGGAAGCACGGGAGCAGACGCTGATTGTCACGCATCTGAATGAGGACCGGCGCGTACTGAACAGCATGATTCATGATGCACGGGAAAAGGCCGGTGAGCTGGGAAAAGAGCAGGTCATGGTGCCTGTCCTGAACACAGCGAATATACGCGACGGGGAGTTGCGTCGTCTCTCCACCTGGGAGACACATCGGGACGCACTTGCCCTGGTGGATAATGTGTATCACCGGATTGCCGGTATCAGCAAGGATGACGGGCTGATAACCCTGCAGGATGCGGAAGGTAACACGCGGCTGATTTCGCCCCGGGAGGCGGTGGCTGAAG